>Ga0123341_1006646_pt1 | contig 10467 bp, 6 predicted proteins | sample Turbeapinknodule_FD_89959 | JGI IMG/M metagenome (GOLD analysis project Ga0123341, IMG submission 89959) | Root nodule microbial communities of legume samples collected from Mexico - Turtle bean Mexico pink nodule | ecosystem: Host-associated > Plants > Roots > Nodule | place: Mexico: Nepantla...
TTTTAATATGTTATTATTTAAACGTATAAAATTTTTTATCTTTAAGATTTGATAATATTTTTGTAATTTAAAATTTATTTTTATGTCAAATTAATTTTAAAAGTTTATTTTATAAATTATTTTTTAAATATAATACAAAAAAAATATTATAATACCCCCAATCACTTATATTACAAACTCTTCACTCTTTTTATCTCAAGAAAACAATCTCATTTTTCACTCTCTTTTTTTCTCCTTCCCTTCTTTTCCATTTCCACCTTAATCCAACTAAAACATATACTTTCTTTACAAATATACTCTCAATAACCCGAAACTTGAAGCTAATATTTAGGTTTTTTTTGTGTTTTTGCATTTCTTAAAGTATTGATTTTCACCATATTTTTTCTTTTCGGTAGTGTAAACAGTATTTGAATGGATCCAAACACACTGAAAAGCTTCTAGGCAACTTCTCCTTCACCATATCTTTTAGGACATGCACTCAACAAAAAATTTAAAACTCAACATTGTCATTGGTTTCATTTTGCTTACGAATACAGAAATTCAGAAGTGATTGTTATTTACTCCGTATTTCAATATCTGAAAAATCCTTTTCATTAAGTTATGAATTCTAGATTTTCATATCCACAAGTGAGTTATGAATTCTGAATTTTCATATCCAGAATGGTGTGTTGTAAATGGTGTTGAAAATCAACATCCGTAACTCATTTATCTTTTGCTCCAGATCGATCATCAATAACATAAAGTCAATTTGCTTCCACTAGTTTCACAATTATTAGTACTAATTTGAAACATTACATACTCGATATTTCAATTAGTTTGAGCAACATGATTTGCAAATCAACAAAATCATTAACCACATTCAAGGACCATCCCACTATGCGCATGCTTGGCTTAAATTAACTTTTAAGAAATAATAGTTCATATTCAAAAAAAAATTAAGTTGACAGAAATTACAATTATTTATTTAAAATAAACCAAAAACACATTTAATTTTTTTTAAATATGGAATCAAACAAAAACGATAGAATCCTATCAAAATTTCTATAAGATTCATTAAATGGAATTTAGCAACTAGGTTCATACTATAACTACCCTTTCCTTTCTTCTATCTGTGAATTTATGTTTACAAGAAAACATCAGAGAGGGTTTTCAAAACCCTTCCAATGAGTTGATCCAAACAACATATTTGGCAGAAGAAATTCCCAAAAAGTAGACAACATGGTGGCAGATTGTTAGTAAATAAAACAAAAATGAATGACGGTACACTTTCAAATGGCACCATATTTTCTTTCTGAAGGTTTCCATGCACCTTGTGAAGGACCAGGAGAACGTTCCCAGGAGGCTTCACTGCCGAAGGCACTATTGACTTCTTCTGGGCGTGAGTAGCTATGCCCAACTCCACTAACCTATTTTCGTGACACATCAACAAATGTCAGATATGCAAATGAAGTAGGCAATCCTGCTAAACAAACTTGCAAACTGCAATATTGATCTTTGCTGTGCAGTCTTACGGCATTTCATTTTTGTTAGTTTGAAAAAAGATAGGAAAGTACAAAATTTAGGAACAATATCAAACCCATGATACGTCTAAAAATATATCAACAGCAATGCTGGCAACACAAGCTTGCACATTATCTATTATTAGGTAAATTTTATGTGGGTCACACTCAGTGTATCTAAGTTTTATAGTGAGACACAACAAATTTACCCAGAAATAAAATGTGTCTGAAGCTTCCGTTTTTCTAGTTACTATAATATTTAATGCCTTTGGTGATGTATTCAATACCCGCACTTCTGCATATTTAAATGTTTTCAAAATAAAAATCTCATTTTTTTAAGTGAAGCTTAAACATAACTTTGCCATTAATGAAGAGAACAGGGGAGTATTTTCTTAGGTCTTGCTAACAACCATCTTATGGGCACTTACTAATTAATAGGAAGTTTTTAAACTTTTAACTTTCAATTGCTTAACCAGTATCCTCAAGCTCATGGTATAGCAATTTAAGGGAGTGATGTCGTTAGTTTAATCAAGCTCAAGACCTAATAAGAGTAATTTGCTGACTCTTAACATATACCCAATATATAATCAAGTTCAGAATTAAAAAATTATTAGTCAACAGTTCCAATAAAAATTGGCAAGTAGCTCAGAACTCACTGTCTCTAAGCACGCAGAAAGGATAGTCATGCCAGGCAAAGCATCAATTCCACGCTGCAAAAGGTTAACATGTCAGATATTCAAGATGTAAGTGGTGATATAAGCAATGAAGTCACAGAACACTGAGGAACAAGGACATTATGTCTTAGGCTTGCAACTTGCAAGTGAAAGAAAAATACTGACCTGCCGTCCCACTTTCGTCTTGTAAATGAACCCTCCACAACAGAAGAGTGTTGAAGAGACAAAAAATCTGCCCAATAAAATGTTACCATAAACTGAACATAAATAAAAAAGAATAATAAAACATTGGAATGTGTATAAGATGACAACAAGAAATCGTTTCAAGTCATTTATTACTACTACAATATTCAGCCCCTAATTTCAGGTTTAATTCTGTTATTTTGCATAATCGAATACGAATTAAATATAAGAGAGTTTCTATACATGCAAGAAAGCACTCCAAATATTGCCCATCCTCTTGTGCGACCACCCCCTGGGTCCTGTGTATAATCTGCAACAATCAACAGAACTGGCCATTCATTCAACAGAAATGATAGTTGAAAGAAAAAGGAAAATTATGTAAAATTGAACAAACATGACCTTTTAGTCCCTAACACTTAAAAATCATCATTTTTAGTCCTTATACATACTATCTTAAGTCTCTTTTAGTCCTTACGCATTTTAGAGTATAAGGACTAGAATAAATTAAAATTAATATGTATAGGGATGAAAATGGATTAAAATATTACTAGTAAGGATTAAAATGAATCATTTTTAAGTATAATATAAGGACCAAAATTAAAGTTTAGACGACTATAGGGACTAAATGAGTAACTAAACCATTAAAGTTAAATACCATAATAGGCATAATTACCATACTTGTTCAGTCTTCATATTAATTAAATGCATATAAAGAACAAGAGCAATAACAGTAGAATTTAAATTTTCTAGCCCAGTACTTAGTATCACTCACCACATGTTTTTGTAAGCACAAATTGAATTGGCTGATAACCCTCAACTGGGATTGTGATATTAACTTCATATGGGGTATCACGGGCCACCTCACCTGGAAAAAGTTGAAACATTAAAGTTTTATCGAATGTAACTCAGCAGGAAACTGATGATCATACAATAAGTGGGACCATACATCTCCAATCAACAATCAACATTGAAGGTGACAAAGTTGTAGGAGGCTTCCCTTTGTCAGCAGATCCAGACAATTTAATTTCCAGGCCCTTATCTGGATTTACCTAATTAGCAGCAGTTAACAATTGTCATGTCCCCAGTGCCTTGATGAAAGCAAAACAAAACAGTACGCCAGAGATTAATTCAATAAAAAAAATGTACCTTTAAACTAGGCTTTTGAACCAGGGAAGAAAGTGAAGCAACCGCAGTCATAAACAGGACTATCTGAGTTTGCCCTGTATGAAATCTGTAAAAAGAAAACATAACATATTTGTAATAATTGAAGGAAAGCTTGGGTAAATGAAACACTACCGCTGATAACAGAAGAATAAAATGTCAATGATTAACTAAAAGAAGTGATAGCATAGCAGCAGCAATCCTGACCTAAAATCATGGTGGACTTTCTCAAAACCGATTTGGGTCAAGCCATTATAAACCTACAATTTCATAAAAAAATAAAATTCAGTATTATAATTCAATTTAATAGATAATTTAGTATTATAAAATTGTATGTAGATTTATAATACTAAATTCAGTCTTGTAAATATACATTTCATTTTGGCATTATATTAATTTGGCTTGGCCCTTCAAATGGTTTTTAACATCAAAACAGTCTACTATTTATAAAAAATAATGTCTAAAAGCTTCTGTACAAACGGGGACCAAATTGAAATTATTCAAGTTGCATTTAACTGGCAAAAAACATAGAATAACAGAATAGAACAAAAGACCATAATGTACTGCATATTGTGTTAGGAATCTTCAGAATTGAACAAGATCACGTGTTCTATTTTGCATTGGACACTAGTTAAAAATAGAACATCAACTTCAATTACATACATACCAGTCCTTTGGTCTAGTATTAAGAAAATGAAAATGGGACTTTTTCCATATATCATTCTATTATAATTATTATATTATAATTGTAAAATTTATTAATATTTTTTACTTCGTACAAAAATTATTAATATTATGAAAATTCCAAATTATCTCAAAATGCTGTTGGTTATTAAAATAATATTTGAAGCAACACATATACGAAAATGTGAAACATGAAACAAATCAGTAGACTATACTAGAAAATGGAGATGACAACAAATAGAAGATAAGGAGAACGAGAAACAAAATTCAGAAGACAATAATTGGGTAATGTGTTCTTGAGTGCAGACAAATTAAATGAATAACGTGAAATATCCAAAAAAAGTAATTGGAAACTGATACACCTCAGAGAAGAGAACGTGATGATAAAAGATGGGTGGCATGCCAGAATATGATAAAGAGGAGCCAGCGTGTGACCAGAAAGAGAGACACGGTACACTTGATAATTAAAAAAATGAACAGAATGAGTATGTTTTATTCTTAGTTGATCTACCCTTTTCAATGGGACCAAATTGTCCCAATTTTTAATTTCTATGTTCTGTACTGTTCTATTTTATAAATACAATAAGTATATATATGTTATGTTTTGTTCTCCAAATGTATTTCTGTTCTCTGATTTTCCTTTTCTAAATATTGTTTGGTCTGCTGCAAATGATTGGTAGTAGAATGTTGGGATGCCTGTCTCTATTGTGATGCTTTTTGCATGCCTTTTGTGTTAAAAAAATGTTATGTTCTGTTTCTGTTCCTACTTGTCTACCAGGCACTATGATAGGAATAGAACTCCTATTAAGAGGATTCATGTGAGAAGGAACAAGCAGCTGTAGAGGATCAGAACCCTTAGTGGGTAAGTTTCACTGGAAATAATCAATTAACAGAAGTTTTTTAGTAGGGTGGGGCAGAGGTCAATTAGTTGCTTGTAAAATAAATAGAATTGGGAAGAGGGTTGAGGGGGTATTGTACAATTTGGGAAGTGAGGGAGAGGGCCGAGACTCTCAAATTACTCGGCATTCTTGTATCATACTGTATGTTCTTTGGGCCTGGTTCCATATTAAGACAGATCAGAAAAATTAAAGTTCTTGCAAAATATTAAATCTTGTCTCTGCCTCAATGACCAAAATTTATCATATAAGACTACTTTGATGTCACTATTTTTTTTTTTTTAGTAAATTGATGTTCCAATGTTCTCGTGAGGACTGAAATGAGAGTTCCCTCTAATTTAATTCCAGGTATTATGCATATTTTCTTCAAGCAAACATAGTGTAAGTGGTAGAAACTGCTCACAAGTTCCCATGATCTTGGATGAAAACCAACAGTGAAGCCTTGAAATACTTGAGGGCCTGGTTTATCACATGGTATTGCAAGGTCCACTAAAACTCTGAAAGACATCAAGGTTGACGTGATTTTTTACACATTCAAATCATATTTTAACAACTAACATAGGAAATCAAGAACAGTAATGAAAAGCATACATTATTTCTGAAAGGCATACATCATGATATGGACTAATATCAGTTCTAAAGTAATTAGTTTAGTAAAAATATTTCTATTCACACAATTTCTTTCCCTTTTCACATTCAAGAACTGAAGGAAACTGTATTGATTGCACACAAGGTAATCTGGTATTAATATATCTAGTATCATTACAAATCAGTATAATTATGGACAATAACTCCTAAACATTAGCTCTATGAGGCAGCAAGAACCAAGTGCTGACCAAGGCTATTAACAACCATGGACTGGGTCTAACTGAACTCTAAAAGTTAGCTCAAAGAAGAGAATTGCCCCAAGACTTACTCAGACAAGGAGGACTATGGACATATTCCTAACCATGTGAAACATCTTAACATACCTCCTGTTGTGGAGAATAATTCTTGTAATTAATAGTCCATTTATCAATAATTAGCCTATACAGATTCTTGTAAAGCACATTCTTTAATGTGACTCACAAGTTAACATAGTGAAATACTAAATTGATAAAAACCAAATGAAAGTTTGACATCTGAATTTTACAATGACAAACCTGCAGTTTGATTCATATGTGACATTACATATGCATCCAGGACGACCTGCAATAGGATAAAACAAAAAAAAACATATGTGATGTGCTACCTGAAACAGAATTTAAACTAGCAAAAGTCTTTTCAATGTGGCACCACGGCAGTTTATGACCAACATCATGGAGAAATTCTGCTTTACACAGATCTCTCAACGATTTGTTATTATCCCCCTGGTTTTTTCCTCAATTTATCAGAATTTTGTTTATCCTGTACATTTCAATTACTTGTGCTTCTAAACAGCCCATAAAGGTAGTTCACCAGAAAAAAAAAAAGGAAACTGAGTGGAAAGGAATCAGGTTGGATCATTGCTAGTACTAACTAATATCTCAAAATATGTTCATACCTTTACATTGTCCATTCAAACAACTCCCACATACGATATTAACCTGCAAGACATGAATGTAAATTGTGAAAGGTTAATACACCACATAATACGATGCAATGCAACCACTATGCTAAAGAAGTACATACTTCTTACAGTAATGAACCAAAAACGTGAAGTGTTTAGCATGTCTTACCAAATTAAGGTATTTGGTACGCCAAGCTTATCTCACTAGCAGACAGCTTACAAGATTGTAATTTTCTTTTTCCAGTTTTATTCTTGTTGTTTAGTTGCACTTCCTTTTTTACCCTCTTTTTTTTTTAACAATATACATAACTACTATTTAATACACTAGTTTATTTAGGGGGGTTTCTTCATATTGTTGGAATAGAAATTGTGAATGAAGAAGTCCTCCATTGGGTAAAAGTAAACAAGTTGAGTAACATATAAGAAAGAAGGACATGACTTAGAATTTTATGTTAAATGTAGTATTAAGTTTACTTGTGTAATTCTCTTCTAGCTTGTTGAAGAAGGTTTCCTCAATGTTATATCCCACTTTATATTTAATAAGATGTGGTATCGAAATCTTTGGAGCAATCAAGTGATCAATTAATACAAGTACTGAAGTACAACGTAGTGAATCCATAAAACTTCAAAACCTTCCTGGGAATTGTTCAAAGTCAGACGGCATGTCCCATTAATAGTAGATAAAGATAGTACCAGTACAAGTAGTGTCGCCTTTTCTAAAACTTGTAGATGAAACAAATACAACTTGTACTTGAGGGAGAGCATACCATATGAAAGAGACCCACTCTTGAGAGGAAGATTGTTGGAATAGCAAGTGTGTGAGCAAAGAAGTTTAAAATTGGGGTAGAAAGGAACAAGTTGAGCAAAATTAGGCGTGAAGGTGACATACACCTAATGTCTTAAGATTTTTTAGTTGAATGCGATGTTAACGCACTTATGTAATTCCCTTGTAGCCCATTAATGGAAATCTCTCCAATGTTTTTAACTCCCACATATTTCATAACACATACTACTCTTCATTATAGTAATTACAGTATTTATTTTAATTTTTTAATAAATTATTTAACCATTAAAAAACTAATAAGAAAAGTAAATTGACAGAAAATCTGAAACTACCTAAACATATTTTTTTCTACAAAACAAAAAATATAATCCATATAAATATGTCCTGTATTTCATTTTGACATTATATAAGCTACTTCAACAACAAAATTTCTCAAACACGTTTAATTCAATATGCTAATTTAAAAGTTTTAAGTTTTAATCTAGCAATTTATATGCTTTAATCTAGCTTAGCTTAGAAGTTTTAAACTAGCTTATCAGCTAATCTTGGCATATATATCCTTAGCCTATGGGCACATATCGTGTCTCTATACTTGATAATTAACATAGTTCTAGATTCCATCACAATTACTATCTAGGAACTTGTGCTTGGTCATACCCCCTTTATTCATGAGATAACCCTCTCTATTCATGAGATAAAGTCGTATGCTAGTTGATTACTTGATTTAAAAATAAATGGAAATTTCAGAATTGCACCAACCTGGGCTGTTCGTCCCATTTTGTCATAACTTTGTTCACAACCCATAAGATCACCACTATAAAACTCCTACACATAGAGAAAATGACTTAGAAAGCAGGGGAGACAGTATTAAAAAAAGGATGTGGTCAGAGAGCAGTATGTAAAATATCTTGAAATAGTACAGTTTTTAGTTTATATGTCATAAAAGTCTTCCTATGCACTTACATTAGTACCTGCTAATCTCTAACCGCAAAGGATGTTGCATCAATTAGGGTAACAATTACACTCCACTGGCAACCGTGTATAAAACACAAGATTTCATCATGTCTCTAGCTTTCTCCCCACTTAACACCTTCCCCGAGGACCTAGTTTTCTAATATGTATCCTCACTCGTGGCTTTTATTTTGTTCACCCAAAATTCAAAATATAGAATAGACAGAAGAATCTTACTTGTATAAAGTCAGATTGGCCAGAACCAGCAACAAAGTAGTTGAATCTATCAAATCGTCCAAAATCAACATATCCCTGGATAGTTTTGGCCATCAGGTAATGAGGTTAAAATATATAATACACCAAAGAAGATAAGCATGCCTCCAAAGGTAGAGTCTGAAAAAAGATAAACAACAAGAAAACCAAGGTCCCAACAATAATTGCTGTTCATCACATACATGACATCAGTGACCCAATTGAAATTTTAAGTTACTCTTGGTCAGATATAAGATCCAAAATTTCTGCAGCTCAACCGAATTTAAGTGTTTGGAAGTCAATTATACATTTAGATGCAAAAGAACGAGCAAACTCTTCCTCCGATAATAACACAAAAACTACTCTACCCACAAGAGGGAAAGAGGAAGAATTAGAGCATAGATAATGAAAACAAGGTGACATGCACTACCGTTTGTGATCTACTCTCCACATCTTTGCAGAATCGTACGGCCAGGTCAGAGCCTTGCTGCATCAACACAGTGAAAAACTCAGCAGCATGCCAAGGCCTAAATTGAACACATGAACAAGATCATTCATAAAGACAAAAACAACAGTCAGAGAGCATTACCTTTTGATCATACTCGAAAAGGTAACCACTCCAGCCACTCTAATTAACCAGTTAAGCAAAAACAAAAAGCATAACTAACCGAGTCATCATTATACTAAAACCTAAATAAACGAACCACTACACAATTAGGATTATGAATATCAAAATGCAATCCTCGATAAAGCGCATAACACGTAGAGCGTGTGGAAACGAAGGATACGAAATCAAAAATGCGACTTGAATTGTCGAAAGCGTAGCAGTTGGAAGTCGGCATCGAAACTGAAGCCATCCATGGTATCTGCAAAAGCACGCCTGAAATAAAGCGAAGTAAAAACGACATTGGTTTTAACGAGACAGAGATAACGGCGTGACGAGAAGGACAGACACACCTAGGCATAAACCGGCGAACGCCATCGAGCAACGCATTTTTGGAGGTCGTTGTTGCTTGGGATTTTGGGGAAGTCAATACGAGGCGGTGTCAGTGAAAATCTACATCTAAGCGACGAGTCTGAGACATGAGAAGTGACAGAGGAAACGGCATTTATTTGGAATCGTCGTTTCAGGGAATTCTTCTCAGTGACCTTGATGCGAACACCTAAGAGGCCTTGGCGAAGGTTCCGTTCTGGGCACGATGGCAAATTCACCCGGATTCCATCCGTTGTACATTTTATAGTTATTTTGATTTAATCATTCTTTCTCAGATCATATATTAGTTTTGTAATTACTATTATTGTTTCTCTCATATAATCTTATTTACACATTTCAAATTATTTACTTCCTTCAATCCGAGACACTTCTCTTGGATATAGTGTCAAATACGTGGATCGGACATGACATTAGATACTTGTTTGAACACTTATCATTGAAATGTCCAATTCAAAAAATATTTATTGAATTTTTGATAATTTTAACACAATTCTTACAGAATTTAAAAAAATACATTAATTTTTTAAAAACTCAAATTTATTATATAAATTTTTATTACGATTATAAAAATAAAAAACAAATCATTTTAAACCAACAATGAAAAACATTTTTCTGTTAACAAAAATTGAAACATACTTGTACACATAAATCTTCATTGTCAATTTATATAATTTATAATTATATAATATATACATCCATATTTCCATGTCCTACATTTTAGAAATTATACATATTAAATATGTCTGTGTCGTATCATATAAGTGTTTATGCTATATAGTTCTAACTCACTACAAACTATCAAATATTTATTTTAATTACCATCATTCCTTTTTTATCTTTTATTTTTTAAAAATATAAAAA
>Ga0123341_1006647_pt1 | contig 10467 bp, 11 predicted proteins | sample Turbeapinknodule_FD_89959 | JGI IMG/M metagenome (GOLD analysis project Ga0123341, IMG submission 89959) | Root nodule microbial communities of legume samples collected from Mexico - Turtle bean Mexico pink nodule | ecosystem: Host-associated > Plants > Roots > Nodule | place: Mexico: Nepantla...
AATATATATTTATTATCATACATTTTAAAAAATTATACGTCTATATTTGTGGTTTCAATCAATTTAATTTATTTATTTTTCTGAATCATAAAAAAAAATATTGTGAAAGTGGCGGGAGATTTAAGGGTTTCGTTATTTCCCTCTCTTTCGCTTCGTGCAGCGTTGTGATGTGATATTAGGAATGGTGCTCAGCGGCAGAGAAAGCTTGATTCGATTAATCGGCAAACGGAGGCGCTTCCTCCCCAATCGCCGTTCCATCCTCTCCGATCCCACCCCTAACCCTAACCCTAATCCTATTTCAAGCCCCAATCCCAACCCGGTATTGCTTCTTATCTCTTCCAATTTCTCCCTTTTGCTGATGTTTTCAGTGACACATCCTCTTCGCTTTCATTTTCAGGTCGTGGAACAACCACCTCAGCAACCAGATCAAAACGGCGACGTACAATGCCCTGTTTGCGGCCGGAACCTTCCCGGTGACGATTACAACCGCATAAACTCTCATCTTGGTATGTATGCACGTTATTCACATTGTTTGTATTATCGCTTGCATCAATGTTTCCTTAAACTCTTTCATCTCAATTTTCACTCTCAGATGCATGTCTCTCTCTTTCACAACCAAAACCAGCAACAAAACGAAAGCTTTCCCAGCGTACCCTCCTTCAGTTAAACTTTTCCATATCCAATTCCAAACCTAAACTCCAGAGTGTCACTCAGGAATGTGACAATGCCCCCTTCTTACCTCTTTCAACCAACGATTGTGAGGGAGATGAAACAATCGAGGAACAAGAACTGCCTCAAAATCACGAGACTGGAGTTAATTCTACAATTGGCGCCACTTCCTCATCTTCCTCTACCATGGACTGTGGGGTGCTTGATGATGCCAAACCAGAAGATGTTTTTGGCGCCACCCTTGAAACTTTCATTGTTGGTTGGAGGCATGCTGATAATCCAGAAGAAGTATGCGCTGGAACCGCCATCTCTCTTTTGAGGGACCCTCAAAATTTTAAGGATCCCAATGCCATCAAGGTTTGCTGCTTTTTTCATCTGAAATAGTATCATGTTCAGTATGGAGTTTCAAGGAGCTCATTGTTGCTCTTGGTTCAGGTTGTTTCTGGGGATTCTGCATGCTGTAAGTCGTTAGGTTTTCTTCCCCGTGAGCTAGCTCAGTACCTATCTCCTCTTATTGACAACTATGGTCTTGGATTTCAGGTATTCAAAAGTTTAGACTACTAATGAGTTGTTTATGTATTAATGTGCCTTTGTCACTTAATACTCAGCCTCATTGTTTTTTCTCTTTGGAACTTGTCCCAGGGGCATGTTACTTCTGTTCCAAAGCATTCTCTTGATATCGTTCCAATTCAGCTTACGTGCCATAGAAAAGCAGATGGTGAAAGCAAGTATGCTGATGAGACCTTTGTATGCTTATGGAAAAATGTTCAACATGTTGTTGAATTTGCAAGCAGGAATCCTCATTCATCTGTAAAGTATCAGCTGAATTTTTGTGTTATGCTACAAGAAGTGTTAAGAAGTAATATTCACCTTTTAACAGAAGATGAAAAAACCTATATGGGTATTACTACTTGTGACTTTTATTTTCAATTCTTAGTCAAATATTTTAAACAGTGTCTCATCTATATATGATTTAACAGATTCATTCACTTTACTCTCGAATGACAGTCAAAGACTTTTTATCCGGCTATACACTAGAAAAGGTTATTTTTGAATTTTGATATTGAATTTGTTTCATTCTTATTTTAAATTCCAGTCTTCTTCCATGGGACACAAAAATTTATATAGTATTATTTACTTACATCCTGAATGTTGATTCCCTAATTATTCATGTTGGTACAGTCCTACTCATCTTTGATAGAATTGCTTATGTTTCTATCCAAGCAGAGATCTTTATATGCCAAGTGTTATAGGAAAAAATGTCTATTGGTTGAAGAAATTTACTGAATTGCCTATTAATCTTTTTGGTAGTTTTTGTTGATTTGTAGTTGATATATTTTTCATATTGGGTTTTCATGAAGGACCTTGGTTTCGCATGTCTAGCATATCATATCCTGAAATAATGGATACTCAAAAGGCAGTTAAGGAACTAGCTGGTAATTCAATATAATTTGTAAGGTTTATTTCTTCTTTCCATGCAAATATGATTTGATCTTTTGCTATTAAATCTTGTTTGACCTTTGTAACCTGTATCTTTGATGTACATATTGCAGAGAAAGAATACATACATTCTATCAAAGGTGCAAATCAACTATGTAGGAGTGATGCGAAGGATATCTTGAATATCCTCAATGTTTCTGAGTTGCGTGAAATTTGGTGCATTTCACTAAAAAAGGTAAGAATTAACTGCTAGTGTTAGGGCGATGTATATATATATGTGTGTGTACATATATTTTTTTCATATGAAACTTCATTATGAATGGATTGAGCTAGTTGTGCAAATAATGTTTTGCTTAGATTTTTTCTTGTTAATTTTTATAGTAGGCAGTTGGTGTTTGTGTGCTAGTTACCTGTGTGTCAATTTCCTTTTGTTATTAAATAATAGTGTATCTTTTGATACCCATGAAGTAATATGAATTTGCCTGTTGTGAAATCTGCCACGGTCAAATTTATTGTTTTTTTAAGGTTCAGAGTTTACCGTTCGTTATTTGCTTCCAAAGAAGTTTCTGAAGTTGGGCAATGCAATTGGTGGATGTTCAGTGCCTCCCCATTAGGTTATTTCCTTTTTTTATTATTTTCTAAATTAACTGATTACAAAGATTGTTGCCCTTAAGTTTTAGGAAAAATGAGTTCCATAGGATTTGCAATGATTTGATTTGATCAGCTGCATAACTTATCTTGTATTGCAAAATGTTGTCGAATGGATGGTTTGTACTTGTTTGGTCAATTGTGCAAGTTATGTGTCAATATTTCAGTTCTTACATTTTCTTGACACATCCCAAACCTTTTTTTTTTGCTTTAGTTTTTTTCTTAGTTTGTTTTTCTTATATAGGAGCGCATCCTGAGCATAATGTGTCTCTGTCATAAGTGAGGGGAACTTTTGGATGGATCCTTCTAAATTTGGTTGTATCCATAGTAGAAGTTCCTAAATTGATTATTGGCTTCTGATGACTACATAGTAAAAGAGCTGTGTGGACAGATACGGGCCAAACAATTGAACATTTTTTGTTTCTCTATACAAACATAGATGTTAATAAAGTAATTACAGGTCAGTTAATGCATCTGATGTGTGTTATTTGCTCTGTCTCCTTGTCAGTTTTCTTATGAACTAGCTATTAAATTTAGTATATTCTATTAATGTTTTAGGGTGGTGGTCATGGGATGAAGAAGCAACATATGATTTCATCCATTATTTCTAGAGATGCTGGTCTACCTTGGTATTAAACTTTTTGTTGTGCTTTTATAATTTGCCGAGTCAAATAGTGTTTTATTTAATATTTGCTTCCTGTTGCATGCAGGTCACAATTATCAACTATGATTTTGGAAAGATCTGGTTCTTGTATTAGGATTTCTTCAAAAGCTGAATCTCTTATGTGGCGTACAGAGGTGCCTCTTTGATCTCTACTAATTTTGACTAATGGATCTAGTCAAATTGGATAATATTTAGTTAGTTCTGATGTAAATGATATTCCTTTTGCAGAGACTTTTCTTCTTGAATGGAGAACAGGATCCGTCGTCCTTTCTACTTGTGGATATGGGAAAAATTAAGTATCCAGCTTACAACTGCATAATATCAGAACCAATTTTCTCAAATCGCATGAATCTGCTCTCTTATGAAGAGGTACATGTCCAGGTTCAGAGATGTTAGTGATCTTCCGTTCCTTCTTCCATGTGTGACATCAGGTTTTCAGGCTATTGAAGTGGCACAAATTATGGATGAAGCTCTTGATGCAAACAAAATTGAAGTGGTATTAAGGTGCATAAAGATATCTGAATCCCGTGTATCTACTGATTTTCCAGACTGGTACTCAACTTCTGAATCAGTATCTTCAATTCGGCACTTATTTACAGCATCATGGGTATACTCCAAAGTGGTCACAGTGGGGATTTCCTTCCTTGAGCAGGAACGCAGGTATAGAATTTTGAGGTTTATCAGCAAACTCTTAAATCTTGGTCAAACGGATACATCAAAACCTATATGGCATGTTCTAAACATGTATGATAGTGAAGTCTTTAAAAATCATCGCAAAAAAAAAAAATGTTTTGGAGCTTGTATAGTATGGTTGGTATTATTAGAATCCAGTTTAGGAACGGCAAACATACATCAGTCGGGCTGCAGAGTTACAATAAATCAATGGAGATTATCCTCACTTATTTCTCTACTGTTCCAACTACTTGACAAGGACTCACTTCCCAAGTATAGTCTACTACCTATGAAAAAGTGGATGATGGTATTTTAACTTTTAACTGTTTTTGATTTCATAATTTCTTAGATTCTTCCATGGATGACTGTATCTAGCACTATAAGGCTCTTTAGTTGTGAATTATCATAGTCCAACTATGAACCCCATATAGTTAAATCCAAATAGATATGAGGATATGGGAAATCCTTAAAAATCAACATATGATATGGCTTACATACATTCAAAATATATTGTATGTTCTACAATTTACTCAACACCAGAGACTTCCCCCTTCTACTCCAAGTTCCAACCAGTTTTCTTTGTATTTACTCAACACAGTTTCTGTAAAATGCAAATAGTAAGATCAATTCCTCGCACCATAGTTGCTATGAAGTGTTTAATGTAAACATAAAAGATGGTTGAGTTTCTCTTATAACTACAGTTGCAGTAGAATGCAAAATCAGAGGAGGAAGGTTTGCATTACACAGAACATAACTGATTCAAACCCAAATGTTCAAGGCCTAATTGAATCTTGTTGTGTGAGCTAGTGGCCACAACAGAATTCATTTGCTGTAACCTGTAAGCACTATAGTAGAGTAGTGATGTGGTAATTTTCAATAGCCAGAAGTACTGCAAGCCCCATCTAGAAGAAACCATTTTGCTGCCAGTTGCACGTGCTGTGAACAGTAGTACAATCTTTGACATTAACACCCACAAGTACCTCGAAGCTCAATTTGTGGTGAATCTCTTTTTGTGGATCTAAGACTGCTATGTGAGAAGTGTCGAAATAGCTATGTGAATGGGTGAAATAGAGTCAGCAGTGCAGCTCACACTGTTACAGTGGAAACAATTTGAATTGTCCTATCTTATGGGTTTTTGCTGTATCTATGAATCTCTATTTGTGGTGAATCTCTTTTTGTGGATCTAAGACTGCTATATGAGAAGTGTCAATATAGCTACTTGAATTGGTGAAATAGAGTCAGCAGTCCAGCTCACACTGTTGCAGTGGAAACAATTTGAATGTGTCATGTCAGATCCCTCTTTCTTGTTACTAAATATGTGAAGTAAACCTAGAACAAGTGGTGGAATGGTGATATTTCTTACAAGTCTTGGTTCTTTCCTTTGGGCTCCAGTATCTTATGCTTCTTTATTTTATGATTCCAACAATGATTTTGATTCAAGTGATTGCTGCCCTTAAACAATTTTGAAATGTGAAAATGTTAGGCAAGGTAGGAGAAGTTGTGGTGATTGCTAATTCGTTGATGCTCTCTTTTGTTATAATTTATGTTGAAATTGGTTATATGAAGTTGTACCGTCTTTGGCGACTAGGTCGAGTAATGTGATATGTTTGAGATTATCCTTTAGACAACTTACATGCCAAGCTATGACCATCTTTTCATATGCGTTATGCCTCCATTCTAAAAGGACGATGGGTAAATTAGGTAATATCAGTCCCTGGGAGACTCGATGATTGATCGGCCAAGACCTTTTGATTGAGCGGCTCTTGGGAGACTCGGTGATTGATCGATCTTTGGGAGATTTGATGATTGGTTGAATTGGCCCCTGAGGAACCTAAGTCAATCGCGGTTATATTTGCGTAATAACAACTCACTAGTACTGTCCGGGATTCTAGCTATCGTTTATTTGACATGATTTGAGACGTCACATCATCCTCGTCGCCCCTTATTGCTATATCAACTTTTGAGTACTGTGTGCATGCCAAGTTTAAGGTCTCATTGGGCGCACCTTATTGCTTTACTGCCTCCTGTCCAGTTATTGTCATTGATTTATTGAATCTAGTTCTGCACAACTCATGTCCCTGCGCCATTTCATCCTCAACCTCAACTCATGCTCCTAACCGAATGAACTCCAATAATGTTACTTCTCCTTACAGTCTTAGCTGTAAGGGTGTTAAGAAGCATGAATTTGAGATGGTTCTTTAATGTGGGATATGCCATTGCTTATTATGGTCTGGCTTCTAGAAGGAATAATAAATTTCTTCATTCATTAAATGCCCTGATGCAGCGGCATTGCTTGTTCTCATATTTCCATTTATGTAGAAATAGATTTAGCATACACATTTGCTTACATGGACACATTGAAGAACTGACATTTGTTTCTCAGGTACACTGACGCAATTAATTTGCTCAGATGGCTGCTAAATGTTTTCCCTTCTGACATAAGAAGAGGATATTGGACACTGAGGTTATCAGTTGATTTGGAGCACCTGGGTTTCATTGATGAGAGTCTTCAAGTAGCTGAAAACGGGTTGCTGGATCCATGGATACGGGCTGGTTCAAGAATGGCACTGCAAAGGCGGGTTCTTCGTCTAGGTAAACCACCAAGGCGCTGGAAAGTTCCTAGTTTTTCTAGGTCTGCACTGCGGAAGATCCCTCAGGTAAATTGCTTTATGGTTCATTGATTCTCACTTCCGATTTGCTTGTTTGTCATATTCTTGTCAAATTGGCATTACTGATTCTCTTTAACATGGCATTCTCATTGTGGCTGATGTAATGATTCAGGTTTTTGTTCAAGGGACACCGTTGAATTCTGATTTGGGAGGAAAAAGTAGGTACTACAATGAAGAGGGGAAGCAATGTGGAGTGGAAGAGCTTGTTTTGCATTACTATGCTGGGGATGGAGGTGGATGGCAAGGTGTTCACGCAGAGAGTGGGATATGGTTAACCATTTTTGGGCTACTTATGTGGGAGGTCATATATGCTGACGTACCAAATGTCTTTTATACTAGATTTCAGGTACATTTTATTCAGTAATTAACCCTCCCATCTTTCTCTGCTTTCAACTTTGTGCTGCATTACTATATTTCCTGTATGATGTCTTGGGGATGGTGTGGAATAAAATTTTCTCAGTTTCATGCATATATATAGATTGTTGACAAAGATCATTTTCAAGTTCCACTTTTCCTTTTTTACCTGTCTCTAGTCCCCTTGTCATTGTTCCTCTACCTTACCAGTGTATGTAGCTGAGCCTTTTGGAACCAATGCTCGAGTTCATAGTATGAAGTTGTCTTTCAAGTCACTTCTCAGAAGCTGATGCTTTAGGGAAGCCTGATATTCGTTTAAGTGCTATGCTAGAATTACCACTTTTGACCTCGTTGCGCTTTCTTTGACCCAATGCCATCATTTTTTACCAGCTGCTCTTTATGTTGATTCTTTTTACTTTGTGCCTTTTTCTCAATCAGGGTTAAAAAATATTGTCAGAAGACTCGTATTTAGTGTTTGTTATGAACAGACACATTCATTCATTGTAATTTTACTTTTTGGTCTTTGAATTTACAGAATGCTCCTTTAGATTTTGGTACTGATGGTTTTTATACTTCAAGAAAGAGTGTCATAGAATCCCATCTGCAGCAGATTCGTGATGGCATGGCTGAGGAGTTTCTCATCAAGTCATGGGAAACACATATTGGAACAGCATGTAGAGGAGTTAATTGGGACTCCCATTCTTTAGATGAGCTTCGCTCTGTTGTTACTTGTGTTGGGGGCACTTGTTTGGCATCTCTCTGCCAACTTCTGGCTCAAGATTATCGTAGCTGGTCCAGTGGGATGCCTGATTTGCTGCTATGGCGTTTCCATGGAGAATACAGTGGTGAAGCCAAGCTTGTTGAAGTTAAAGGCCCCAGTGACAGACTCTCGGAGCAGCAGAGAGCATGGCTATTGCTGCTTATGGATTGTGGATTTGCGGTTGAGGTTTGTAAAGTGAAACCTTTGTAGATCTACACAACTCATTGCAAGTTGCTTATTATTACTACACACCTTAAACTTTATTTCTCTGCCACATTTGATGAACTTCATTATTCATTTTACAAGCATATGAACGACTCTATACAAAATATGAACTACTCTACTCATCTCTATTAAGCAAGGCTGTTGGCTCATTTGAGACTGCTTCTTCCTACACACCTCCATATATTTGTAATCACAATCATTTTTTATTTTGGGGAGGATTTGATTTCATTGCTACAATTATGGATTATAAAACAAAATAAGACATGTATTTAGATATTATGTTCTTCCCTCACCTTCATAAATTTTTGTATTCCAAAAATATCCTTTTGCAATATTTTGAATTATATAATTCGGAAGTGTTTTTCCAAATTCGTAATTAGTTTTTTGATTATGTAATCCAAAAGTCTTTTTTTATATGCATGATTAGTTATTGGATTGCATAATTTAAAAGTCTTTTCTAATATAATTAGTTCCTGGATTATGTAATCCAAAAGCCTTTTTTCAAATGTGTGTTTGGATTACATAATTCAGAAGTAATTCTCAAGTTCATACTTTTGGATTATATAATCCGAAATACCATTTTTTTAAAAATATATTTCGGATTGTATAATTTGTAAGTTATTTATGATTTCAATATTAGTTTTCGAATTATGTAATACAGAATATATATATATATATATATTATTTTTTTTTAAATTACTTTTGAATTTTATAAATCTATGAGTACAATAAGAATAAAATGTTATTTTCATATTTTGTATGGGGTGACACAAGAACATGTGTAGGTGCAGAAAGAAAGAAGCAGTCTTCATATGATGGGCCTATCTCAGATGAATGAAGTGAATACATTCATCTTTTATATAAGAAATAAATAAGCTAATTAATAACATCATTAATTTAAATTTTATTTTAAAATTCTCGGTTAAATAAGGAGTTGTAATATTTAACGACATTACAAATTGCTTTTCAAATAGTCTCACTTGCACTTTTGATGGAATAATGAATGAATCTAAATTTTGTTGTTACATAAATGCATCCATTTACATACTAATGAGTGAACATTTCATTGATATATTTCACAATAAGCTAAAGATATACAAATAAATAAACAATTAATATAGTCTCAAAGTTGATTCACGTTTCTTATAATGAGAATAAAAAATAAAGCCATTTGTTTCTTTACAAGGCACTCTGTGTAACTAATAAGATTAAAGATGTCACCAAAAAGCTTGTTCTTTCTGTTTGGTTTTGTCGATGTAAGTAGGTTCCATGAATAAAATAGGAAGAAGCTTTTGATTGTGGTTTGTGGCATGCCTTCACTTTTTGAATGAGAATGTCTTTTTTCGTCCAATTTTTTTATACAATCTGAAAAATTGAAAAAAATAACAACAAGAAGAGTATTATGTAATAATAGAAATGGTAGAGATAAGATATTAGGTAGTGGGGTGGAAGATAATGGATAAAATAATATAAAAAAAAAGAGAAAAGATGAAGATTTGAAGTGTCCCAAGAGCACGAGGTTGTCATCATCTCTTTCTTTCTTTTTTCTTGTCCACACACTAAAACACACACAACACAATCAATATTCATATCCACATTCCCATCGCAATTCGCAATGCAATCAATACTACCCAATACCTTGCTAATTATCATACTCTTACCTTTTTACTTCTATATTAACCCATTCATCATCAACTTTTTTTATTTATCAGCAAAATAAATTATAAATAAATATAAATCAATTAAGAAGTCATCAAACTACCAACTACTCCACAAAAAAAATCAATAACTTTACTAAAATCTACTAATTCAAAATCAATGAATGCACCTAAAAACACTACCAAAGAAATCTACTTATTTGCAAACTAAAATTTATTAAGACACGTTTTATCATAAGGAAACAAGACAACATAACGAATCAAGACACCAATAAAAAAAAAAAAAAAAAATAAAATTAGAAATAATTCAAAATTAAGTCATTAATTGAATAAAAGAAAATATTTGAGGTTACAATTAAACCTATAATATATTTATTAATTTTTTTTAATCAGTAAAATATTTTTTTTTTTGACTTATAATAAGAGTGTGTTAAAACGCATATAACTCGATTTTAATATTGTATTAAATGGTTTCCTAACGCGTTAGTTAATAACAACTGCATTTCCTTTTTCGTTATACCTTTTTTTACAATATTTATAGCGTTTCTTTAGAATCGTTTCTTAAAAAATAAAAATAATAATTACATTATTTATTATGAAGTTCGGACATACTTCTTAAATGAACTGATATTTATAAAACTTGTATTGGTGAAATGTTTAATTTAAAAATATTTATTAAATTTCTGAAAATTTATCACAGTTTTATAT
>Ga0123341_1006649_pt1 | contig 10466 bp, 10 predicted proteins | sample Turbeapinknodule_FD_89959 | JGI IMG/M metagenome (GOLD analysis project Ga0123341, IMG submission 89959) | Root nodule microbial communities of legume samples collected from Mexico - Turtle bean Mexico pink nodule | ecosystem: Host-associated > Plants > Roots > Nodule | place: Mexico: Nepantla...
ATAAAAAAAAGAATATATATATATATATATATATATATATATATATATATAAATTTTGGCTCACTTTTTATTTCCTATCCTGACAAAGCAGTAAATTAAAATGAAATAAACATGTAAAGTATATTTACTTATTCATTGAAATTAACTAAATTAATATTCACTTATAATAACATAATGGATTATGTAAATTATATAACATAATAGATTATGTAAATTATTTTTATATAAATGGTATATTCTTTTCCAACAGTGGGTATTTTTTTTATTACATGTTTAAATTAATAAAAGTAGGATAAGAAGTTTGTTCGGACTTTGTCAAAAAGAAAAAGAAAAAGAAAAAGACACTCACAAATTTATTTTTTCTTTCTATCTTTATGTCAAATTAATCATCTTTCTATTTATTTCTATTCATGTTTTTTCACTTTAACTTTGTTTTTCTCCTTTTTTTTTCAATGTTTCACTTTTTATCACTCCTTTCAAACAAATATTTAGAATGAGTACTTATTTTATATGTAAAATGTTTCATTCCAAACAAACTTTTGAACATGCTTTAATAATCTCTTTGGTAATGCATCAAGTCAAAGAGTACTTGGGTAAAATTTCTACATCAAAAGAGAAACATTCTTTGAAAACCTTAATTTATAATGATAAATTTTATCATGTGACTCTATCTAGAATAATTAAAAATCAATTTTAGATCATAAATTATAAAATTTTAGAATACACAGGACTAATTAAAAAGCTAATGCCCAATTCTAACTCTAGGAGTTAAGTCTGCAATCCCTTGTTAAATATCTGTGCTCACTTTGATCCTAAGAAGACAAAAATTGTTCAAACATTAAAATTGCATAGCTTTTTGGGAGGGACACACTTTTGTCTCTGGATAAGGCTAATGATGACCATGTTTAAGGCTCTGCATGAATCTTTGGGATAAGTTTGACCCCACTCTATAGGAAAATAATCATTTTCTCAAACAAACAAATAAAGAACTAACCAAGCATGCATTTGTTGAATTTTATGCATACACTTTTCCTAATCATATTTATTAATTGCATAGTACAATTGAGTATCCTAAAAAGTGTGTATCTGAGTATATAAAAAGTGTGTTTTAAGTTTAACTCAACTTTATAAAATCAGCTCATAAGATGAGGTTTGCACCTACTCATATACTATGAAATGTTCTTATTTATAGTCGATGTGAAATCTCCTACACACTCCCTCACGCCGAGACTGTCAACTCGTGCATGAAACTATATATTTATGGGTGGTTCAATAGCGGCCCGATAGCGGGTGACCTGATAAGCCCAAGAAACTCTTGTTAAGATAAACTCTACACGTCTCTGATATCATATTAAGAAGTGAAATTTAAACATAATTCAATCTTATAAAAGAGTAAGGATGACCACAACCGTTATGCAAAGATAGTTAACTTATGGTGAACAAAAAACCATAACAAAAACTGATAACATAACATATAGAAAAACCAAATGCTTTTATTCAAGAGGAACAACTGTAGATTACATACTTTCAGAACAATTAAGAACCGGGAGCATCATCATACAGCAAATGTTATATAAAGACAGTTTCAACAGAAAAACCAAAAGTAAAACTGATAACTTAACAGTGAACACAAACACCATGCTTCTATTCATGAGAAACAACAATCACTTGTTTTCCAACATTGCGGCCACTAAAAAGGCCAACCAAGGCTGAAGGACCACTCTCAAGACCCTCAGCTATGTCTTCCACATACACAACCTTCCCTTCTCTGATGTTAGGCAGGAGAAACTCCAAGAATTTGGGATATAGGTGAGTCCAATCCATGAAGTTAAAGCCTTGCAAACGGACCCTCTTATATATGATATGAGCCAAATTTGTTACACCTTCATGTTCAGTAAGATTATACTGTGAGATCATTCCACAGACAGGTATGCGACCGTGGAGTCTCATGTTCATGAGTACAGCATCAAGTGTCTTGCCTCCAACATTCTCAAAGTAGACATCAATGCCTTCTGGAAAGTGCCTGATTTGCATAATCACATACACTAGTCACTATTATAGTACCATGTTTTATTACCAGGCACAGTAATTTAAAGTTTTGATGAGCATAAAAAAGTGAGATCTAAATCTCCTTAGAATACTGTTAAGTATAGACCTTTTCAAAGCTGCATCAAGGTCAGGCTCTTCCTTGTAATTAAAACCTCCATCAAATCCAAATTTATCTGTCAGTAAATCCACCTGTAAGGCAAGAAATTTATATTCAAGTGAAAGGATTAAGTACTTTTTTTCTCTCATAAAGCAGAATCTATTTTAGGATATGGTCACCTTGATCCTTTACAATATTCTTTTTCTCTCAGAATTTAGAAGACAAACAAGTACTAATGTTAATCTAAGCCACCAATCATTTTTCTATATCCTTTTTTTTTTGAGGGAAGTGAGTTGGATTCCAGTGCAAATAGAAGGGCATATATAGTAGAGGTTAACTGAATTCATGCATAGAGCCTTAAAGAAATTGCTTTTGCTGTTTCTTCATGTGCTCCACTATAAGATGATTACTTCATTCTAATGCCACCAATAATGTTTGAAAATAAAAAAGAAAAATTGTATGCTAGATGTCTCAGTTTTCATTGAAAAATAAAAGAGAAATTGCTCAACCTAAAAGCTTAGCAGAAACAAGACAAACAGCTGACAAAAAAAGTAGTATTTCTTGAGCCAAAAACAAAAGCAGTGTTTCAAAGAACAGAACAGATAAGGAATAGGTGATGCTGATTTATGCAGGAGTGCAGGTATATTTAGCTTCAACAATACCTTCTCTTTAGATCCAGCACTTCCAACAACATAACAATCTTTCAGTTTGGCGAATTGCCCAACAAGTTGACCAACTGCACCACTAGCAGCTGAGACAAAAACTTTCTCTCCTTTCTGGAGAGAGCCTACTTCAAATAGACCTGCATATGCAGTCACTCCGGGCATACCTGTGTTAGAAGAACAAAAAGCTTATCAAATCAGAGTTCAATAAAATCAAGAGGAAGCATGCATAGAGTCAGAATATTATAAACTAAAAAGGGTAATATAAATTCATAGGAGTTGATCACAGAATAGTAGATGCACAGCAATAGACCTAAAGAAGAATTTAGCAACCACTTCCAAATGAAAATAACCATGATGCAATGCTTCTTCTTTTCAGTATCAAAGCTGATCAGCCAACAAGTCTCAATCAGTGATCAATTCAAGCCAATAATGTTGACTGAACAAAGGAAGCAGATGGAGAAGGAAATAGGAACAAACAGCCAGAAACCAAGTCCTACACATTATGTTCTTCTATGATTCTTAACCCTTAATCTTAATGATACACGAATAAAAGGGAGCTGATTATTACAAAGAAACTTCATATGATGAAACAAGTTACAAAATTAACATACAGATTCTTGCTAGCATATATAAAAGCAATGAACTACTACCCTTTCAGTTTTCCAATTTCCAAAAGAGAATAGAGGTCATTTATTTAATTTTTTTCTCATCCAAAATGAAACTGGTTAGTGAAATACTCTGATGAATCAAAAGATCACTTCAAGCCATATATACAACCTTTTATTAAACAAAACAAGAAAATGGAAAATGGGTATAGTGACAAATGGCTAGACCACTAGCAAGCCCTATCACCAATGAGTTTCTTAAGGCCTTTCTGGAAAAACTTCTCCATAAAGACTTTTAGAAAAGAAAAGTAAGAAGAAAAAATGAAATGAACTTCGCCATCAACTAAAATTAGCTCATGCACAAGTTAAAAAGTAAAAATTTAAAGAAATTATACAAGAGAGCTTATAATATTTGTCTCTTCTAAAAGTCCTTATGGAGAACCTTGTCCAAACAAATCCTTCATCTTAATGACACTAAGAAAAGGGTATCTATTCATGACAAAACATCCATAAATTCCAACATGCTGCTCGTAATGATATCAATGTCAAGTGCATCCTTCATTCAACGACAGTGTAAATTGAGATTACTGAACACATACCAAGAATTCCAGTGTAGTAGGTAAGTGGAACATCAGTGTGCTCAATTTTGAAAAGTATTTGAGCAGAGGGTAACAAGCTATACTCTTCCCAATTGGTAAAGCCCCACACTAAATCACCTTCCTTATAATCTGGGTGTCCAGATTCCAACACTTTAGACACACCATATCCTGTTAATGGCTGCAATCACTCAACATTTATCACTTGAAGCAAAAAGTATATCCTTCAATTGCAGCTACCGTCTTGAACATTCTTTGATGAACTTCAATACCAGTTTAAAAAGTAGAATGAAAAACTAAAACATTAAGAGAAAATTTGTTCATATGTAAAAGGTTTTTTACAGTATCATTCAATCATAATTGCCATACACAATAAATTTCTTGGTTTTCACAACAGCTAGGTTAAAAGTCATAATTATCAAAAACTCTGACTGGTTGATGCAAAGAACAATCACACAAACTATAAATTTTAAGAATTTTAAACACAAATTGCAAAACCCACTTCCTGAAATGAATAGATTCCTTCTAATTATCAAACAAAGTATTCACAAATATCAATTAAAACCTTTCAGTTACACAAACCAGTCCCCGATATCATCAACAGGCCAACAACTTCATCTTTCAAAGATTTATTCACACAAACAAAAACCATATCTAAAAGTCAATAAACGAAAGAAACAATTTCTAAAGAATCAGATTACATAATTTGCAGCAACAACAATAAAAAATGACTTACGGATCCAGGAGTGTAGGCACGACTATTGGGGGGTCCTTCTGGTTTGTTCATGAGATTCCTCATGTAAGGGTCACAGGACAAGTACAGATTTTTGAGCAGGACATGATTGGAACCTTGTGGAAGCTTCAATGTTATGGTACTTTCAACAATGTTCATGTCGGATTCTTTGGGAAAACCGGTGACATGGTCCCTCAGAAGCACTTGCTTGTTCCTCACTTGTGCCATCTTTGTTACTCAACTGGGTTTTTGAGTTTCAATTCAGTCCAGTTTATAGACAAAAGGGTTCAGGGAAATCATGAACTGGATAAATGATTCCAAACTGAAAATGACATCCACAATATTACCCATGCTCACTCTTTAAATGCAGAAAACGTGTCTTGTTCTCACCATGGAAATTTTACATCCTTCATTTCATTCTATAAACTTAATTCTGAATTAAAATAAATTTAGATAGACATTGTCTTCAATAATTTTATATGAAAAGTTAACTTTTAACCAAATTATTTTAGAATTTTGTCAGAAAGAATTAAAATAAAGACAATATAATATACCTAGATAGTTGGGTCAAGTTACCTCAAAATTATTTAGATTTATGATTTATGTTAATATTTGATAACTCACTTTTCATCTTGATATTTGGTAATCATTTCTATAAATATAGTTTTATTCTTGAGAGAGTATAAATTCACTTAAATATTATATCTTTTTGTTCTTACTAATTTGATTCTAAGAGAATGTTCTCTAGGTGGACCAGTACTTGGTTTTTATTGTCAAAGTTCGACAATCTTTTAACTAAGAGGTCAACTCACTTAAACAACTCGTTCATCCACCTCTAACCATTTTAGTTCATTTTCAACAGAAACTAGGTTCACCAGGTTAGTCTAACAGAGTTAATGGATTCATAATCGAACAATTGGACATCCATGAAATACTGCAACACATAATAAGCTAGACATAGTTTGTTTAATTATGAATTAGTTAATCATAATTATTTGGTTCCAACCTCTTTGAATATGGATTGGTGCAATGATAGTCATTTATTGACTTACATAATAACCGTAATTATACCCTTAAGTTTGTTTATTATAATGTAGTTTAATACCAACCTAATTAACATATTTTATTACAAACAAAAACCTACCAACAACATACATTTAATTAAATTAATAACTTTGAGATACAACTACGTTAGCTTCTAGAATTTTGCACTTGGTTCACCTTTCAAAATGTTATATTTGGAGTAGGCATTAATAAGAAAAAAACACTAGTTAAGGGATGTTCAGGTAATTTAAATTTAAAAATTGTTGTTAATTACCGATTATCTATTTATTTTAGATATGTGGGGGACTTCTTGTCTAATAAGCAGAACCATGGAACAATGTGATTAGTTAGGGATATAACAAGTAGATGTCAATGACGCCTACATTGAAAATAACTATTACTTCAACTATAAATAAAGAACTATAATTGATCACTAAAAAATTGCACTTACTCATGAATATATAGGGCGACATATATATTTGTTCCCCCTTTGTAACCAAGAAGTTGATTACATATGTTTGAGTTTCAAATTTTATGTTTTCTAATGGATTAATGAGTTGGGGGTCCATGAATTTATACACAATGCTTCTCCTCATTAATACATTATCTATATCTGAATGACTGATATGTTGAGCTCTTGGTTGTCTGTCACAACCTCTAATACATCGTGTATATATAATGGTACATCATTGTTCTTAGAAAATACAACAGTGTCCCATGAAACATCTGTTGGGTTTATACTTATGGTGATAACAACCTCTAACAAAACAGTCATAAGATTATTGGTAGTACAAGTTGTTTCTTTCTTTGAAGATTTTGCTTCCAACAACGTTGTTGCAAAATAAACAACAATTTCATTAAGTTACAACTACAAATGTATGCTTACATAAATATAATGTAGTAACACAATTATGTTCTTATCAAGAGGTTTGAAATAAGTCTAACAAGGTGTATATGTCAAGTTACAAAAGTATGAAATGTCTATACCATAGTAATTATCTCGTTTGTTGGCATAGGAATCACAACATCATCTATGAAAACTTTTTTCTCCATGACCTTGACCACATAAGAGGGGAAAGCTACATTATGTATACAATGTCTTCTTAAAAGATTTTCCCAAGCACCACTAACCGAGGGGCAAAAGTATTGTTGACATACAACTCAAATTGGTTTATGGAGCCAATGTCATCTCATGATGAATTATTAGTTGCACAACTCCTTTATATGCTAACTTTAACGTTGGAGACACAAAGACTACTTTGTAGCAACTGTGAAAAACTAGGGTCTTCAACTACTACTCGAACTCCTGCCTCAACTCTGAGAAATCTCATTTCTTGGGTGATCAACTATCTCAATTGTTGTAATATCTCTTAGTTGGGTGCCTCAAAGGAGTACTAATGTGAAGATACTCCTAACAATTGACGAATGTTACTCCTACTCCAGCAACACACAAGTCTAAGGTCCTTAGGTATTCCAAGTGCGGTTAGTAAATATGATGACTGTGAGGGGAAAAAATACCTTAGGAGCTTTGCTCAACTAGAGAATCTTGCAACATAAGCACAATAAAATATAATTAATATAATGTGTAAGTAATAACTAAGAAAATTATCAAGACATGTTGTCTTGCAATTCACTTAAAGACTCCACATGAGTCCTCAAAAGTATATATACCCAGTGGTTTTACATAGTTGTTACAAGAGTCACAACGAGATAACACAAATATATGTAAAAGACAAAAGAGTCGCCATCATAATTTATTAAGCAAAGCTACGAAAGAACCTTTAGAAAATGGTCTTTGAAACCAAATTAAGATTGGAGAGTTTTGATTACACATTGAAAAGGTATTAAAAATATTGACAATCCATGTTTTTTCTACAACCATATAATAACTCTTAATATTATTATTTTAATAATTCTTCACACCATTTAATTACAAATTTATCCTTTATTATATTTTATTTTTGTTAAAACTATTACATCAGAGTTCTATACATCTTCCTGGATTGTCAATGTATAATTTTTCTTATGTTATAGAATATTGTATAACTTTTCTACTCCTCTTTTATACTCACTAATTTATGTTAAATTAATCTAATCTTAATCTATGTATATATGCATATTCTCTAATTGTCATTAACATTTAAACGTTCTCTAAATGCATGTAAATCTTATTTTTTTTCAATGTTAATAGACCTAAATATTACAAGACAACAAAGTCTAGAAAGGAATGGAATGATAAACTGAAAGTGAAGACAAAGCAGGAAGAAAAAGTGGGCAAAAAAGTGTGGAGGGCAACAAATAAGAATCAATCTTACGCACAGGCCGTCAAGTATGGAAACAGAGCGCAATCACGAAGCAGGGTAAGAGTAAATGCAATAAATGTGGAAGAAACACCCAAAGAGTGGCTCAAACATTGCTACATTGGGAGAGTTTATGATTTAAGCAAGGTAGAAGACTCGAATGAAAGCTTCATTTTGGGTGGCTACAGTTTCATAAAGATCAAAATTTTGGGAGGTTTTCACGTGCTTTTAATGGGGGAAGACGAAAATAAGGTTAAAGAAGCGGTTGAGGAGAATAAAGAATGGTTCGAGAATTTGTTCGACACCATTGTTCCATGGGAAGATCAATTCATAGTAGTAAATAAACTTGTTTGGGTATGATGTAGGGGTTTACCCCTGTAATTATGGAATACAAAAATGCTTCGAAAAAATTACAGCTTTACTGGTTGAGGTGGACGAAGCTACTCTAGCTTTGGAGGAATTAGAATACGCTATATTTAAAATCAGACTCACTATGGGTTATGAAGCAAAACTGACTTCGTACACGAGGATTAACGAAACACTTTATCAAATTTCTCTGGTTGACGAGTGCACGATCCCATAACATAATCTCTGTCACTGTTATTGGGATAGACAATCTGTAGATGTCGTTTCAGATTTTGAATCCCAAACATTGATGTCGTCTCAGGGGAAGCAGACATTGATGCATTGAGAAAGATTATCAGGGAAGATGCCACAGTGGATATTAAGGGTTGTTCGTTAGGGTATAATCTTGGAGGTTCCCTGAGAGGAAAGGATTCGACGTCTTCACGGTGTTGTGATAAGTTCCTAATTTCAGTAATATTTCATATTAAAATATAGGCAGTTATGAGTATTAATTGCTAAATTACATATAAAATAATATCTAATTTATGAATTTATACCTTTTTACATATTTTATGATCTTTATTTTGAATAAGAACATTTTATTCCCAAATTTGGTGTTAATTTCAGGTTTATAGGGAAGAATGAAGATGACTGGGCTAAAGAAGAATAATCTATCTATACATAATACAAATAGAAGGCACCTCTAGGGTAAGTTCTAAAAAAAATTCAAAAAGAAAAAAATTGAAATTTTTACTAAAAATAGCAAGTGAAAGTCATTCTAGGAGTGACAAGTGGCACTCTGTAGAACTTACACGTGTGCAAAACCCCATTTCTTTAAATACTCCCTTTCTTATATACTTTCAGCGTTTCTCTCTCTCCTATTACTCAACTTCCTCGGTTTCTCTTTCTTTTTCGTTGCCTTTTGGTTTCTTCTTATTTGGGTTTACTGTATGGTTCTTCATTTCTGCCTTCTTCATTTCATTTCGGTCTTCTCCTTCTCGAGGTGATTATTGCTTCTGTTATGTGGATTCTGTTCATCTCATTTACGATTTCTTTGTTCCACAACATAAAAATGAAAACTTTTTTGGTTTTTCTTATCAAAGTTTCGTTCTTTTCATGTTTCTGCTGATTCTTTTCATCTCTTTTACCGTTTCTTTGTTTCTTTATTGTTCACATGGTTGATTATGTGTTTTTTTGTTACTTTTGACAGCATAAAAATGATATTCATCTACATTTCAGTTACTGCAGCAACCGGTTGTGGAAGTGGAATGGATTTTCGTTCATATCCATCGTATGTTCAAGCACCAAGGTGAAATCTCTTCCTTCGTCTGTTCGTCTGTCCTCATTGTTGTTTTCATTGTTCATTTTTTTGCTGATTTAATCTTTTCTGGAGTTTTTCCATTTACATTTCAATTTCTGCAGCAACCAGTAGTGGAAGTGGAATGAATTTCGTTCATGATCCATATGCATTCATATTCTGTCGTTATCATGTCATCATTGTGTAATACTATTGTGTACTGCTTCTTCCTTCGCTTTGACATTATCATTGTCATTGCCTTCACCACAACACTTTTACTTCAAAATCCAAGAAGGTGTTGCTCTTAATTTTTAATTTTTTAAAGATTGTTATGAATTGAATGATTCTCTTTCATTTTAAGCTCTTTTTTTAATTATATTTTTGAGTTTAGAGTTTAGGATTTAGAGTATTTGATTCCAATAAATTAAATTGTTTTATTTTTTACTTCATACTTTATTGCTTTACACTGCCAAAATGTCAAAACAATTGAATATGAATGTCAAAATAGTTTCTTAATTTTGTAAACTCATAATCAATGTTGTGTGCAATATAACTTCCTCTATATTGTTTTATTAACATTTACTTATGGTATCTCTAACTAATTACACCACATATCTAAAAAAAAATAGATAATTGATAATTAATAACAATTTTTATATTTAAATTAATTAAACATTTCCTAACTAGTGTTTTTTTTTTCTTATTAGTAACATTCTATACGCCGACGTCTTATAT
>Ga0123341_1006650_pt1 | contig 10466 bp, 11 predicted proteins | sample Turbeapinknodule_FD_89959 | JGI IMG/M metagenome (GOLD analysis project Ga0123341, IMG submission 89959) | Root nodule microbial communities of legume samples collected from Mexico - Turtle bean Mexico pink nodule | ecosystem: Host-associated > Plants > Roots > Nodule | place: Mexico: Nepantla...
ATATATATAAAGGCCTAGTCAGCGAGAAAATGCATGCAGGTGGTGTGTGTAGTACATTCGGGTCTATCACAAGTAAATATCCCCTGAAGACGCCAAGGCCCAAGAGCGCTAGGGTTTTTTGGGGGGAAAGTTGCATGCATGATACGTAAAGGACTTGGGCGCCTACATAATAGATGGGCCCCGCAACGATGGTACATGAGTTGGTACCCTGATGGCCATGCTGTTAAGATTGTGCACTCCAAAGAGAAAGGTTTTGTGCGGTTGTTGTGCTAAGATTGTGTAACAACGTAACAAAATGTCCTCCTAGCAAACCTAATTTCACCAGAGATAAGGCTCTGGTGAGAGAGGGGTTGTTACAATGAGGTAACCTAAAAGCAGTCTATAAAAGGGAGTTGAGATCCCTGGTAAAGGTACACCGTTTCTAAAACTGAAACTACTATCTTATTTACTCATTGTTTCTTAGCCCAATACTGACTTCATTGTAGTGTAATCAACAGGTAGGCGCCCCACTGTTTCAAACGGAGCCGCGTTCCAACATCCCAGGGAAAGAGCAAATCCAGCAGAGGCAGGCGGATTCACAACCTATTCCCATAATCAACCGACAAGAACATTTGGCGCCCACTGTGGGGCTCGATAAAACTAGGTCCCATTCACAGTCGCATTTTTTGCCATCTAGCAACATGAGAAATACAAGACAAGGTACATCTACATTTGAGGGAGGAGACAACGTCACCATGCAACAACTCATGGAAACCATTATCGTCCAAAGCTGATCAGGACAGGATTCTGGATGATGTACAGGCCGAGCAGACAACCAGTTTGAACCGATTCCAGGTCGATATGGATGCGTCATGAACAAACAAAGAAGAACTGCGTTGGGCCAATGAGGAACTGCGAAGAGAACTGCAACGCATGAGGGAGCGCACATTCGACGATCATGCCTTTTTCCTAGGCGATCATGAATGTGATAATACCCACCAACTTCATGACTCCGAAAATCACCTTGACAGGTATCGAAGACCTGGAGGCCTACATCACGACCTTCCACACCCAATGATGATCTTGGGAGGAACTGACATTATGCATTGCAAGCTGTTTATGGGAACATTTTCGGGCACAACGTTGGACTGGTTCATCAGTCTCCCCGATAGACACATTGCTTCATTTGATGATTTCTTAACATTGTTCAGAGAACAATTCATTGTCAACCAGGCTCCGTCCCCCATCTCCTTCGACCTCTTCGATGTGTAAGAATACCAGGGAGAACCCTTGAAAGACTTCCTAAATCGGTTCGGGGCATTGGTGGTAAAGTTGCACACCAAAGACAAAGCCATGATGGTGCACACCTTCAGGCGGGGAATGCTATCAGGACATTTCAGTGATTCTCTGATAAGGTGTCGTCGAAAGAAATTTAGCGAGATCCAACGTTGGGATGTGGCCCACATCAACGTAGAAGAGGAGGTGATGGAAAAACGTGGAAGCGTTGGACTGACAAGACCTCGGGGAACTGGTCGTCCTCAGCCCATGAGGGTGCATGAGGCTACGACAGAGAAGAAACCCCCAGCTAGGCAGACGCCATACGAGCCGAGAAAGCATCAGACCAGGGCACACATTGTGTACGTTCTCCAGAATATTACGTCGATCGAGCTTCCTTGATCAATTAGGACTTTGTGTACGTTTCGTCCTACAGTGATGACCGATATAAGCACAAAGTCATCCTTGTGGGGGAACACATCATTCGAGTTGGCTACCATGAAACAGAGGAAGGGGATTGAGGACTGCTCAGACTTCTTTGTGTCTAAGGACATCACATCTTGGGAATAGCATTTTCAGCTAAATACCGAGTTGCCTCCTCCAAAGAACCCTCCTGCGATGGTATTCAGATCTCCAAGGACCAAAGGGTTGAAAATGAAGCTTTGATGCCTCAAAATCCTTGAAGATAGCTTGAAGACTTTGTTGTTAAGTTTAGGGTTTAGTTCTAGGTAATTTAGAATTTCCTAGATCCACTCTTAATCAAATTCAAAATTGAATCAATTTGGTTGTAAAAGAAAAGTGTTTTTCAAAGCTAAGGGAAAAACAACCTGTTGATTTCTCGTTTTAATCCCTTAGCCCGTGTGAAGGGGTTTTTTTGAAATGTTTTGAATTTGGTTGACTTAACTGTCAAACCAATTCAACCGGTTGATTTTTGAATTCCTTAACAGCTTTTCATAAATCTGTTATATCTGTTTTCAGTTGTTTTCAAACTGCTTTGGCTCATGTTTAAATGCTTAAAACGGCTAGTTTGAAGAGATATAAAGTTGGGATTACCCTCTCTATTTGAAAAGAGAGAAAAGTGATTCAGAATACATTTTGGATTCAAGAAATGGGTTGTGCTTTGGGTAAAAAGTGGATTAGGAGCAATTGTGATTTCCTGTAATAAGGTGTAATCTGGTCCATATTCTGTTGTAATTGTTTTTCAGTTTGAACACTTGTAATTTGTGTATCTGTAAATTCAGAGGGTTGTTATGACCGTGTTTGTAAGAAGTCAAAGAGGGAGTGTGTTCTCGCGTGGTCAAGATCACCTCTTTGAGGATGTGGTGTGTTGTAATCTGTTGTTGATTACCTAGTGGAATACCCAGTGGTTTTCTGGGGACTGGATGCAGCTCAGGTAAGGAGTGAACCAATATAATTGTTTGGGTGATCTTCTCTCTCTCTCACTCATTTAAAAACTGTTTTATTGTTAATTTTATCTCTGCTGCCATAAACAATCGATTAAATCGTATTTTCAACCGATTGTTTTTCTGATAACAGTTTTTAATCAATTTGTTTCCTTGGATGATCTGATTCTTTGATCTGTAAATCATCATTAATCTTCATTCTTAGCCAGTATTTGCGAAAAACTTTCTTTAAACAATTCACCCCTTGTTTTTAAGGTCATTAATTATAAAAATTGGCATCAAGAGCTAGGTTCTTGAAATTTTCTCAAGTTCTGTTTTTCAAATATGTTTTAATGGCTGACAAGTTACTTTTTGGGGAGGGAGCTTCTATCAATAGACCACCTTTATTCTGTGGTGTGAGCTATCAACTGTGGTGTATTAGAATGAAATTTTTTTGTTGATTCTATAGATAGAAAAATCTGAGATGTCATCACAAACAGTTCTTTCATACCTTTGCTTGAAACTAATATAGTTTTCTCTGAAAGTGAAAAAGATCATCTTGAATGTGTTGCTAAAAATATCATTGTATCTGCTCTTGATTATAATGAGTTTCTAAGAGTTTCAAAGTGTGTTTCAACTAAAGATATGTGGGACTGTCTTGAAAGAATTCATAAAGATTCAAGAAATGCTTGGCTGGACAGTGACAAGTTCTCTTCTGGATCATCCTCTGCAGCTTCCAAAATAAACATATGTTTGATGCCAAAAGAAGATTCTGCATCAAACATCGTAAGTATATTCTCCTCTACTAAAGGTGATAGTTATTATCAACTTCTTGTGGGTTTTAAAGAGACTCATGAAGAAGCTCAAAGATTAACCCTTTCAAACAATCGTTTGAAAAGTAAAACAACTGGTTGAAAAATAGAGTCAAGATCTTGGAAGAAGAATTGAACAACTCAAAAACTGATTTTTAAAACTTATAAATGATTTATAAAAATTCTTCTTGCAAGTGTGAATGTAGTTCTTGCAAAAATTGTGAATCTCTTCAAAAGAAGGTATTTTATCTTGTGAAAACTGTGGATTTAATTTCAAAAGGAAAATCCAACTTTGAGAATGTCTTAGCATCTCAATTTTTTTTTTTGGAAAATCTAGTCTGGGTTTTAATCCACAAAGCAAGAACAGTGGCATTTCAAAACCTTTTTTCAACCATTACAGAATATCAACCGATTGAAAAGTTCAAACAACCTGTTGTTTCTTGTTTCTACTGTATGAGAAAGGGTCATTCTGTCAGGTTTTGCAAAAATTGCAAATTTTTTGTTCCTAAAGGTATATTGAAATGGATTCTTAAGAATCTTAATGGTTCTTATGATCAACCTAACATGAAAGGATACAAATTCTTTAAGGGATAAAATCTTGTTATTTGATATGTTCTTTTTGTAGGATTTTGCTTCCATATTGAAGGATCTGACAAATCTTGCCTACATGGATGCATATGATTGAGATATAGCTTTGTTTCTGGTGTTATGAACAATTTCAAATTTGTACAGTGATCTTGAAGAATAATTTTTCATTTTCTTCTTATTCTTCTTATACTTGAACAAACTATATTAAATCCTATTCAGTGGTTTTGCAATTAGTTTCTGGCTTATCTGGTTCTGTATCTTCTCTAATCTCATACAAACAATATGTGTTTTGATCTATATCTTTGAATTTTGGTTTCTGTTGAAGAATTTGATTTTATTAATCTCAAATTGCTGTCACGGAAAATCAATCGATTATTTTCACGAAACAACCGATTGTTTCAGCCAAACAACTGATTATTTCAGCCTTGACAGCACTGTGGTTTATTCTTCTTTATTTCTCTGTGCCTTGATTTGTATCTCTAATCATTCTCAGAATCGTTGGTGGTCAATGATGCTTTTATTACTACTTTGAACATGTCCTCTCTGTGCACTTACTTCAACTTATGGAATATATTCCTTCATATCTTGGAAATTAAAACCTTTTTAGGCTTGGTCAAATCAGCATATGGTGTTTCTCTATGCATTCTATTAGGGGACTGACAACTTGCTTTATTGCATCTTAACAAATTATTTTTCTCAAGGAAAATAACCGACTAAATGCAAAACTGTGAAACTGCTTTATTACCTATATAATCATGGTTTGTGCAACTGTTTTTCTTCACAGATTCAACCCATTGTTTTCTCTCTGCATTCGAGTCAAAGACTAATGTCCTTCTTCACTTTTTTGCTGGAAGTTGATTTCTTCTCCATGGATTCTACACCACCCACTTTTAAAAGGATGAAAACTAGGGTTGTAAGGAAAGGAAGACATTTGGAGAACTGGTTCTCTAGAGAAGGAGAGCAAATAGAGAAATACCTTCATGATACAAGTAGGAAGGTAATCAATAACTCAAAGTTGATTTCCTCCAGCTGGATGAAGCAACAAAAGCTTATGGAAGTAAGGAACTTGTTGAAGGAGCAAATGCTGAAGAGATTTCTATAAGTGTCTGGAAACATATATCCAGATTTGGTAAGAGTCTTTTACACAAATCTTCAATTTTTTGGTGATAATCTTTTCTCTCATGTGAAAGGGGTAGACATAGAGATTACCCATGATGTTTGGTCTGTTATAACTGGGTTGAAGTATACTGAACTAAGGATCAACAAAGGCAATATAGAAGTGGTTGAAGAATTTAACAAAATGCAGTTTTACAAGAGCTGTCTCAAGAATCCTCTTTCAAAGATGAGGAATTTCTCAGTAGGAGGGCTAAAGCTGAATGAGAGGCTCATTGCCTTTATCATCTCCTGGATGCTCACACCTAGGGGGCAACAATCATTCCACACTTTCAGAAGAAGATCTGGTCCTCATTTATTGTATCATGCACAAAGTAAAGCTCAATTGGATCCATATCTTCAAAGATCATATGCAGAAATCTACAAGGTTAAGTGATTATCATTACCCTTATGCTGTTTTGATTTCTAAGTTTTTGAATTATTTTGAAGTGGACTTGGAAGAGGAGTTGTCTGAAATTGTGAAGTGCTCAAGTGAAATCAACAATGGTTCCCTAAGTAAGATGGGGTTTACCAAAGTTTAAGGGAAATGGATTAGCAAAGGAGGAGACCGAGCTGGCTCATCAAGTGGAGCACAAGCTGAGGAAGAAAATGAAGTTGTTGCCATTGGAGATGAACATGCTATTGAAGCTTTTGAAGGTGGACCAAGTGTTGCCACTGTAGATGAGAGGATTACATCCATGACTCCATTTGAAAGACTCATGATAAATAGAATGGATGACTTTGCTGACAGTCAAAGGAGCCTTTATGAGTTGTGTGACACAAGGTTCCAGAGTATGGATACAAGGTTTCAGACCTTGGATGAACAAATTGAGGTTGTGCATAACCAAATTTTTAAGCTACAGTATGGCAACGATGATTGAAGCACGTTTACAACTTTCATAACAAATTTTTCTTCTCTTTATGCTGTTTTTATCCCTTCTTACACTCTATTTGTAAAGACAAATAGGGGGAGAAGTGGCTATGGGGTTGTATTAGGGGTTGTAATCCTCTAATTCCTGCACTTATTCTGTTTGATATCTGCTTAGATAGATGTTAAAATGGCTTTGGGGTTGTATTTGGGGTTGTAATCATCTAATTCCTGCACTTATTTTGTTTGATAACTGCTTAGATAGATGTTAAACTGTTGCACTCTGAATATTTTAACCGGTTAATCTTGTTTTTTAACGGGTTGTCTTTTTGCTGCTGTATCTATGTGTGTGTAATTGGTTTTCACATTGATTTGGTTGATCTTCCTCTTTGGAAATCACCTAGTGGAAATTGGTTATGTGATTTTTGATATATCTGAAGTTAGATTACCTCTTGTACCTGCATCATTTTATAATTGCAGGTTGTGTCAAATTCTAAACAGAACTTCGCAAAGAAACATAGGGATTTGTCTTCATCAAATAGGGGGAGAATGTTGAAAATGAAGCTTTGATTCCATCAAATCCATGAAGAGAGCTTGAAGACTTTGTTGCTGAGTTTAGGGTTTAGTTCTAGGTAGTTTAGAATTTGCTAGATCCACTATTAATCAAATTCACAAATGAATCAATCTAGTTTTAAAAGAAAAGTGTTTTTCAAAGCTAAGTAAAAACAACTTGTTGATTTCTCGTTTTAATCGGTTGTTTTTCCTTAAGCCTGTGTGAAGGGTTTTTTTTGAAATGTTTTGACTTTGGTTGACTTAACTGTCAAACCAATTCAACCGATTAAATCGACATTTCAACTGGTTGATTTTTGAATTTCTTAACAGTTTTTCATAAATTTGTTATCAGTTGTTTTCAAACTGTTTTGGCTTATGTTTAAATGGTTAAAACAACTAGTTTGAAGAGCTATAAAGCTAGGATTGCCCTTCCTATTTGAAAAGAGAGAAAAGGGATTCATAATACATTTTGTGAAAGTTTGGATTCAAGAAAGCAAGATTTCCTTGGGTTGTGCTTTGGTTAAAAAGTGGATTAAGAGCAACTGTGATTTCCTGTAATCAGGTGTAATCTGTTCTATATTCTCTAGTAATTGTTTTTCAATTTCAATACTTGTAATCTGTGTATCTATAAAGTCAGAGAGTTGTTTTGGTTGTGTGTGTAAGAAGTCAAAGAGGGAGTGTGTTCTTAAGTGGTTAAGATCACCTCTTTGAGGTTGTGGTGTGTTGTAATCCGTTGTTGATTACCTAGTGGAATACCCAATGGTTTTCTGAGGACTGGATGTAGCTCAGGTAAGCAGTGAACCAGTATAATTGTTTGTGTGATCTTCTTTCTCTCTCTCACTCATTTATAAATTGTTTGACTTGTGATTTTATCTCTGGTGCCATAAACAATCGATTAAATCGTATTTAAAACCAATTGTTTTTCTAATATGAATTTTTAATCAATTTGTTTTCTTGGCTTATCTGATTCTTTGATCTATAAATCATCATTAATCTTCATTCTTAGCTAGTATTTGTGAAAAACTTTCCTTAAATAATTCACCCCCTCTTCTTAAGGTTATTAATTCTAAAACAAAGCTTCGTGGTTTAGTTCTTGGGGTGTGACTTCCCCATTTGGCTTCTCTTGGTTGTTCTCGAGGTACTTAGTCAAGAACCCCTCTTGAGTATATTTTCTTTATTATTCAAACCCTTTTCCTCGTCCTTCTTTGCGATGTACGGGACGTACCTTTGGTCAGTTCGCCTACGCATAGATACATCTTTGCTCTTTGAGCAGCATTCACGCCCACATTCCTAGGACCTCGGCTGCTTTGACTGTGCATTGTCGTTCTTTCTGAGTATGGCTTCTTCTGCTTCGATGACCGTTGCTTGTTCCCTTACCTCAAACAATGTATCCCCCCTATTTCGGATCAATGAGTCGTTGAAAGGGCTCGCTGCCATCCCTTTAAGAAGGCAGCGACCCCCATCTCTTTATTTGGAGTCTGAAGTCTTACCGAGAACTCTCATAAACGGGTCAGGTAATCCTTTAGTAGTTCTCCTTCCCTTTGTTTGACATCAAAGAGCTCTGGTAACCATGGGGGGGGGGGGGGGGGTCGACTTTATTAGCTGAGAAGTTCTCTTTAAATATCCTAGAGAACTGTGGGAAAAAGGTGATATGGTCGTTGGGGATCCTGTTGAACCACTGAAGAGTGGTTCCTATAAACGTGCCCATGAGCATCTTGCATCGGATTGCATCTGACCCGCCCGACATGATCATTTGAGTCGTAAATGCCTTTAGGTGGCTCTCGGGATCTTCCACGCCAGAAAAGGGGTAATCTTGGGTGTGATGAAATGGGGGCAGTATCAACTCCTCCATGATTTGTTGTGAGAATGGTTTGGGGTCATCCCTTGAGAACATGTCGGGGAGCGTGCTTGAACATTGCGTCATTTATGTGTGTGCATGTTTCTTTGCAACTCCTTGTTGGTTTTGCGTAACTCCTTGTTGGCCTCAACGTGCTCTTCCGTGGTCCTCCAGGAGGGCTCTATTTGCTCCATAAGACATGCCTGCCTAAGTCGCGTTTCCTCCCGTAGGTGATCTTGATCGGCTCAAGCTTATTCTCATAGCCGCTCTTGCTCGGCCTGACCCTCTTTCCGTAGCCGCTCTTGCTCTTGTCGGTATTCCTCATTTTCCTGTTGAAGAACTCTCATGGTCTCCATTATTTGTTGCAAGGGTGGGACTTCCTCACCTTAGGGCACTTGCGCTCTTTGTCTAGTGTTCCTCATAGAGTCAGGTTACTTGGTGCTTCTTGTCTAGGCGTTTAGATAATTAGTGGGATCATTTTTTATCGGTCCCCCCACGGTGGGCGCCAAATGTTCTTGTCGGCTGATCTGGATCGGGTCCTAAAGGTGGATTCTGGGTCAACTCTTCCTTGTTGTCGCTTTGATATGCTTAAAGTCCACAGTGAGGGGAGCTCCACTTGTTGACAAGACTTCGACAATCAAGTTAGTGAGAGCATATAAATGTGAGTATAGTGTGCAATATCTGGAATGACACTTACCTTTCTTCAGGGTCTTAAGACCCTTTTACAATACTCGTAGATCCTCTCTTTAGAAGTTAACAATCATAAATATATTCTATTAAAATATCTCATTTATTTTAAGGGTGTTGGAAGATTATTATTTGTACCGACCAGTCCTCGGGCATCGTTGACCATTGGTACTATTGGTGCCACGTAAGAAGGGTCCCACGAGCGATGTGGGCCAGTATCTCGCGAAGCACGTGCGCCAAGGAAGCAAAGAGTGGTCAGACATCGGTCACCCGGATGTACCGACGTGCTACTAGACAATGTGGAGAGGTCGGACATCGGGACCCAAACAGCAGAGCTGGGCCACGAGAGGTGGATCCCAGACCACACACCAGTTATAAAAAAGGGAGAAGTGTAGGTCACGAGAGTCCATGCGTGTCAAGTGGATGACGTATTTAGGAGTAACACAAGTATAGAGCCACTGGAAAGATATGACATGTGAAGGTCGCATTCCAGGGACGAGCTGCATGCATGGCACGTGAACAGCAAGGGCACTCCCAAAGGCGGGTGACCCCAGAGATCAGGTGCACGAGGAGGCACCAAGGTGGTCACCCCGTCAAGGGTTGCACTCTGGTTAGGGAACCCACACGCTAGGTTATCCTAAGAGTAGGGTAACAACAGTGCTGAGCCCGCCCCATCAGAAAAGCCCATTTTGGGTAAAGAGGAAACCCTAGTTTCAGTCTATAAAAAGGAAGGTAACAAACTTGGCAAGGTACGCTATTCATTTGCGCCGCTTAACACACACACAGTGACAGTGATACAGTTTGGTGTTTCCTGACCCTAAAACTGACTTGAGCGTCGGAGTGAAAACAGCCTCTAGGGCACCCTTTGTCTTTATGTTTTCAGGCATTCATAACAGGAGAGGCACGTGCAAACGCAGAGATTTTGGACGTGAGAGTGACGTAGACACACGAAAGCGCTCCAGGTCAACCGACAGGAACATTATCTCTGACAGTTTTTTTTTATCAGCAATATCTCTAACAAATTATTTTCGTCGGATTTATAGTAAATATTTGTGCTTAACGAATTAAGTTATACATTTAGTTGTTTATAGTTACTATTAAAGGAAAAGAAAGAATAAGGTAAATCCCTTGTGTATATTGAACACATAGGGTTATGTTTATATAGGAAAAGAAACATATGGGCTAAACCCATTACATAAATATGAAATATCTAACAATATCTATAATATCTAATTATATCTAATAATATCTAACACTCCCCCTCAAGCTGGTGCATATAGATCATATGTACCCAGCTTGTTACAAATGTAATCAATCCTAGGCCCTCGTAAGGG
>Ga0123341_1006652_pt1 | contig 10465 bp, 6 predicted proteins | sample Turbeapinknodule_FD_89959 | JGI IMG/M metagenome (GOLD analysis project Ga0123341, IMG submission 89959) | Root nodule microbial communities of legume samples collected from Mexico - Turtle bean Mexico pink nodule | ecosystem: Host-associated > Plants > Roots > Nodule | place: Mexico: Nepantla...
TATATAATAATAATAATAATTTGTAACAAAAAATAACGTATTTTTTTTAGATAATTAGGGATTTTGCATAAATTTTACTAAATAAAAAATATAAGTATATTTGATGGTCAATATCTATAAAATAATTTTAGAGTGAAAATAATATAATTAAAAATGACATTTGCATTCATATTAATAAAATATTAGTTATTCATATTTTATTTTAAAATAATTATAATTTATTTAAATACTTTTTCTTTTGTTTATTTTTTTTTCTCAAACCAGACTTTATTCTTTATTCGATTTTTTAGTAAATTTGTCCCATCATATTTTTGTTTTTCAATAAATTTAGTTATGCTTCTCTTTACTTTAAATAAGTTTTGAGTTTTCTAGTTTAATTAGGTAAACGTGTTTTACATGTGATGTTTACGAATCTGAAATTAGTCTCTCTTAGTTCAAGGTTCTAGAGATGTTCAAATTATTGATTAAAACTTTGTGATGCAAGTTATGTTATCTCTGCATCTTTTAGGAGTTGGAATTCCTTTTTGGTACTTAGTCATACAATCCGGAAGCTAGACTTGAGTCTCAATAACACTTAGGTTATAAGATCTGGTGAAAAGTGACTTGATCACTTTGCTAGAATTTCTTGATGGATTGAACCTTTGAGTGAAATAGATGTGTTTTGAATTGATAAGTGATATGAAATGGTTGGATGTTTGATGTTAGTGGAGTATGTTTTAGTGTAGTTAACAAGTCTATATAAATTGAATTAGATAGAATAAAGAAATTGTAGTATTGTTAGTTTGTGTATGATTGTATTGTGATATTTGATTATTTGATGTGAAATTTGGTTGGTTTGAATAGTCTGAATTGCGTATGAGTACTTGAGTAGTAGAATTATGAATAGGATGAAGTGACTCGAGTTGGAATTATAGTTTTCTAAATTAGTAAGAAATGATTTGAAATACCTGAACCAATTTCAAAATTATGCAGATTATGCATACTCGTTGGGCGAGCAATGTTCTTGTTGGACAAAATTCAGATAATTAAAAACTTGAGAGCATTGGTCGATGAGCGAACCATACTTTCGCTAGGTAACTAAAACTTACTGGGAGAGAATTGAATGTTATGTAAATTGTGATTCTCTTTAGAATTTATAATATATTACAAAAGCTAATTTTTGTATAATTGTGTAGTATGAAGTATGAATCATGTTGAAAGTGTGATTGAGACATTGTATTTTCTTTCGTGAAAATACCGTGTTGAGGTTATTTAGGATATGCATTGAATTAGAGATTCATCTAGAAGAAGATATTTTGACTCTACCAGTATATTGGAATCATATAAATGAAAATTAACAAGTGACGAGAGTCTAGAAATGTTCATATGACCAAGTTTGTGGTTTGAAAGATAACTGGTATATGAATTTACCCTCTAACATGAGAGAACTTAGTTCCTATGTTCATGTTATGTGGAGAGATAACACAATAAATGTTGTATGACAAAATTTTGAGTCAAATTTAACGCAAGTACCCCACAAAATTAGAGTAAAATATCTATGTGTATGTTAGTGAATTTCTGGCATAAATGATCTTCAATATAAGTTAATTGTAAATACTTGATTGTTTAGGATACCAAAAGAGATGAAAAATATTAAAGTTTTAGATGTTTGTAACTTGTTTAAATTAAAATTAAAATTTATAATCTTTGAAAAATATGTAGCCTATTATTTTTTGTCGTGATTGTTTAAATTTGTAATGTACTAAGTGGGTGATAGAACTTCACATTAAGCAAATAATTTTTTTTATTTCTTATATTTTATTTTAATATATAAGTAAATAATTGTATGATATAACTTTATGGATAATGTAGCTATCGGTATTACACCGATATGTAATAAAATTTAATATTTTTAAATGTATGTTACTAGGTCTCCTCCTAATAGCGACATCAATATTGTGTTATAATTAATATTTCCCTACTAAATAATATAATAATCATAAAAGGAACATGGTGGTACTAGAATTGAACTTTCTTTCACACTCACACTATCACACTATGACATGTATATATTAAGTACATAACTTTTTCTTCTTATCCTTTAATCAATTCTCCACTCCCAACTCCTTCTTCCCACCTAAGATTTAAAAAATAAAAAAGAATAATAGTAAGTACTAATGAGAATGAATGATCCATACGTAAGTTGTAACCAAATGACAAGGATGGCCATTGTTGATTGATGAATTCATTCAAGTCGATGGGTATTAATTGGTCCCATCCATGCTCTCACGTGGATACCCTTCTCTTAATTAATCTCATCTTTCCACCATTGCTACTTTTCCTTACCATCAAAGCAAAGACTTGCCTTTGCCTTTGCAGGGCATGCCAAATTAATTAGGCTCATGTTCCCACACACCATCACATTTCTATGTCACTTAGGGTCAAATATAAGAGATTTAACCACACATCTTTTAATCCAAATTCAAATACCTTTTCTTTATTCTAATATCAACAAAAAATTACCATATCACTACAAGAAGATCATGAAACAGAAACCAATTTTTAAAGATTATAATAATTAGTTGCAATATTAACTAAACTAGAGACCATTTTAGAAACTAAAAAAAAATAAATTTTAAATTAGCTTTTATTATTGTTAGATAGTTTCTAAATTGATATTTAATTAGCAACCAAGTTTTAACTACCAATTATTTAGTTTCTAAATTTGATAGCGAAAACCTTAGTTGCTAATTAGATATTAATTTAGAAACTATTTAACATAGAAGCTAACTTAGAAATCAATTTTTTTTTTTTAAGTTTTTAAAATAGTCTCTAATTTAGTTAATATTGTAACTAATTATTTTGATATTTAAAAATTGATTTCTGTTTCATGATTATTTTTTTCTTTAACGTATTTGATGTGGCGTATTTGAAGGAAAGTTGTAACCTAAAACACTGGTTAAGATATTTTAATGCACTTCTATGTAATTGCAATGATTTTTTTTGTCTTTCAAATTCTGTAATAAGTCTCTACTATTTATAGTTTTGAACTTATATATCTCAAGAGTAATGAATAGGAGTGTTGATAACAAGAACGGTTGAAAATAGTGTAGTAAAAAGTGTAGTATAAAGGTTTATGAAAATAAAAATGAAATGGGAAAGGAAGAATAGAAAGAGAGGGTGATGAGAGGGAAAAAGTTGAAAAACACACACGTAAGTATGAACAGATCTCTCACCCTCAGGGTTAAATGGGGGTCGGTTTGGCAATAAATGTAGCTACCAACAACTAGCTGCACCCATTAATTGATTGCTTCCATATAATGGCTGAAACTTATTGCTTCATCTCTCAATATTTCCTTCGAGAATTGAGCTCTCTCTCTCACAAAAAACGAGTAGCATGTAGTAGTAAGATATCATATCATATCATGTTGTTGTAGCTGTTGTGTTGTGGTCATCCCTTACATTCATATCAGTTTGATCAGAATATATAATACCCTTTGCTCCAATCACTTCTTCTTGTTCATAACAAGAACTTATAAACCCTTTCAACAGTTGCAACAACACATATATATATGCAACTCCACAGGGCTCTTTTTGCATGATCCATCATCTCTCTTAAAACCATCTCCTTCAGTCAAAACTCCCCAATCATACCATTCCCATTTCACCACTCACACTTTTCTCTCCCTCCTACTTCCCTTTTGGTTTTTCTATTATAGTAACTTCCTCATATATATACACACACACACACTCACATACACTCCCCCTCAATAGGTTTCACTGCTTGGCTTTTGAATTTGGTTCCTACCCTTTTTCCCTTTTGCTGGATCGGATTTGATCAGTGTACCACAAAACTCTTTTGGAGGGTCTGGACCATATTGTATTGAAGAAAGTTAATTATTATGAGAAACTCTGAGGCAACAAGCCATGTGGGTATGGAGATAGAAGCAACAGCTAGGCCTTCAGGGAATGGTTCCACCCTACCAGGGTTGAGTCCTCTCAGTGAGACCCTTTGGAGAGAGAAGGCCAACTCGGAGATCATTGGAGATGTCTCAGCAAGACTCACATGGAAGGATCTGACTGTGATGGTCACTCTCAGCAACGGTGAGACACAAAACGTTTTGGAGGGTCTCACTGGCTATGCTGAACCAGGAACCTTCACTGCTCTCATGGGACCCTCAGGTTCTGGAAAATCTACTCTCCTTGATGCTCTTTCTAGTCGCCTAGCTGCAAATGCCTTTCTCTCAGGCACCATCCTTCTCAATGGACGCAAAGCCAAACTCTCTTTTGGCACCGCAGTGAGTTGTTTTCCTCTTTTGCCTTAGCATCTAGTCTTTGGTTTTGCCTTAACATATAGTTTTTGGTGGATGCATTCAAACAAAACTGAATATAATAATAATATTGGATCTTTATTTAATACATATATTAGATATGTTTTAAAGGTTTTGGTAGATTTTCTTTCTTATTTCTCTATATATCACCAAACTCATTCTTATTGGCCAGAAAAACAACTCAATCAAAAATATTTGGATTCTTTTGGGTACTGTATCACTGGCAACTCTCTTCAGAATAGAATAAAAAAAGATAATTTTTTGAAAGATGATATATTGATTTTTACATCAAGAATAGAACAAAATGTTTCATTCTCTTCTGTCTATGTACTAAATGCTCCATACTTAATGCTACCAAGCCGTGTCTACCTTTCATTGGAAGAATATAGTTAGTTGATTTGCTAATATATATTAGCTCTTACTTTCGTCTTTATTCTTCCCTTTGGAATTAGTTTGGTTTTGAACTTTTAAGAGTAACTATGGTTTGTTTTAATTATAGTACTTAAATAGACTAATTAATAGATTTACATGGTTACTCTTTTTTTCCATGCTATTTTTGCAAAAAGGGTTTGTTCCTAACTTGGTTTATGATGCTGTGAACTTAACCAGGCTTATGTGACACAAGATGACAACTTGATTGGCACCTTAACAGTGAGAGAAACCATATCATATTCAGCTCGTTTGCGTTTGCCTGATAACATGCCATGGACAGATAAGAGAGCACTGGTGGAGAGCACCATTGTGGCAATGGGACTGCAAGATTGTGCAGACACAGTGATTGGAAATTGGCACTTGCGTGGTATCAGTGGTGGGGAGAAGAGAAGGGTTAGCATTGCCTTGGAGATCTTGATGAGACCAAGGTTGCTTTTCCTTGATGAGCCAACTAGTGGACTTGACAGGTTGTTGCACATCACTTTATGTGAATTTAATTTCCTTGTCCTAAGTGGTTTGCATTCATATATGAAGTTGTCACACGTCAATTTTCATCTAATTAACTGCTACCAAATATGTGCTGTATTTGTAACTGTGTACCATAGTTGTGCTTTTGAAGTAATTGACATTTATGTAGAAGAAAAACTTGGTTCAGTAAGCTTATTCTTAATATCTCCCCCTAACTGCAATTTTTCCTGTAGGGGGTTTTGTCTTTTCTGATAAAGAAAATCTAAATAATTTCATTTTAGTACAAACTGTTTGTGAAAAAAAAAAAAGATTTATGTGATGATATGTGATGCCATTTAAGAAATTTTACCTTTTTTATATATAATTTGGCTTTTAACATGATGCAGGTTTTTTTAAAAAATTATTAATCACTCAATTACTATTTATAAAGATATATCCTTATTAAAAAGTTAGACTGTGGTAGTTAATTCATTCAAGATGTTGGTGGATACTAATAAATGAGAACAGTAGTGAAGAAATAATTAATGATTTTTTAATTTTTAGAGTGAAAAATGTTTTCAAACAAATTAAAATAGTAAAGAAAATGAGATAGAGATGTTTTAACACTGTTATAAAATTAACTATCAAAAACCATTTTAATTAAAAGTTGTATGATTGTCATGTAGGTGTTTTCTATCTGTTTATGATTGTAGTCTTTCTATGTATCTTTGGAAAGGAAAAACGTGGTGCAATAAATAACGGGCCATGCTTTGTCTGTATTCTGTTGATCTTAGAAATTCTTCTTATCTATCTCTATACAAAAACTGCAGAAACAAACAAATACAACTTTAACCGACAATTTTTGAAAATGATTTTGGAAGTTATGTACGTCTTCAACTTTTTGGATAATGTTTTACACAGTCACAACAACATCAAATTGTGTGCACCTTTTCTAAAGGGGGGTTACAATATTCTATGTACATTTGTTTTGGTGGAGAATGTTTGGTTTGTGATGTCTCTGCTATTGATCAAATTTGTAAAGTAGAAACATGTCTTTTTAGTGAACTCATGTCATAGTTTGTTTTGGAAATTTTTCTTTGTGGCAGTGCTTCAGCATTCTTTGTGACTCAGACACTACGTGCCTTGGCAAGGGATGGGAGAACCGTGATAGCCTCTATTCATCAACCTAGCAGTGAAGTGTTTGAGTTATTTGACCAATTGTACTTGCTTTCTAGTGGCAAAACTGTTTATTTTGGGCAGGCTTCAGACGCATATGAGGTAAAACTCACATTCCACTTTTTTTCTTAAATCAGCAATGATTGTAAAGAATGAAGCTTTTTGATTACTGATACAAGTTATTTTGTCCCCAGTTCTTTGCACAAGCTGGCTTCCCTTGTCCTGCTTTGAGGAACCCTTCTGATCATTTCCTCAGGTGCATCAATTCTGACTTTGACAAAGTCAAGGCCACTCTTAAAGGGTCCATGAAATTGAGGGTATTCAGCTTTTCTTCTTTATGACACACATTTGTCTTTCAATTTCATAACACTCTATATAGTCATTTTCACCTTAAAAAATGTGACATTTAATTTATCTTTGGAGGTGGTGTTTTGTTAATTCTTTTAAAGTTATTATTTCTACTCATTATGTTATGGCAACATTAGTTTCCAACATTTTAATATGTGCTTTTCATCAATTATTTTCCAACATATATATATACCTCTGCTAACATTTGGTCTGAACCTTTCTCTGTAGTTTGAGGGAAGTGATGATCCTTTGGACAGGATCACTACTGCTGAAGCAATCAGAACTCTTATTGACTTCTACCGCTCTTCTCAGCACTCTTATGCTGCAACTCAAAAAGTGGATGAGATATCTAAAGTTGTAAGTGCTTTTCAATGATTACTTATTTATGAAAAATAACCAAACTTAAGAATGATGCAATTGAGTGTAATATATATTATATATATATTTCACACACATGCATCCTCTTTTTCTTGTTCATTTTCTGGAGTCAATTCTTCAATGTTGTGATCTTTTAAGAATGATGCATTCTGCAGAAGGGAACAGTGCTTGAAGCTGGAGGAAGTGAGGCTAGTTTCTTGATGCAGTCTTACACTTTAACCAAACGTTCCTTCATGAACATGTCAAGGGACTTTGGCTACTACTGGCTTAGGCTTGTTATCTACATCGTGGTCACTATCTGTATTGGAACCATTTATTTGAATGTGGGGACAGGCTACAACTCTATTCTGGTACTTCTACTTCTCATTTGAAAGCAATTTGAAGTTGTCATTGATTCATTTTTGCAAGAAATTTGGCCTTCTTGGAGTTCATGTGTTTTCTTCCTTTCTTTTCAGGCCAGAGGTTCTTGTGCATCTTTTGTCTTTGGTTTTGTGACCTTCATGTCAATTGGTGGATTCCCTTCATTTGTTGAAGACATGAAGGTGAGTGTTCAGTGCTCTCCATGCAACAACTAACCATGATACTCACTATAATGTAGTATAAAATCATATATTTTCAATTTCAATCACAGGTTTTCCAAAGGGAGAGGCTTAATGGCCACTATGGTGTCACTGCATTTGTCATCAGCAACACATTATCTGCAATGCCCTTCCTGATTTTGATCACATTTCTCTCTGGAACCATTTGCTACTTCATGGTTCGCCTGCACCCTGGTTTTTGGCATTATGTTTTCTTTGTGTTGTGCCTTTATGCTAGTGTCACAGTGGTTGAAAGCTTAATGATGGCAATTGCTAGCATTGTCCCCAACTTCCTCATGGGCATCATTATTGGAGCAGGAATTCAGGTATGCATGTTCCTCCCCATAGTATAGCCACATGTGCACTAAATTGCATCCATCCAAAACAATGCCATCTTTTCCTTTAAACCACCATCCAAAATTCAACCTTCTCCAGTTTGTTTCATAAATTTCTGCCTTTTTCATGCAACACTGAATCTACTAAATGCAATAGTACTAATTGCATATCATGTTGCATAAGCAGTTGAAACCAGGAATTGAAAATTGTCTCAAAGCATGTTTCAAAACTAGTTGAGAAAGAGAAAAAGAAATCCTGTCTAAAATATAAACATGAAAACCACATCCAAAACATTAAACCAAATATGCTGTCTAATCTCTCTTTAGATGCTCACAAATATTGATAAATCTCCACACACGCACAATTTTTTCACGGCAAAATCATGTGATAATTCAACACAAGATATTCATTCTGTAAACCCTTTGAGCTTTTGCTCAATAATATGTTAAACAGTCAACTTGATCATCCATTCACATCTGATTAATTGACTTCTGTTTTTATATACTTCAAATTTCAGGGCATATTCATGTTGGTCTCAGGCTACTTTAGGCTTCCACATGATATCCCAAAGCCAGTGTGGCGCTACCCTATGTCATACATCAGTTTCCACTTCTGGGCACTACAGGTAACAGAAGAAACACATTTCAACTCTAGAAAGCCATGTGCCATTATTGTATCAAAGTTTGATGATGAAAACAATGAAAACTGTTTCAGGGTCAGTACCAGAATGATTTGAGGGGTCTGATATTTGACAACCAGACACCAGACCTTCCAAAGATACCAGGAGAATACATCTTGGAAAAAGTGTTCCAAATTGATGTGAACAGATCAAAGTGGATAAACCTGAGTGTGATCTTCAGCATGATTGTGATCTACCGCATTATTTTCTTCATCATGATCAAAATCAACGAGGATGTGACACCATGGGTTAGAGGGTACTTGGCTAGAAGGAGAATGCAGCAGAAGAGTGGAGCACAGAATACAACTATTGCACCTGATGTTCTCACTCAGTCACCATCTCTCAGAACCTATGTTTCCCCTCCAACAAAATAAAGTCATCAAAGTTTGACTCAACCAATGAACCTTTCATTATCAACTAGGATTAGATATAATATATCTTATTATTTTATACATTCTTGCTCTTAACCATATTTTGAGAGAGTCATCACTGTCTTCTTGTTTATAATTTGAAAAAAATATCAATCTACTTCTACTTTCACCTAATATTCTCATCCATTTCAATTATACATAGGAGTATGATTAATTTTGTTTCATAAGAATTTAATATAGTTAGTTATATACAATTGTTGAATATGATTAGTCATGTCTTAAAGTTCTTAATTGTCCACATTTCACTTGGTTAATCATAATGGTTAAATACAAATATGATTAATTTCGATGACAAGTGGCTGAGTGTAAATGTGATTCTATAAATTGTTAATAGGTGAATTTTATATGACCAAATATAAGTAATAAAATTATCAAATTTTACAATATTAGTTAAATTTGTTTTTGATTTTCTTAAAAAAAATTATTTTCCAAATTTTCTTCAATAGTATTTTTTGGATTGCTGTAAAAGATAAGAGTATCTTTTTTAAATAAAAGTTTTTATTCACTATTGAGATCTCAGTTAAGTCGACACTTCAAGTAACAATAATCATTTGTCATCAATCATTTGTCATCACATAAAAAATAAAGATTTATTTGTCATCAATCATTTGTCATCACATAAGAGTATTTTAAAAATAATAACATTAAATGTAATTGAGTTTATTGAAATTTACTTATATTTTTTATTTGATTATGTAGAGAGTTGCTTTATTGAAATTGGCCAGCAACTTTTGTACAAGAATTTATATAAGGAATCATTTTAAGTGTACTTCATAAATATGGGTTAAGCAACTTTTCCACAATTGCTGCTGCATTAAAATATTCTTAAAAGGACTAAGTTGACTAATTGAGTGCTTAAGTGAAATTAAACTAATCACACTTTAAAATAATAAAATAAATCCAAAATTGGATGAACCAATTTGACCAAACTGAGCAACACTTTTTATCATCCCTTCTTTGTTTGTCTACATTCATTTATCTAAATGGAACCAATTTTGTGTTTGTTTCTTGTTAGAACCACAACTACCATAATAATGGCAGCAACTACCAACCTTCTTGCCCTAAACCCTAAATCACAACCACCCTAATAACAGCACTAATAATACCTCACCTTTCCCAATTAATGTACATTTCTCTTCTCTCACATTGCCCTTTTGTTTTACTACTTGGATAACTCTCATTTCTCTTTTAGGCACTTGTTATTTACACTTCCCTAATTACTGTTTACACTCTTTTTCCCTTTTTTTTATTATCAAAATACTCTTTGATCTAATAAGGTATAAATTCAAATAAAATAATTCAATATGAAAAATAAATTATTAAAGTTAATTCTATTTTATAAACTTCAAA
>Ga0123341_1006653_pt1 | contig 10465 bp, 11 predicted proteins | sample Turbeapinknodule_FD_89959 | JGI IMG/M metagenome (GOLD analysis project Ga0123341, IMG submission 89959) | Root nodule microbial communities of legume samples collected from Mexico - Turtle bean Mexico pink nodule | ecosystem: Host-associated > Plants > Roots > Nodule | place: Mexico: Nepantla...
AAAATTGTATGAAATTAAAGTCATACATTTTGGATAATGTATGGACTGATGTTTGTTTGTGTATTAAGTATTGATACTTATGTGGTAACAGAGATGCCTTAGCTTCACTGGTCGTCTAAGTCACATAAACTAAGATATTAGGTGGTGGTGGTGAGAAGTTACTGGGGGAGTTCATGCACTCCGTGACATATGAGAAACACAACTTAGATTGTATTAAACTTACCTTGATCCTTTCTCTTGGATTCACTCGTAATCTAAGTCTTGAGTATTAGACCAGGTGTTAGTCTCTGGTAGGACTTACTTAATACGGGTCTTCCGGAAGATGTTAATTCTTATTTTGTTTGTTGAATGTCCTAGATTTGTAAATCCATGTGGGATCTATGTGATTGTTTTATGTTGGGATTTTAAGAAGATTGAATAATTGAGAAATTGATACATGTAATTTGGTTTGCTATTTTGATTGAATTGTATATATTATAAAATTTTATTTTCTGTTCTCGAACTAGTTTGGGGACAAGGAGAACTATCGACTCCGGATGGTACGCGGTCGATCCTCACGTGTGTGGCTCTCTCCTTCAAGCTTCCTCATCAAATGGCTCCTCGGACGGGTGGGGTACCTGCAGATGGCACTCCAACGCTCAAGTTAGTGGAGTATCGTATTCGGCTGTCAAAATACTGTAGTTAATGACGTACCTTTTTCCTTGGAATGCGTGATATTTATATTACCTTGATGGGCCCTTGTTGTTGGGTCGAATTAGGGGGTTGCTTAGTGCTAGGGTTGGATTAGGTCATCCCCTAACCATGGGTTAACCTTTGCTAATCGGGTCAACTTTTGACTTGAGCATCCTATGTCGGTCGGCCACGTATGCCACGTGGTCGACCTTGTAACTTAAGGTGGGGTCTGGTCGTATGGGTTGACCGGGTCAAGGGGACCGGTCAGTCAACCCAGTACAGTTGCCTCCCAGGCTCGAGAGATGGTACAGCCGAAGAGTCTGAAGAATGGGTCTCGGGCGGCTTGTGGAATGATGAGTGAAGTGATGTTTGGGGGCGTCTGAGTGATTGACGTGACGCGCATTTATGAGGGGTTTTTTGGGCGCCAAGTGACGTGGATCGTTGGATCAATCGAATCTAACGATTGAGGTTTTGTGACGTTTGGAATTCTGAGGTCCCTCCGGGCTATCAATAAGAGCTGGGAACAGTTGCGTCTCACGCGTTATCTTTGCTTGAGCTCCGATACTCCGGATCAATCCGACCGATCTCAGTTGCCTCCTTCGTTCGTCTAAAGGTTAGTCATGTCTGCTCCTTTGCGTCCGAGTTCTCCCTCTAAATCTCCTCCTTCTTGCTCGTTGTCATCGTCCTCTTCTCCTTCTTCTCCCCCTTCACCTGGCCAAGCCACCCCGGTCGGAGATATGGAGGGTGTTCCTTCTCCGGGGTTGGTGAGGGAAGACGCTAACAATGCGTCGGACCAATCGACCCCTTTGGAGCGGCCGCGACCTCATGTGGGGCCTGCTTGGGTTGACCCCCGAGTGTGTGAGGTGTCGTCCTTCTTTTATACCGACACCTCCGTTGCCGAGTTTCTGAACGAGGTTCCTGTTTTGAAGGCTTTCGGCCGAGGAATCCTTGTTGGCATTCGGTCCTTGTTCTTTGGAGGACCGTGTGTATAGGGAACGGTCATCCACTGAGCCTCCCTTTTTCTTTATGTATAGTTGTCTTTTCGCAGACCTGCATGTGTCCCTTCCCTTTGATGCCTTTACGGCCGGGGTTCTTAGGGAGCTCAACGTGGCTCCGACCCAATTGCATCCCAACTCGTGGGCGTCCATACATGCATTTCGCATTTGTGTCAGACGTTCGGGTTGCGTCCTCTTCCCTCCTGCTTCCTTCATTTTTACGCGTCTTATCCGGCCAAGCTTACTAGTTGGCAGTCTTTGGTCAGTCGGGCGGGTAGCATGTTATTTAAGCCCTTCACGGCCTCTTATAAGAATTTCAAAGAGAAGTTCTTTAAAGTGTACGTGGAGCCGGCTGGGACACATTACTTTTTTTGACGAGGTCGGTCAACCTCGTTTTCCGTTGTTTTGGTCGAGAAATCCAACAAAGATAACGGATTGGCCGAGACCAGCTTATCCGAGCGAGCATGAGCGGATGATTTTTTCTTTGTTCGATAGCCTCCCCAAGAAACTCCCCGCTCGGCCACTCATGTTATTGTACAATGCGACCGATCGTGCAGAAGCTTTCGAGGGTATGCTGTTTTGACACTTGTCTTTACTTTATTTTTTATTTTTTTTATTTTTTATTCTTTTTTTTGCTTTTCCTGACTGGCTTTCTTTTGTTTGTTTGCAGAGCTCGCCAAGAAAGAAATACCTCAGGCGGTCGGCATGTTGCACTCGTTCAAGAACAAATTGAATTAGGGCTACGTCCTGGTTGAACCGTGTGCTTTTCGGGAGGGTATGCCGGTTAGGGCTACATCCTGGCTGAGTCGTGTGTATCATTCATCATATGCACAGTTGTAGGAAAAACCTCGTTAAAACCTCTCCGACCGATGTGTAGGCTGGGCGAGGAAAGAGTGCGTGTATTTTATTCATGTTTAGCTGAAATAAAATTTTAGGTGCGTGACATTCCACGTCCTAGGTACAATCTTCCTTGATAGTTGTTCCAAATGGTACGCTCCTCCTTCCCCTACTTCTCGGATTCGGAATGGTCCTTCCCAATTTGAGGAGAACTTGCCGTCCGACTTCCTCGCGTTGCTGCGCATTCTCCAGACGAGGTCGCCTTGGTGGAAGCTTCTGGGCTGGACCTTCGAGTTGTATCTTCTTGACGCTCGGAGTTTGCATGTTGCCTCTCGTATTTTTCTCTTGTCGCGAAGCTCGTTCAAAAGGCTTTCCTTGTTGAGGGATAGGTCGAAGAGTTGGCATCTGATGGATGGTTCTCCGACCTCTACCGATATCATGGCCTCGGTGCCGTATGTGAGGTCGTACGGGGTTTCTTGTATGGTGGACTGCGGGGTGTAGCGGTAAAGGACCTCGGGCAGCTCCTCTGTCCATCTTCCTTTCGCGGTGCCGAGCCTCTTCCTTAGCTCGTTCAACAAGACCTTGTTGGCCGCTTCGGCCTGTTCGTTCGTTTGCGGGACAGAGCTCGTGAGGGATTTGATGTCGAGGTCATTGTAGAAGGTCATGAGGCCTGGTCGATGAACTGTCGGCCGTTGTCCGAAACTATCGAGTGTGGTATGCCGAATCAACACACTATGTTTTTCCATACAAAGTTTTGAACATTGCGGGCGGTTATGATGGCTAGGGGTTCGGCCTCTATCCACTTGGTGAAGTAGTCCACCGCGACCAGTAGGTGCTTCGTTTGGCCCTTTCCGGGCGAGAATGGCCCGATGATGTCCATCCCCCACATGGCGAACGACCAAGGTGATGTCATACTATGCAGTTCTTCTAGCTTCCGATGGCGGAGGGGGCCAAATTCTTGACATTTTTGGCATTTCTTGACGTAGTCGGCGTTATCTCCATGCACGATCGGCCAATAATATCCTACTCGAATGACTTTGGCCGCCATGGTTCAGGCCCCAGAGTGGCTTCTGCATGCTCCATCGTGGATCTCTTGCAGCACGTATTGTGATTGCTCTTTGTTGAGGCATTTTAGGAGTGGTGTTGAGTACCCTTTGCGGTATAGGTCTTGGCCAATCATGGTGTAACGGGCACACTGCCGTCAGGTGCTTCTTTCTTCTCCCGGTTGGCATGTCCCGTGCTCCAGGTATTGGATGATCAGGGTCATCCACGTGTGAGTTTCGGTGATTGCCATGCACTCGGCGTCACCTACGCTGGGTTGTGGCAGTCGCATTTGGACCACCGACCGGTGATGACTTTGTTTTTTGGAAGACGCGAGGCGCGAAAGTGCATCGACCCGCTCGTTTTCTTGCCGTGGTATGTGCTCGACCACCACCTTGTCGAATTTGGCTATGGCGTTTCGGACCGTGTGATAGTACCGTTGGAGGAGTGGTTCCTTGACTTCGAATTCTCCTTTGATCTGGCCGACAACAAGATGGGAGTCGCTTTTGCATATGACCTCTTGTGCGCCTAGGTCGTTTGCTAGGTTGAGGCTGGCCAATATGGCTTCGTATTCTGCTTGATTGTTCGTTGCCTTAAAGGAGAATTGGAGAGCTTGTTCGATCAACAAGTCCCCGGGGCCTTCGAGGACGACCCCGGCGCCACAAGCTGTTTTGTTGGATGAGCCGTCCACGTAGAGTACCCACCTGGCCGAGGTCTCTAAGTGTGGAGAGAGCTCGGCTGAAAAGTCCGCCAGGCATTGGGACTTCACGACGCCTCTGGGCTCGTACCTTATGTCAAACTCGGATAGCTTGACCATCCTATCATTCGTCCTGCGAGGTTAGGTTTAGACAGAATTTTGTATATGGGGTAATTGGTTCTTACCGTGATTTCATGGTTTTGGAAGTATAGGCGCATTCTCCTCGTCGGCAGTACTAGGGCTAGTGGCACTTTCAATATCATTTGGTACTTGGTTTCGGCCGCGTGGAGCGTGCGGCTGACGAAGTATACCGGGTATTCTTCATGGTCCACCTCCTGGACCAGGGCTGCGCTGACCGCTTCTTCGGATACGGGCAGGTAAACCACAATGGGTAGGTCCAGCCTTAGCTTTTTGATGACGGCCGGTGATGATAGGAGTGTTTTGAGCTGGCCGAAGATTTGCTCGCATTCCTCGTTCCAACTGAACTTTGAAGTTTTGCGGAGCATTTGGACTATCGGTCTGATTCGTTCGGCGAGACGAGGAACGAATCTGGACAGTGCTGTTAGCCGGCCAAGTAGCTGCTGAATTTCTTTCAGATTACTCGGGCTTCTCATTTCTGTTATGGCCTTGCATTTGTCAGGATTTGCCTCAATCCCTCTGTAGGTTAGCATGAAACCGAGGAACTTACCGCCCTCTACGCCGAATGCACACTTTTTCGGGTTGAGGCGCATGTTGAGCCTTCTTAGGGTGTCAAAGACTTCTTGTAAGCCTTTGATTGCTGGCTGCACGAGTTGAACTTCACCACGATGTCGTCCACGTACACTTCCACGCTTCTGCCGATCATCCCTTTGAAGATCTTGTCCATGAGCCTCTGGTAGGTGGCTCCAGCGTTCTTTAGACCGAACGACATTACCTTGTAGAAGTAATTTGCACCGTCAGTCGTGAAAGCTGTTTTGCCTCTGTCGCCATGGTGCATGCTTATCTGGTTGTAGCCGGAGTAGGCGTCCAAAAAGCTCAGAACTCTATGACCGGCTGCTCCATCCACCAGCCGGTCGATGTTGAGGAGGGGGTAGGAGTCTTTGGGGCACGCTTTGTTAAGGTCTTTGTAATCTACGCATATTCGCCATTTGCCGCTTGCCTTTTTTACCATCACCACATTGGCCAACCAGGTGGAGTACTGTGCTTCAGCGACGAAGCCGACCTTTAGGAGTTTTTCGGCCTCGTTCCTGGCCGCCAACCTCTTGTCCTCCCCATAGTTCCTCTTCTTCTGGGCCACCGGGCGTGCCTCTTTGTACACAGAGAGGCGGTGGGAGATGATGTCCGGGTGGACGCCTGGTACATCGGTCGTTGTCCAAGCGAAGAGATTCGCATTCTTCTTGAGAGTTCGGTGGATGAACTCTGCATCGACGACGACCATTGCCGTGCTGATGCTCGTGTACCGCTCCTCCCCACCGAGTTCTGCTCGGCGCAACTCGTCCTTGGCCTCGAGTCTCGACTCGACTTCTCTTGGGTCCAGGTCTGCCATGGCCACGACGTTCCTGGGTTGCGGGGAGTATTTCTGAGGGCTTCTGCCCCGGTCGGCAATCTTTCGTTTGGGCGAGGGGCTACCGGCAGGCTTCTTCCGCGTAGGTTCAACTCGTAGGCTTTCTGCGTAGCATTCTCTGGCGACTTTTTGGTCTACGTGAATCGTCAAGATGTCACCCGAGAGGAAAGGGAATTTCATCGCCAGGTGAGGTGTTGAGACGATCGCTCCGAGCTTGTTGAGGGACGACAGCCCAAGGAGGATGTTGTAAGAAGTGTTTGCATCTATGACCAAATACTTGATCCTCAGGGTTTTCTTGCCTCTTCCAGGCCGAACGTTGTGTATAGCTCTATGTAGCTTTTCGTGCCCACGCGTTCTCCAGAGAAACCGACCATGTGGTCGTTGTAGGGCATCATCTCTTCTACCGGAATCCTCATGGCCTTAAAGGTCTTCCAGTATAATATATCGACTGAGCTTCCTTGGTCTACAAGGGCTTTCTTGATCGTAAAATTGTCGATTTCAACCGATATCACCATGGGGTCGTCCTGTGTAGGGTCCATCCCTTTAAAATCTTTATCTGTGAACGTGATCGGTGGCATCCTCGGTCGGACAGAGATGAGGTTTACCTGGTGGACGACCCGTAGGTGCTTCTTGCGTGCACTATTGGAGCTGCCTCCCCCAGCGAATCCTCCGGCAATGGTGTTGATGACTTCTCGGCCTCTACGGGTGTCAGTCTGCGGGGGGTCGTCTCTCCGTCCCCGTCGGTCTTCACGTTTGTCACCCTCCCGTGGTCCCGGGGGGGGGGGTGGTGGTTGGGGTTCTGTCTCTCCTCCTAGGAGTTCCTCTTTGCACGGGGAACGACGTGTTTCCCGGGTACTACGCATGAAGTGTCTGAGGTGTCCGGCTTGAATGAGCTCTTCTATCTTGTCTTTCAGAGCTTGGCATTCCTCAGTGGAGTGGCCTGTGTTCTTATGATACCGGCACCTTTTATTGCGGTCGGCATTCTCTGGGCTTAGGGCCCTTTGTGGTGGTGGTATTAACTCGGTACTTAGGGCCTCTTGTAGTATTTTGCTCCTATCGGTGTTCAGAGGTGTGTAGCGGGAAAAACGGGGTCCCCAATTGTCTCTTCTTTGGTCTCGGCCAGTCCTGGACTTTCCTGGCCATTCTTTTTCTTCTTTCTTTTCTCCACTTGCCTCAGCACGGGCAGTGTTTCTGAACTCACGGAGTTCTTCAAGTTGCATGAACTTGGCCGCTCGGCGCTTGAGGTCGTCGAGACTGGTTGCGGGTTGCATACACAAGCTATCAGTGAACGGACCGGGGCGCAAGGCGGTCAGCATGTGATGCATTGCCACTTCGGGGCTGAGGTTACGAATGCTTATGGCAGTTTTGCTGAACCGATCAATGAATGTCCTCAAGGATTCACCTTTCTCTTGACGAATGCAGACCAACGCTATAGATGTTAGGTGGTGGGGACGGCTCGTTGCGAACTAGACGTCGAATTTCGCCATTAGGGTCTCGAAACAATCTATTGAGTTTGGGGGGAGCTTGGTGAACCAGCTCAGAGCTCCTCCCTTTAGGGAAGTGGGGAAGACTCGGCACAAAATTGCATCGTCCGTCGTGTACAAGCTCATGTGAGTCGTATACGCATCCACATGTTCATCAGGGTCGGTCGTCCCATCATACCGATCCCTGTTGAAACCCTTCCACTTGTCCGGCATGGGGGTATCCACGACGTGGTTGGTGAAAGGATGGCGCCGCTCAGGGCCCATCGTGCCGGTAGTGTTAGTCGTTTTTTTGGGGGTTATATTCCCCATCCATTTCTAGGGTGAAATCGTTCTTCATTCCCTTCTCAGCGTGGAGGCCGGCGCCTGTGGCGCAAGACTTCCCGGCCTGGTTGGTTGCAGCTAGGGACGGCACCCCTTCGACCAATCTTTTCATTCGTCGGTTCTCTTCTTGGAGGCTTTTGATCTCCTCCTCGTTTCTCTTAACGGCGTCTTCATGGACCTTCTTCATTTCTACCAACTCCTTCTGAAGGGCTATCATCATTGCCGCCTGGTCTGCTTCGGACATGCTTGCCATGCTTCAGGTTGATACCATCTACTGTTGTGGTTTCTGCTTGCTCTCCTCGACCCCACGGTGGGTGCCAATTGTTCTCGAACTAGTTTGGGGACAAGGAGAACTATCGACTCCGGATGGTACGCGGTCGATCCTCACGTGTGTGGCTCTCTCCTTCAAGCTTCCTCGCCGAATGGCTCCTCAGATGGGTGGGGTACCTTCAGATGGCACTCCAACGCTCAAGTCAGTGGGGTATTGTATTCGGCTGTCGGAATACTGTAGTTAATGACGTACCTTTTTCCTTGGAATGTGTGATATTTATATTACCTTGATGGACCCTTGTTGTTGGGCCGGAGTAAAGGGTTGCTTAGTGACTAGGGTTGGATTAGGTCATCCCCTAACCATGGGTTAACCTTTCCGAATAATTGAAGTCTAATAAATGGTGTTTGTACTGGACAGGAATGCTCGAGACCCAAGCCTAGGTAGGGGTCGACCTAGGAAAGGTAATTAAGATAAAAGATAAAGAGATATTTTATCTCTTGTGATATTATTATTTTGAAGATGAAAGATATAATTGTTATTGTTTAAATCTGTTATCATATTATTTTGAAGATAAAGAGATATTTTATCTCTTGTGATAATATGCAAGTTAGTTATATATTAATTAATACATGTTAGTTACATATTAATTAATAGTTGCTGAGAATAAAAGAGGAGCACTAGAGAATAATGGTGCATGTACTGGACAGAGTGCTCGGGTGCTTGGACCTCGGTGCACGGGCATGGGTAGGTCGGCTCGGTTGTTGGGCCCAAAGGGTGGGCCATGAGTTTGGCCCAATTATATTGGTAAGTCCGTTGGAGAATAGTAATTTTGTCATATATTAATATAAGGTTATTAGTAGAATATATTTTTTAACCTAAAAGATAAGTGTGTGTGGTTATTAAGTTATGTAAATGCATGCATACAGTTGTTGGTTGAAAAGATAAAGTTGTTAAATAAGAGGAGCAACGTGAGTAAGGGTGCACATGTAAACAAAATATTTTCATACTATTATCACCTGAAGATAAGTGGTGCCTCGTTAGCATGTAATTTTTCTATTATTATTTTATGCTTTCAATAGAGATTATGTTTGTTCAAGGTAGAACCGTCATAATAAATTTTTACTATATCTTTTTTTATTTCAACTGACATAGTAAGTGTTTTAACCTATTTCACTTTCTCTTCTCAAGCAATAAACTTTTTTTGAATCCTTTTATAACCTAGTACCATTTCACTTTCTCTTCTCAAATGAAGAAAATTTTAAACCCTTTTGTGTTGAAGCTTCTTCTTCATTAACTTAGTCAATCTGTGATCATAATCTAGATTTCAATTGTTTGTTACACGGTGGTAGGGTTTCTGATTCGCGCTCCATTCCGCTCCTCTCTCCCTCCTTTGACATCGTCTTTCTCTCCTCAACCTTCTTCTCGAGGGACAAATGAGAATTCCTCTTCACCGCACTTTACTTTTCCTGTTTTTTTCTATCATAGTTTCTGAAATCGAACTGTTTATTGATGTCAATTATTATGGTGTTTTACTCCTCTTCGATCGAGTTTCGTGTGGATAAATAAAGACATAAGTGATTGAATGAGAATGTAAATGTGATGTTCACTACGGATGGGGTGAAATCAGAAGTGTGATACTCATTATCTTGAAAGATTGAGTAGGAACTAGAGATCGAATATTGATAGTTGACTTTTGCTTTTCAAATTTTGGTTGTATTTCTTTATTCATAAAATTTAGTCAATGCTCAGAGGAACAAAATTTGACAGGAAAGTGGATTCTAGTGGAACTAGTATTTAGATGTGAGCTTATATTGTTTTTGTGTTCAATGGATCCAGTACCTGTGTCTATATATTTTGGTTAAACCTACTCTAGTTGTGTGTATATTTTGGTTAGCAAATGTACGGGTGTAAGTCAAAGTTGGATGACTTTGTCAATCATGATCCAACTTCTTTATCTTTCCCTTTAATCATTGATCTAATATTTTTTTGTCTTGATGTTTTGGAAGAATTTGCATGTCAACTTCTTTCACCCAATTTTTCAATGCCTCTTTTCAAAATCAAATTCCGCTTTCAGTTCATGGTAAATGCTACATAGTAAGAGTTTGGTAGTTCCAAATTAGTCAACTCAATGCATTGTTTTGGTTGATGCTATATCGCTTATTCATTTCATTTGTTTATACTGAAAAGTTGATGGTATTATTTGAGTAAGTCAAAAATTTAAATTCTTTTCTTAGATGGAGGGGGAGGCAGTGGCATTGGTACCTCTAGCATTTACACCTGGGCATGTATGAAACATATATAATTGTGACAATGCCTATGTTAATTCAGCAGTCGTCACTACAAGAAAATCTTAATTTAGCTGCAAACAAATATTGAAGGCTATAAGTGGACACTAAATAGTGTCCATTAAACCTTCACTAAACCTTTATTATTAAAATAAATTAAATAAGGTGTGAGGAAAGCGTGAGTTATTCCCACGTAAACTTGAAAAAAATAAAAAATAAAAATAATGGTTGCGTTGCTGAAAGGGCAGCTACTAAAATTATAAAAATAATTAAAATTTAAATATTTGAAGGTTAAGTCCACGCTAAAAGTTTTAAAATT
>Ga0123341_1006654_pt1 | contig 10464 bp, 8 predicted proteins | sample Turbeapinknodule_FD_89959 | JGI IMG/M metagenome (GOLD analysis project Ga0123341, IMG submission 89959) | Root nodule microbial communities of legume samples collected from Mexico - Turtle bean Mexico pink nodule | ecosystem: Host-associated > Plants > Roots > Nodule | place: Mexico: Nepantla...
AAGTCTAGTTTCTGAAGTTAAGTGTATTCGGTTTCTAAAGAGTGAAAGAAGGTTTTCAAAAAAAATTGGGAATAATGAGAAATGGAATGGAGGGGTTTTCATTTTGAATGGATAATTGTGGCAGTTCAACTAAAGGATAATTGTGGCGGTTACTGAAATGTCGTATTATACGGAAATTTGTGACGGTTATTAATAACTGCCATATTAAAACTGCCACTTCATATATGATTTTTTGTAGTGATAAGGAAAAGGTTGCAACAATTCAACATTGACCAATACCCACCAATGTCAGTGAGGTACGAAGTTTTCATGGACTTGCTAGTTTTTATAGGCGGTTTGTGAAAGACTTTAGTACCATTGTCGCACCTCTAAATGCCATAATAAAGAAGGATGTGGTGTTTAAACAGGGACAAGACCAAATTCAAGCTTTTGAAAATTTTAAAGAAAAATTGACTAAGGCCTCCATTTTAGCCCTTCCTAAATTTGCTAAGACATTTGAAATCGAATGTGATGCCTCAAACATAGGCATTGGGGTTGTCCTCCTTCAAGAGGGCCACCCCATAACTTATTTTAGTGAGAAACTCAAGGAGAGTCATCTCAACTACTCCACTTATGATAAAGAACTTTATGCTCTTCTAAGAGCCTTGCAAAATTTGCAACATTACCTTTTTCCAAGGGAGTTTGTGATACATAGTTATCATGAATCCCTTAAATATTTGAAAGGCCAAAGCAAGCTCAATAAGAGACATGCTAAATGGGTGGAGTTCATTGAACAATTTCCTTATGTGATTAAACATAAGCAAGGTAAAATCAATGTGGTTACGGATGCTCTTTCAAGAAGGTATACCTTGCTAAAGGCTAGAAAACCTCTTCGCAAAGACAAGCTCGGCTCGAGCCTGGGGGGCTTGTGTACTGGACAGGAATGCTCGGGACCTCGATCCAGTTTTAATGCTAAGCATGGTGAGGAATAATTAAAGTAGAGAAAATATTGAGTTGAATATATATGTTAATATATATAAAATTGTTAGTCAAATATATATGTTAATATATGTGAAAGTTGTTATAATATATGTATAAAGTTGTTAGTTAAATGAATAAAGTTGTTAATTAAGTAGAAAACACCCATGAATAAAGGTGCATGAGATTCTCTTATGTTTTTAGCACTGTGAGAGAAGGTGCTCGTAGGTAGAGTATCTTTTTGTTATATATGCTTTCAGTTAAGATTATATTCTTGTGGGTGAAAGCTGTTAAAGGGAAAACTATAAAAGGGGTTTGAGACCCCAGTAAAGGTATGCTGTTTTTGAATACTAGAGACTGAAACTGATTATTATTTTGTATGCTTTCACTGACTTGATCATCAGAGTGTGATGAACAGGTAGATCCCCCTCTATTTCAGCGGAGCATTATTCCATTGCATCAAGAGGAGACAGACTAGAAGCATACCTTACACATCCAGTCAACTCGAGGTCAACCGACGAGAACATGATTTATTATAGAAGTTATGTGGAAAAAGATGTATATGAATTTTAAGGTAGGAAGATATGAAGTTGAAGTATCTTACAATTTGCAGACAACACTTTACAGTTTGGGAAAGCTAATAATATGACAATCATATAGTGTATAAAGAGAATGTACAAACTTGTTTTTTTGGTAAAAGGTTAACTTTTCAAAAAGCAATTTCGGGGCATTTGGATTAAATATAAGGAATACAAAAGGTTAATAAGCAACTTAAATTGCAATCTACTAAAACTTCCCTTTACTTAATTAGGGATCCTAGAAGGGTGGAGATTTAAAAGTTAATTATACGTAAGTTGGACAAAAAATTGACATTTGTAAGAAGATTGTGCTTGATAAATTCGATTATGAAAACCCACCCCATTTACTTCTTATTCTTCTTCAAAATTCTCTCTTTTATTGTTAGAAAAATAGTTATCCAAAGTATATTTCTATGAACAAGCTAAAAGGGACAAAGGAAGATACACAGGGTCAAATGGACAAAGGTTTGTCTATCAAAGAAACAAGAATGTTCAACCAGGCTCGCTAGGAAAATGGAAATAATAATATCTCTCTCACAACGATTGCTTATGGTAGAATATCTTAATTGCTAAGCATGGAGACTAAAGGACCTTGGAGGAAGTGTAGGGATACAAACATTTCTCAATCTGGTGGAGAGATATAAGAAATATGTGTGATACTAAAAATACTCAAGTGGTTTAATATATGGCTACAAAGAAGGATGAGAGACAAGGAAAATACAGGGCTATAGGAAGACAAACGGGTTAAGGAAAATAGATAGCTGAAAAAATAATAAGTTGTATCTAATATTTGAACAACAATCATGCCTTATTAACAGTATAGGGGATTCTTACTAACAATATGGAGGATTGGGTGAATGATAAGTTGTAGTGGAAACTTAAATGGAGAAGGAAGTTGAGCAGAGAATGAAATAGCTAAAGAAAATACGAAAAACACAAAGAAGGATTCAATTGTGTTTTATTTTTTTTTTTAATTTTCGTATTGTCTAATGAGGAAGAACCAAACAATAGTTTTATAAGATATATGATCTATCAATGCCTTCTTCGCAAAGGTTGTGTCTGATGAGGCATGTTACACTAGTACAAAAAGTACATTTTACATAATTTATTGGAGGCTTATTACACTAGTTCTGTCACTAACGTAAATACCAACAATGAAGAAAGTATATCATATTTTATATTGATTTTTTTTAACCAATGTAAAATATGCAAATATTACATCGGATTTAAGTAGTAAATGATATAAAATAACCAATTTATAATGCAAAGCGAGAGCACATATTACAATTGTTGTTCTTTAGAACCCATGTAATATCCTTACGCTGGAACATATTACAGTAGTTGTTCATTAGACTGTTGAGATTGAGATACAGGTGGTAGGTTTAACACTTCACCATGCCAGATCCACTTTGTATAGTACTTCAAGAAATCATCACAAAGAACATGTCCTCGTATCAACTCAATTTTTAGTCGTCGCCCATTTAAAAAGTTTACACAGGGACAAAAATATCTTCCATTTATACCTACCACATTTTGTTGAACAAATTGTAGAAACTCTTCAACACCATTCTCATACACATCACTGACCCGACTTGCATCTATGCAACTTCGATCTATCACTACGTAATGGAACGTAATAGAAGAACTTGGTTTATACATGAATATCTCTTACAATATGACCCAATACCAATACGCTTAACATATAACAATTAATAATATTGAATCACAATAACAAGTATAAGCATATATTTACGTTCAAATTACAATATAATTTTACATATTGATTTAATAATAAATAAATAACTTCATTTTCAATAATTATTATTGTATTTTTCATTTTTTCATCTTGGGTCAAGAAGCCTATGAGGGTTCTCATTATTTTCCTTCTCTTACGTAAGTATATTAAACTACATTATAAAAAAACATATTTTGATTTTATAACATTAAAAATAAAAAAATAACCCCGTGTATAAAGTATACGTTAACCATTAAATTGTAAAGGTTACATATATTATTTGTTTAATCTATGGTAGTTAAATCGTCTGAGTTTACGTTCCTACTCACTCCAAACAAGTGAACTTGGAAGTAAACTCATTTTTGAAGTGAACTCGGTAGACTCCCGGTGAACTCATGAGCTTGTCTCTTAGTTAGCGAGTCCAGAGGGTTTTTCATTTAAACCCAAAACATTATCGTTTGAAACAGAAAATCAAATAAACTTTCATTGGCATAAGGGTTCTTAAGATTGAGGTTCAATATCGTTGTTTGTGGCCTTTGTCGTGGTCACTCGGTCACCTTCTTATATGTTTGTATGGTGGTGGCTTTCGTGGTCACGTGCAATGTTGGTCATCATGGTTGCGTGTAGTGGTGACGTTCAAGGTCACCTTCGTCTAAGTTGCGATATGCAATGGTCATGTTTGTCGTCGCGTGCGGTGGTTGTGTTCATCGGCACGCGAGTCTGCAGTGGTGTCGTTCATCGTCGTGCGTCGGGGATCTAATATCAGGTTAGAGTCACTCATAGTTGCTTTGTTGCAAGGTTCTTTTTAAGTGGGAGAAAACATGGTGCAGAGCAGAAACTTTAAAAAAGAACTTAATTGAGGTGCATCTGCAAATTGAGAGAAATTTATAACTTATAATTGTTTTTTTTTTAATTTCGCATATTGGAGACTAAACATCAAATTATGAACAATTTTATTTTTTTTAATTGAATTTTGTTTCTAATTTAAAAGTATTTAATTTTTCAAATTCACGCTCTTTTAAGGAATGTCGTGGATCAAATTCCACCAGGGGCAATCTAAGTGTATCTTCATCTATTAAAAGTAAAAATGTTTGAGAAAGTAGATCACACATTGCATGGAAGCATGGGATAGATGTTATCTACAAATTGGGAGAAACTTATAACTTATAATTGGAATTTTTTATTTATTTTTGCATATTGGAACAATACATCAGATTGTGAACATTTTTATTTATTTTTTTAAATGAATTTTGTTTCTAATTTAAAAATATTTGAGTTTTGAAATTCATGGTCTTTTAAGGAATGTTTAGGAGTGAATCAAATTCAACTAGGGGCAATCCAAGTGTAATCTTTATCTATCAAAAGTAAAAGTAGAAATGCTCCAAGAAGTAGGCTAGACAATGAATGGAAGCATGAGATAGATGTTAATGGGAATGTAACTTTGTTCAAAGATCGTGAGTGGAAGAATATTCAGATTTAAACATTATCTTTCTGGAACTAGGGAGGACTCAGAACCTTGTGCTTATGTTTCAAAAGAAATAAAAAATTTGATGATAAAAGTTGTTGCAGAAGCTAAGCAAGCTTAATTGAAGAAAAAAAAGTTAAAATATAATTGATAAAGATCATGAAGAAAGTGATGGGTTTAAAAAAATACAAAGTATATTTGGTAATAAAGGGAAAAGAAAGAGTTCGTAGCTATAGGGGGAGTTCAAGCTATCATAAATCAAATGATTAAAAAAGGTTATAAAGAAAAGGTCGATGCTCAAGTTGCTGAAATTTGTTACACAAGTGTCATTACATTTAATGTAATTAAAATTCTAGCTTTTGCAAAGATGTGTGAAATGATTGGAAAATATGGAGTTCGCTATAAATCCCATCTTATCATGATATTATAGAGAAGCTCTTAAAGCAAGCAGTTGACAAAGTTGATTTAATACTTTAAGAATACAAGGATGAGAGGAAAAGAACAAGTTGCACAATTATGTATGATGGGTGGATAGAAAAAAAAGGCATTTTATTTGTAACTTCTTGGTTTTCTTTATTCATTAGACACCTTAGACATATAAAAAATAGCAAATAAAGTATTTAAAACATAGTTCAAGTGGTGACTGATAATGCTACAAATTTCAAGGCAGCTGGAGAGTTGTTGATGCAAAAAAGGGTGCATTTGTATTGGACCCTATGTGTTGCCCATTGCATTGACTTGGTTTTTGAAGATTTTGAAAAAAAATTGAACGTCAATCAAATTAGTATCAAGAAATGAAGTAAGATCACCACTTACATTTATGGTAGATCAATGTTAATTAGCATGTTGAAGAAGTTCACAAAAAGAATATACTTGATAAGGTCTGATATGACTATATTTTTTATAGCTTATTTGACTCTAGCTTGTCATCATGAATTGAAAGCATTATTATTGACCATGTCCAACTCTGAATAATGCAAAACAAGCAAGTTTGGAACTTCACCAGAGGGGAGAAAAGTTAAAATGTGTTATTAGACAGTCTGTTTAGGAAGAATGTCTTCATGTGCCTCAAAGTTGTCGCCCCTCTTATAGTGGTCCTAAGATTGGTGGACTCAAAGAATGAAGCCTACAATGGATTTCATATATGAAGAGATGGATTGTGCAAAGGAAAAGATTAAGAACAATTTTAATCATATTAAGATAAAAAATTTATAGCTTCTCTCTTTCAAAATTTAATTACTTATTTGTGAAATTATTTCTAATATATGATAATTGATATTGAATGTAGATAGGAAGATGTTTGAAAAATAATTGATGCAAGATATGATAATCATCTTTATAGACATTTGCATGCAGCTACATATTATTTCAATCCCCACTTCCAATATAGACTTTCACGAGTATACCACAATCTTGATTTAATCCAACTTAAGAGACGCAAACATGAGTAAAAAAAATATTATAATGCATTACCAATTTGTTTTGAATTCTATATCCATATAAATAAATTCAATTTGTATGTACAAAGGTGAAAAGTCTGTTCAAATTAAACACCGTATAAAAAAAAGTCTATGCAACAAATTTTAACTGTTTGGTCTGAGAAGTAGACTAACAAAATCACAATCTTCATATTTGCCTAAGTACATATACTTATACTGTTTAACATTTTTAAACTCTTGCTTAGCACATAAAAAGGTTTAATATAGTATGATAAATGAATTTAAACATAGTCCATCACTGCTGCACTATTAGTTATAGGTTCAATCTAATTTTAATAATTATGGTTTAACAGGTGTATTTATAGTCACGGGTTTATATAACACATAATCTTATTCAAACATTTTGATGGTCATAGCAAGAAATTGATATTTTGTAAGTATTTTATATTTTTTTTGTCAACGTATAACATTTAAATGTTGATAGAAGAAATGGAGCATCTACACGTATTCTTTCCCAACCAAACATTTTAAGTGGATATTTTCGGATAGATATTTTTTATACTGTTATAGATATTATCTTCTCATACTGTAGTTTAATTAATATTAATATAAATAAAATTGTAAATAAAACTTAAATTTTGATTGAAATTCTAACCTAGATGCAAGGGTGTGCTGCGAAAGCGACACTCGAAACAAGCAAGGGCGGCTGCGGAATGGCGCAACAGGGAAAGCGGCAACCCTTCAAATCAGCCAAGACATGAGATTTTATTGCCCCTGGCTAATACTGAATCTGAAATTCGGATAGCTATACGGTCCATCTAATCAGCTGCTGACCAGTTCCGACTTTGCTAGTACGTTCATTATTGAATAGTAGTCTTGACTATTATGTGATGATTTTGAAAATACATGTGCATTTTTCGTGTTGTTATTACTAATGTCAAGACTATCTTTTCAATCATTTGGTAACACACCTTGGATCCGTGTAATACTCGATTGACAAAATAAACCGACCACTCTTCCTTTTCAACCTCTTGTACTAACGTTGCACTGACAACATCTTGCAAGACTGCAAAATAAATGATTATGGGCTATGTACTGTTCAACTTTTGAATGATCGGGGTGGATGCCAGGAAAGCTTTCAGTTGAAGAAATATCTCCTTGCATTTGTCTGTCCATTTGAACTTAACTGAACTTAACAATTGTACGATGGGCTTAGTTTTCTCTGTCAGTCTCGACACAAATCTAGAGAGGGTCGTTTTTCTTTTACATTTTCAGGGTTACGCATTTCAGTGACAACCCTACATTTTTCCAGGTTCGCTTCTATGCCACGGTGAGTGAGCATAAAACCCAAAAAGTTTCCTCTTTCTACCTCGAACGTGCACTTGTCGGGGTTGAGTCGCATGTCGTGGTTTCGAAGGTCTTGAAAAACTTCCTTCAGATCTATCTTGGACATGCTGTAGACTTGAGTCAGATTTGACTACAATGTCATATACATGAACCTCGACATTTCGGTTGAGCATCCCTTTGAAGATGTAATCCATCCGTTTTTGATAGGTGACACCTGCATTTTTTAGGCCGAATGACATGACCTAGAAGTTGTCACAGTCGGTCATGAACGCCTCTTTTTACTTGAACCAAAATTGCACTAACTACCTCTTCTGATACTGCCAGATAGACAATTATGGGCTCCTCGGCAACTGGTTTTTGAATAACTAGAGGGGATGCCAGGAACGTCTTCAATTGAAGGAATATGCTTTCGCATTCGTCCGTCCATTCGAATTTGGAAGCTTTTCGTAATAGATGTATGATGGGTCACATTCGTTCTGCCAGTTTGGGCATAAACCAAGAGAGAGCCGTATCAACCTCTGTATTTCCTTTATGCTGATAGGATTGCACATTTCGGTGATCGCCTTGCACTTCTCTTAATTGGCTTCTATGTCGCGATGAGTGAGCATAAAGCCTATATAAACTTCCCTCCTTCAACTCCGAATGCACATTTGTCGAGATTGAGGCGTATTTGATAGCAGTATAGAGCTTGAAATACTTCCTGTAATCCTGAATGTGTTGTTCTGACAAGTCAGACTTGACGACAATGTCGTCCACATAAACTTCGACACTTTTTCCAATCATGCCATGGAAGACATTGTCCATCAACCGTTGGTAGGTGGCTCCGGCATTTTTGAGGCCAAAGGGCATGACTTCATAGTAAAAATTGTTAGAGTCAATCCTGAAAGCTGTTTTTTTCTTGTCGTTTGAAGGAATCTGGATTTGATTGTATCCCGAAGAGGCATCAAGAAAACTTAAGATATTATGGCCATCAGCTCCATCAACTAGTCGATCAATGGTCGGTAAGGGATATGAGTCTTTAGGGAACGCTTTATTGACATCAGTATAGTCCACACACATCCGCCACTTACCGTTAGATTTATGGACCATTACGACGTTGGCTACGCATGTCGTATAGTGCGCTTTTCAGATAAAATTGGCTTTCAACAATTTTTAGCTTCTTCTCAGGCGGCATGGCACCTCTCTTCCCTGAGTTTTCGTTTTTTCTCAGTCACTAGTCTTGCCTCCTTATAAATAGAGAGGCGATGGGTAATGATGTCAGGGTTTACCCCTGGAATGTCGGCGACTGTCCAAGCAAAGAGATCAACATTATCCATCAGAGTTCTACAGACTAATTTGCGGTCATCCGGGTTCAAGGACGAATCGATGTATGTCTTGTGTTCATCATCACTGAGGGGTAAAGGCTAAAGATCTTCACCTGCTTCCATTCGTGCGTCGTCAAGCTGGGGATCTAGATCTACGAGTGCGACCATATACTCCTTTGCTTTGCTACGAGAGCGGTTCTCAGTCGAACGTTCTATTCTCTCTCGAGATTGGCCGTGCGGTGATGCTCTATACAATTGTCTGTAGGTTCCACTTTTAAACTTGCGACATAACATTCACGTGCGACCTTTTGTTCTACGTGGACTGTGACGATGTCCCCGGTCGTGGATGAGAATTTCATTGCCAGATGAGGGGTAGACACTATTGCCTTGAGACAGTTTATGGATGACCGACCAAGTAGTATGTTGTATGAGGTATTGGCATTTACTAATAAATATTTGATCTTTATGGTTTTTGCCATACCTTCTTCTTCACCAAACGTGGTATATAAGTCAATGTACCCCCTAGTGTCTACTCTCTCGCCTGAGAACCCGACGATTTGCTCTTCATGGGATTAGATCTCCAATTCAGGAATTCTCATTTTCTGAAAGGTTATCAATAGAGAATATCCACTAAGCTGCCTTGATCTACCAGGACCTTAGTGATTGCAAACTTGTCTATCTCCACGGTTATTACCATAGGGTTGTCTTGAGCAGCGTCAATTGTTGTAAAATCATTACCAGTGAATGTTATCGGAGGTATTCTCGGTCTACTTTGGCAGGATTTGACATGAGTTGATTGAATGGCCCGAAGATGTTTTTTCCTAGTCGAGTTAGAACATCCTCCCCCTGCGAAGCCTTCGACTATTGAGTTGACTTCTTCGTCCGGTACGCCGAGCGATAACGGCCCCGCTTTGGTATTGATGACTTCCCGCACTTTGCATTTGGTCGGATTGTTCCGTTCGGGACTCTTACTCCGCCATTAGGTCTGTCTTACCGGGCTTTCACTCCATTTTCTTCTAACTGGACGCTGGTGGTCGTCTCGCCGACGTCCATCTCCTCGGCTCGATCGGTCGTGATAATCTCTTGGTCCCTTAGATAACTGTCGGTATCTTTGGGGAGACCGATATACTGCGGCATCTGTTTTGACAAATTTTTGGAAGTGACCCGCCTGGACGAGTTCTTCAACTTTGTCCTTCAGGGCTTGACATCCTTCTGTTGTATGGCCATAGTTGCGATGGTACTGACAATGCTTGGACGTATCGGCGTTTCACAGGGTCTGTGACTATTTAAGGGTCGGGATGAGTTCGGCTTGTAACGCTTCATCTATAATTCTTCCCCTTGGGACCGTGAGAGGTGTGTAACTATAGAAACGGGGGCCGCGATTTTCTCTAAATCAATCAGATTGCTTTGGTCCGGGTCGATTACCTCTATCTTTCTCTTTCTCGCTTTCCTTACCGGTGGTTTCAGTCTGGTGTACCTTATGGTAGTCAACATGTTTTTCGATCTGCATGAATTTAGTGGCTCAGGTTCTTAGTTCGTCCATGTCTTTGGTCGGTCTCTTGATTAATAATATTAATAATATGAATAATATAACAATATTAATATATTAATAATATGAATGATATGAATAAATATGAAT
>Ga0123341_1006655_pt1 | contig 10464 bp, 6 predicted proteins | sample Turbeapinknodule_FD_89959 | JGI IMG/M metagenome (GOLD analysis project Ga0123341, IMG submission 89959) | Root nodule microbial communities of legume samples collected from Mexico - Turtle bean Mexico pink nodule | ecosystem: Host-associated > Plants > Roots > Nodule | place: Mexico: Nepantla...
TAACTTCCAATATTTTTAAAAAATAATTTAAATAATAATAATAATATATCACAGTATCATAATTGTAAATTTAAAAATATAATTTATATGTTAAAAATTATTTATATAAATTTTAAGTATAATATAAATTATTTATTTAAGTGTTTATTTATTATAAAATCAGTTGTATAAAATGAACATGTGTTCTTATAATGCAGTGACAAAAATACTAATTATTCATTGTGATCGAAACTTAATGCGTCAACAAAAAATAATATGTAAATAAATAAATAAAGACAGTGTTAATGTTTATTTGATTTGAATACATTTTTCCTTTTTGCAAATATCATAAATTGATTTTTATTTAAATTTTGAAAATTAAAAATCTAAGATTATATTGCGAGTCAGAAAAAAAAACTTGAGTGTGTTAAATATGTTGAAGAAAAGTAGTGAATAAAAAACCCTTTAATCTCTAACAAAAATTTAAATTTGTAGGGATTAAATAATAAATATATTAATTAAAAAGAAGTTAATAAAAAGTAAAATCCGAAGAAAAACCTCATCAATGTATCACGTTCTATGGAGCTTCTTTCTTATCTTTTGATGGTAATCTCTTTTGTCTTGTGATGGAGATATTTAGTGAGCTGTTACTTTTGCAAAGATTAAAGATAATGTACAACACCAAATTGTACATGAGACAGGAGTGTTGAAGCAAGTATATTTTAAAATTGAAGTCCATTGCATGAACCCGAAAGAACAAAATAAACAACACAAAACACGTGGACAAAACAAAGGACTAAGCGTGACCACAACCTTAAACTGTAGATAAGCATGCAGAGTGTACATCACAGCCTTTCATTCTTAACCAATATACATGCGCAATGCATAACTAAATAATCAAGAAACAAACAACAGTAGCTCCAGCATATGTAAATCTTACCCGACAACAAAAATTTAATCACATGGGAACATTCGTGCCACAGCAGTTAAAGAAAAAGCTGTTACTAGGATTCATGTAATTGAGTTTTTAATTTTCATTTCAAAAGTATTCTATCTTTTTAAACTTTTTTTTAATATTATAAATCTTGTAGGGAACGTATGCAATGCAAGATTAACATGTGATTTGTGTCCGAAGCCTGGTCAAGATTTTTGAACCTAATATTTAATTCTATGTTCAGAGAAAATGATAAATGTTAAATAAGATAAACATTTTGTACACATTCATTTTTGGGTAAATTTCGACAACACTTGGAGGGTGTGGTGGGTCATGTATGTATATTATAATTATTGTGTATGAAAGAATAAATAATCTCATTTTTCAAGTGAATTATGATTCTTGTAATAGCATTAGTGAGATTCAATGTCACACTGAGAGCCACAATCAACGGAAGTATAATTATTGGCTATACGGCCATAATTTATGAAAGGACTGTTCTCTCTCCTTTATCTTTTGACACTCATAGCCATAATCAACTTAAGTATAATTATTGGCTAGTATATGTGTACGGCCCTAATTTATGAAACAATCATTTTTTATTACTTTGTCGCAGTGAAAGACTGAAATTTGGGTTGTTTCTAATGGATTGTTTCTTGTTTTCACTCAGTTTTTTCATACAATAAATGTAAAAATGATATATAGTTGATAATCAGCTAATAATTATCTAAGAAAGTAAATACTACTAAGGGCATCGAGATGAAACAGTAGAATTACCTCTATGTCACTAGTTTCCCAAAGATGGATGAATGAAACTTGGTGAACTAGATGTTGTAGAAGACTCTGCATCGACATTTCTGAACAACATCTCCTTTCTCTAGCCATGTGAGGGAAACGAAAAATAAGATTTTGATGCTCAGATCAGATATAACCTTTGACGAAATTATCTTAGATCTTGTACAAAGGAAACAAATTCAGAGGGGAAATTATAAGTTTATTAGTATTGTGGTGGTAGGTCAGCATCATGATATTATAACCGGTAGTCAAGTGGGGGGAAATCTTTCAAAGTGGTAACTAAACAACAATGTAAATATCTGGCATTGGGTTAGTGTATGGTAACTTGCCTACACAACTTACTTATACGACTGAATCTCTTCATGTTTCAACACTTAAGACTTGGAGATTATATGTCCTCTTAGTAGTTTCTCAACCAAACATATACAATCGACACTCTTCCACCTCAATGCTAAAAATTGTGGGATATCTTCTGGTCAACTGTGGGCCAAGTTGAAGTGGTCAAGAATTCAACCTACATTCTATTCTTTTATTTGACACATCTAGATATAACAAGTCATTAAAATCTTAATAGTATAAGTATAATTTTTAAGGAAATCATATAACTAAAATATTAAATCAATACGAAACTTATTTTTTGTTCAACCAAAACTTAGTATTGGGCGTACATACAAAATCCGAGCATGCATGTTCCTAACAGGCTACCTGTTTGAATTACCACCACCATGTTAGTGCATACAAAATCTAAAAAAATTAATTGCTATTGATGTTTTCATGAGGGCTTCCATCCTAGAGAGAAGTCTGATTGAGGTCAACCTTCCATATATATAAATGTTTTTAATGAAGTAAAAATTAAGCGGGCAAGCAGGCTTCTTGGTTTAAAAACTTGTTGTCTTATTGTGACAACAGAGATTGGAACCTTTTTTTATCAAACAGTAAATTATATTAATATGTTACAGAAGCATATGTAATGTAACAGTAACATGTTTGTGAAAGTTATAGAGAATAGAATTCTTTTTTATAAAAACATCCCTTCATAGAACTCGCGTGTCTTGCATGATTGGGCTACGCCAAGCATCCAATCAACCCCACACGCAAAGAAATCAACAAATGCAGCACGGCATCCCAATCTTGAACAAACAAGATAACAAGCAAATTAGTTTCTCTATTACTACCTGCCAATGCCAATGCCAATTCTGAAGTTGTTGTAACTAGGAATAAGAAGACCACGACCCACATGCATCATATACTTTACCTACCGCATTTTAAACATCCATTGAGGTTCAGTAACGACACAACGCCAAAAATCTTCAGAAGGCCCCCCCACCAACAATAATGGCATCACTATCAGAATAAACCCTTTAAACCTTTTTCTTCTACTACGCTATCTCCATGCCTCACCACACAGCACTCAATACACACACACACGATGAAGCCAGTTCAATTTTGAGCCACAAAACACAAACAAGCCAAAAAAGTGCGAAAAAAAAATGAATGTCCATAACAGAACATTTTTATTCTAAGTATAACAAGCAAGGCAACAATAAAATTTGTTACTCTAGAACTTGACGAAAGTAATAGACATTTGATTCGAAACAAAATGCAGAAAACAATAACTGACTGAACCTGTCCTTGTCCTGCATCCTGTGCTAAACTAAAAACAGCGAAAGCTGAAAAAGAAAAATTGAAGAGTTCGACGACCACGACGAACGACAACAAACAAGCAACACGAACAGACAGAAATGGAATGAGAATGCGAAACCCATTTCAAGCAAACACGAGCCCTAATAAGACCACGGCACGCCCTCGTCCTCGGGAGCGGCAGCGGCGTCAGCATCACCAAAGGAAGACAGGGGAACCAGATAAGGCATCCTGTCAAAAGTGCGAGCAAGCCCAGAGGCCAGAACCGCAGCATTGTCGTGGCTGACATACTCGTATGCACGGTGCTTGAGAGTCTCGAACATGAGCTCGGGCTGGTGCTGCATCACTCGAAGAACATCTCCACAGGATGGACCCGGCACGGCCCTCGTGACTGCGAAGCTGTGAGGGCCATCACTCTGCGACACCCTCACAACGCTGGGACCGCCGAACAAGTTGTGGAATCCACCGAGCGCCTCCTCGTAGGCCCCACCCAAGAACATTCCCAAATAGTAACTACCTCCTTCAACTTCATGCAGCGGCAGGCTGGACTCCCCGTTGATGAATTTGTCAATCTTGCCATCGCTGTCGCAAGTCAAATCCGAGAGAATACCCCTAACGGAAGGCTTCTCGTCCAACCGATGAATGGGGATGATCGGAAACACCTGTTCAATGCCCCACGCATCAGGAATGGAAGTGAAAACAGACAGGTTCACATGGTATCTCCGAACAGGTTCCCCAGCCCCAACTGCCTTCCTAACCAACTCACACAACCCATCCACCGCTGCCAGCTGTTCCATACACACCGCCCCCTGTTTGAACTGCTCCACACACCGCTCCTTCAGCTCCTCCGTGTACGCCAAACAGCTTTCATAGTCCCCTCCAAACGCCGCCTCCGACAGAAAACGATAGTCCTCCGACAAATCCCCAGCCACATATGGGGCAGAAAATGCCGAAGAGACTCCGCCGACGGTAGTGCTCGTTCCGACCGCCTCAAAAACCAAGATCGACTGATGAGACACAATGGCCCTTCCACTCTCGCTACAGATAACAGGGTTCTTAACGGACCTTCGATCGCACACACACTGAATCGCGTGCACAACCGCGGAAGCATACTCCTCCAGACTATACCCGACTGATATATCAGAGTCACACGACTTGGAACCGTCGTAATCAATGCCCAGTCCACCTCCAATATCGATGACCCGCATGTTCGCCCCGAGCCGAACCAGTTCACAATAAATCTGTGCAGCCTCTCCCACGCCATCTGCAAGCAACGCTGTCGAGGGAATCTGAGAACCAATATGAAAATGCAGCAGTTGCAAGCAATCCAGCATGCCAGCGAGGTCCAGCTTTTTCACAACCCTCAGAATCTGAGCGGTGGTCAGACCAAACTTGCCTTTCTCGCCTGAAGTCCCACCAAAATGGCCAGAATGCTTGGTTCGGAGCTTCGCACGCAGCCCAATCACAGGCTTAATGCAAAGCTTCTTACTCAATTCAATGATTAAATCAACCTCCTCCTCTTGCTCCAGAACAATCACGGTGTTGAGGGCGAGCTTGTTGGCGACCAGGGCAAGAGAAATGTACTCCGCGTCTTTGAAGCCGTTACATATCAACAACGCGTCAGGGTTGCCTTTGCACAAACAGCTCATAGCCAGAAGGAGTTCCGGTTTGGAACCTGCCTCCAGACCGAACCGGAAGGGCGAACCGAATTTGACGATGTCCTCTACCACGAATCGGTCCTGGTTGCATTTCACTGGGTAAACTCCTTGGTAATGGGAGCCGTAACCCTCAGACTGGATTGCGTAATCAAACGCCGACTGCAGGCACTCCAAGCGGTTCTTGAGAACGTCCGGGAAGCGGACAATGAGGGGAAGCTGAAGGCCGAGGCCGCCGATAGATTTAGGATCGGAGGCCTTCTTGACAATCTTCAGCAAATCGATCTCCTGGTGCGGCAGGGTGGCAGACCCGTGGGAGCGCACGGAGATGTTCCCGGCTGCGTTGACGGCAAAGTAGGGGCCGCCCCATCCGTCGACGTTATAGAGAGCGGCGGAGAGGGACGGCGACCAATGGCTAGTGTTGTCGTCTGTCGTAGGCAGAGGAACGTCGGTAAAGGCGACCGGCGCCGGAAAAGAGATGTCACCGGCAAATGCATAGCCGGGAGGTGGTGCAGCATCCACGCAACAAGCCAGGGCAGGCATCTCTTGTGGCGGCGACGATCAAAATGAATTAGAAAATGAATAAAAATAGAGGGAAAAAAGAAAAGAATACGGTTAGGGTTTTGTTGATAGGGTTGTGAAGGTGGGGGCTTTGAAAGCCGCCGAGGCCGAGGCCCCGGCTTCCCCCTCAAAAGAAGACAGTGGAAGATCTATTGAAAACGGAGAGTCCCCTCTCTTCCTTCCCGAAAAGACTCTGGTATCCCCACGCCTACCCCTCAGGAGCAAGACTCACACAATTGTTGAACCCAACCCAACCCACTCCCTGCACCAGATCTGGTGCTGGAGAGAGATCTAAAACTAAAATGCAGAAAATACGGAAGTGAATACCGCAAACGAGGGAAGGACACAGAGTACAAGGCTGGAACAGTATTTGAAGGAGTTACAGATTAGGAACGAGAGAGAAAATTAAGGCTTCTACGAAGGTGCGACTGGGCGAGAATTGCATGAACGTAAAAGCCAATTTATAGAGGCTGTGAACGAGGGAAGCAACTAGGAAGACGGGTGGGTTGGTTAGGGAAGCAACGTAATGGGCTTTTGGGCCCTGGGCCTCAACATTATTATTCACATTTCCGTGTCTATCACGCTCCCACACCACCCTTCACTTAAATAAAAAAATTATCCATTTTCCTTTCAACTATGCTTAAATTAAATGTAGTTACAATGTTTTTGGAGTTTAGAAGGATTCTGCATCATTATTGCGATTAATCAGCGTCGAGTTGCCGCGTGGCTTCTGCACTGTGGGACCTCTCTCCTAAACCCTTTTCTTTCTCGCCAGCTATTACTTGTCCTGCATTTCATCTTCTCCTATTATTCTCCTACAACTCTTATCTTCAAATAATTTAACTTCTTTCACTATTATTTAATTTTAGTACTCTAACTCTTTCCACAAAAATATCAAATACAATAACATAATTAATATTACATTAATTAATTAATTAAACACTTTTAAAATAAATTATTTTGGAGAATATTCTTCAATCCTACTGAAGTTATTAAAAGCTATATATACGATATTAAATGTCTTAAAAGATGAAATTTAATACTCTTTTAGAGCAGAAAATTATATTTATAGAATTTTATATCAAATGAAATATCCAGTGGTTATCAAATATTTGAATGAATAATCTATTATCAAATATGTAGCTAATCTATGTTGTAATAGAAAATAGTTTTAAAGTGAATCTAAATTATTTGAATTTGGAAGTGGTTTTGCTTATTTCGAGTGGTACTATATTCTCAAAGTTCCACAAGTTCCAGAATCTAAGTAATCGGGTTTTTATTTAAATTCTCAGTTTTATTCATATTTTTTGATGAGTTCTGAAAAAAAAAATGGATCGCATTTTTATGACTAGCTTTTTTAGGACGGATTTTGTGATCATTTATATAGTTTTGGTTTGACCTAACTCAATGGTCTGAGCTTAATATAATTAAAGGTTAATTAAAACAATACTTATTAATATAAAACGATAATGTTAAGTTTTGTTTTCAGCTTTAGGGTAATCGAATTTTTATTTTGAGTTTTAGGATAATCGAACTTTTATTTTGAATTTTAAGCTCTATTAATTTTTATCATATGTTTTTGAAAAATGGATTGTATTTTCACAAGTAACCTTAGGTTGGACTTTGCAATCATTCATATAACTCTCGTTTGAGAATATCTAGCTTAAAGGTCCAATTTTAGTGTAATTAAAACAATAATTATTACCATGAAACGATAATATTAAGTTTTGTTTTCGATTTTACTATAATCGAGTTTTTATTTTGAATTTTAAGCTGGTCATAGTTTTTGCAAAGTAATTATTACCATGTAATGATACTACTAAGTTTTGTTGTGGTCAAATGACTTTTGATTTGACCATTTTTATTTTTTAACTAACTTAATCAAATTATACTTTTATTAAGAGTATCGAATTAATTTAATTTAAGCATCCCATTGTGATTGTTTTGCAATGTATTAACGAACTTCCCTTGATCCAATTAGTTTAGATAATTTAATGACTTTGACCTCGTGCTATGAAACAATCTCGAATTTTTATGGTCAATCATCGCATCCAAGCTGCTTTGGAGCTTGGAATTATGTTATGGTTCAAAGTTTAAATGGCTTCAAACCAAAACATTTAAGTTGAGTCTCATTACTCGTAATGAGAGATGTATCTTATAGGACGTAGTTAGTTGCTTATTATCCTCTTAATCTAATTTTTAAAGTTTTTATATTCTCAATGATTTCAAGTACTATATTGTTAATAATTAATAGTTCTCATAACCAATTTTAGATAAGTTACATTCCATGTTAATAGTAGATCAATCCAATTATCAATACAACCCTCAACCTCAAGTCGAGTAAATGAGGCAAAGATGTTTATCCAGTGAAAACTAAGAAATAAATTACGATGTAAGTTGTGTCTAATACGATCATATTCTTCCTTATCGTTTTGTCCTGATCTGGATCTTTCTGCCATTAACCCTTATAAGACATTGTGAATGGACAACTGGTGGAAGAAGAATAGTTATTTTTTGTAACAAGTTACATTACGAGCTTTTAAGTCTTAAGCTTAATAGTATTTGTTTCATGCTTATACTCTATGTTGCCTTATTACTATGTTTTTATTTCATCCTTTAAAGTATCACACTATCTTTACTTAGAAGATGAAAATATTAAATATGCACAATATTAAGTATGCTAGTCTAAAGGCACAACATTTGAAAAACTATAAAATAAAGTCTGAAAAATACTAAACATTATATTAGCGTACAAAAATATTAATTTTGGAAAATACAAAAATTTAAAAAGTGCTAAGTTTCCTCTACACATGTTAAAATATAGAAATTTGACATATCAACATTTATTTCTTGCATAGTTCATTTTAATCATTCAGTTGTTTTACGTTCATTGTTTTGTTGCTTCTATTGTCAGATACTAAACAATTTACTTAGTTAGTGGTTAACCTTAGTTTAATCTATGGTTGGAATTTAATCGAGTTAGACTCGTTTAGTCGATGGTCAACATTAGTTTATTCTAAGGTTGAAATTTAACCAATGTAGATTCATTCATGCAATGGTCAACCTTGGTTTATTATAAGGCTAAAATCTAACCGAGCTACACCCGTTAAGTTGATGGTCAACCTCAACTTATTCTAAGGTTAGAATACAATTTTATACATGTATAAAGATACCAATATAGATATATAAGTGTATACAATTTAACTCGTGAACACAAACGCTCTCGCACTTGTGTATCCGCATTTTTTATTTATCTATATTTATGTTTGATATTAAAATTCTAATAAAAAATGTTATTATTTGCACACTTATATTAACAATATAAATTTATAGTACATTATGAAAAAAAAGTCATTATCATTGTCATTATGTAAAATCATTATATCTTAGTGTCAATTGGCTTAACCAATGCGAGTGATTGATCATCCTTCTATATATGCAATTGTGCAATGTTCCTGGGCAAGTCTCACTTTGTAAATTTAGCTTTATCTGTTATGATAGTCTTCCTTTAAGATATAAAATAAAATTAAAATTTTTCATAAAATAAAATTGCTCATAAAATAAAAGAAAAATAGAAAAAATAAAATGATAGTTAAAGTAAGAAACTGTAAAATACAAAATATCAATTATTATATTCTATCAATATTGCCTAAATATTAATCAATTACTCGGTGTGATTTTACATATTCTTACTTATTTTTTATCATGAGATATAGAAAACTCAACAACACGCATTTTTTCTCTCTTTAAATTTACATGTATCTTTTACAAAAGACAATCCAGATTGAGTTTTATAAAACAAAAACTTTCTTATTAAAAGAAGAAGAATGGGATATGAAAATTGTGGCTAAAAAAATAATAAGAAAAACCTTTAACTAAAAAGTCGTGTTTCACAAAAATTTACCAAAGCAAATATGTGTTCTTTTAGTTATATACTACTATTCATTGTTTAAAATATTGGTCCATAAAATAAAATAATACTCAAAAGATTATAGTTTTAAAAATGTTTTTACCCAATAACTTCACCCAATCAATGAAGACATTACAATCATTTCTCAGTTGATCCAAAGAATCCATGAATGCATTATTTTTGCCTGATTGTTGCATTGGGGTCATTTTCCAACCACGGGAGATTTATAAACTCAAAGGCAATCAAACCAGAAATCTAATAAGTACATATTGTTGAAACAACCTAACACGAAAACTGCTAACAGAACAAAACATGTAGTTCTCTTGTTCCTTTTTGTTTATTTCAACCGATAAACTATGCCACTTTTTAAACATACCATTCCAACACGTGTTTAACAAAAACTAAGTACAACAACTACAACAACAATCTAATATAAAGATCATACATTAAATAATTACAATAAAAGTAGACTTTACCATTACAATTGATAATATAAAAAAATTATTTTAAGTACATTTTAGATATAATGCAGTGTGGTGGATAAGGGGATTCGGATTTGTCGGGTTGATCGCAATCAAGGAAAGCAAAAATTGGTCATTTTGAAAAGTCTCACATATTCCTTCTCATTCCTTCACCAAATGAGAGATTCACTCATATGATATTATAAACAAAACAAAAAATATAATAATTAATTAGACAACAAGTAAGTACATAAAAAAAATGTCGACGAAACTGAAAATGGAGAATCGTTGTTTATGGAATGGTTTTGCCAATTATTATAAGAAACAAAAAAAACTATATTTATATACATACTTACAAATTTGTCAATGTCAACAATGTCAACAATGCAGAAGTCATTGAAAAACCGTACTTACTAGTTGATTTCGTGGTTCTTGGAATGAAACTACGACTTTTGATATTTTGAATACGAAAATAGAAAACGAAAAAAAAGTTTGATGGATTTATAAAACATTCAGTTTAGTTTTAAA
>Ga0123341_1006658_pt1 | contig 10462 bp, 7 predicted proteins | sample Turbeapinknodule_FD_89959 | JGI IMG/M metagenome (GOLD analysis project Ga0123341, IMG submission 89959) | Root nodule microbial communities of legume samples collected from Mexico - Turtle bean Mexico pink nodule | ecosystem: Host-associated > Plants > Roots > Nodule | place: Mexico: Nepantla...
ACACCTTATTTTCTTCATTAACATTACCATAACCAGGTGGAATCTCCATGTATACTTCTTCCTCCAAGCTTCCATGCAAGAAGGCATTCTTAACATCAAATTGATGCATCTCCCAACCAAAGTGCGCTGCCAAGGAGAGAATAATTCTGACTGTATTCATTTTTGCTACTGGAGCAAAAGTTTCCTCATAATCGCCCATGGGTTTGAGTGTACCCTTTTGCAACCAACCTTGCCTTATATCGATCCAATGTGCCATTAGATTGATACTTCACTGTGTATATCCACCGAAAACCCACAGCTTTCTTATCCTGTGGTCTCTCTACAATCTCCCAAGTCTCATTCTTTTCTAATGCCTTCATTTCTTCATTCATGGCTCGAACCTAGTTCTCATCCTTTAAGGCTTCTTGTAATGATGTAGGGATTCTAATAGAAAGTTTTTCTGCAGACACAAATTGAGATATAGGGTATTTGGCAGAAGATCTTTTTTCTTTTCTCAAGGCAATAGGTAAATAATCTAGGTTAGTTTCATTTAAGGTGTCCTAAAAAATCTCATAGGTATGAGTTCTTACCTCCGGTTCGGACAATTGAAGTTGCTGTTCGATCAGAACGGGTTCTTGTTGCCTTCGTTGATATTGTTTCCCAAAGTATCTGTCCTCATTATTCTTCTGTGGTAATGATGTTGGCATAGGGTCTTTGTCATTCTCCCTAAGAACGAAATCCTGCAACAAAGGAAAAGGTGGCAACTCAAGGTCCTCAACTTCTTGAATACTCTTTCCCTGAAGCTGAGAACTTGGAAAGAAAGACTTTGTTTCATGGAAGGTGATATCTTTGGAAATATAAACTTTACGACTTTGAGGATGATAACATTTGTACCCCTTTTTGTTGGAGGCATAACCGATGAAGACACTTTTGATGGCGTGAGGATCTAACTTACCCTGATAAGGACTATGAACATGGACAAAAGCAGGATAACCAAAGACACAATTCTGAAGACTATTCAACATGGGAATAGAAGGATAGAATGTGGTCATAAGCTGAATAGGAGTAACACCCTCTAGAACTCGATAGGGTAATCTGTTAATCAAATAAGTGGCAGTCAGGACTGCAAGAAGATCTAGGAACAAATGTTTGGAAAAGTAAAGCTCGAGTAACCTCAAGGAGATGACGATTTTTCCTTTCAGCAACCCCATTTTGTTGAGGAGTGTTCACACAATTCATGAACAACTCCATTTTCCTGAAGGAACTTGGAAAGGTCTTGGTTCACATATTCTCTTCCATTATCAGAACGCAATCTCTTAATTGGACTTTCAAATTGTGTTTGAATCATTCTGTAAAACTTTACAAACAGGTGGAAAACTTCAGACTTATCTTTCATGAGGAATATCCAGGTAACTCGATTACAATCATCAATAAATGAAATAAACCATTTTGCACCCGAGATATTAGGAATAGGTGAAGGTCCCTATACATCTAAATGAATAAGATCAAAAGGTTTATAACTTTTATTACCATTGGGAGGAAAAGTTGTCCGATAGTGTTTAGCAAACTGACAAACATCACAATAAAATGATTCAGCAGACACTTTTGTAAATAAAACAGGAAATAAGGACTTTAGGATATTAAATGGAGGATGACCAAGACGTCTGTGTTGAAGCCATATTTGAGAGGATGACCAAGATTCACGACCTTGTTGAAGATTAGAAGTGTGTGCCTGTAGTCTAGCACACTTTATTTTCTTCATGTTGTAAATAATATGGAGAAAAGATAAGGAAAATAAAAACTTGCAGCAATGAAGGCTGTTAAAAATAAAATAAAATTGCAGCAATGAAGGCTGCTAAAAAAAAAATTGCAGAAGCAGAGTCTCCCAGATCAGGAGCTCTGATACCATATTAAGAAGTGGACTTTAAGCCTAGCTCAACCCCATAAAACCGGGTCATGGGGTGAGGTTTGCACCCATTTATATACAATGAAATGTCCTTATCTCTAGTCGATGTGGGATCTCCAATACACCTCCTCACGCTGAGAGTCACAGCTCGTACGTGGGACAACATATTATGGGTGGTCCGATAACGGTCCGATAGCGGGTGGCCCGATAAGCCCAACAAACACTCGTAGGATAGACTCAAAATGACTCTGATACCAAGTTGAAAGAAATAAATGAAATATATTTCTAAGATATTTTACAAATGTGATTACAGTCTATATTTATAGACTGTTTTACAACCTAATTAAGGAAAGAAATAATAGGTAATGAAAGTCAGAAATAAAGGGTGTTTAAAGCTATACAAATAAAATAAAATAAAATCACTAACAAATCTGTCCTAATAAATATAGAATGAAATCTACACTTAATTATAACATGTTTTTTAGAGATTGTTTAAGGCCTTAGAGAGGTTGACAAAGTTTGTAAACTAGACCAAACTCCTTTTGAGCTACTAACCTAGGATGTTGCTCCATCCAATTCACCATGAAAAAATGATGCATTTTTATTGTGAAGTTGATGAAGGGGCTAATGACAATTAGCAGCTATAGTTAGAAAGAGATGAACTGTAGTGATTTGGCAACTGGCAATAGGGGAAAGAGTATCTCCATGAAAAAATGATGCATTTTTAATGTGAAGTTGATGGAGGGGCTAATGACAATTAGAAACCATAGATAGAAAGAGATGATTGTAGTGATTTGGAAACTGGCAATAGGGGAAAGAGTATCTCCGTAATCAATATCATATATTTGTAGTAAAATATAGTTAATAACATTAACAATAGGTCATCTTTAGGCATGGTTGAGCATTGTCCTTAAGGACTTATTTGTGGTGTATCGCACAAGCCCAATAACATACAATAGGAACCTCTCGTGTACTATAACGAGGCTATAAAACTGAAAAAATTGTAAGAAGACCCAGGATAAGAAGTGTACTTGAAGGTGTTTCAAAAGAGAGGTATTTATAGAAGTTCAGATGTGACCAATAGTCACATCACATGATCCCATTCACACGAGAATGCAAGGGTAACATTACGAGAAAGAAGGAAGTAATGTTAACATAGTTCCTAACAGTCATATTTGTGCATGACAAATACCACAGGAAGCAAGTATAGCATAAAACAAGGAAGTAAGAAAACCCAACAATCATATAATAAACACTAAATATTGATTGGACTATAGGAATAAATGATATAAAGAAGATAAATACAATTTATGACAAAAAAAGCCTTGGTAGCCTATTTTCTCCCGTGCAGAGGTTGGGGGTGGAATTAACAGGTTTTTAAGTTGAGTCATGCATTAAGGCCCAATCTCATGCCTCAAGATCATGTTTGCGAGCCTTACATCTCTTACTACTCACTTTGAAGTCATAAGAAACATGTTGGTGTGTAAACACTTGAAATATGATTGAACTAGGCAATTTGGAGCTCAGTCATATTTCAAGTGTTTATATTCCAATATGTTTCTTATAAATTCAAAATGGGTAGTAAGAGGTGTGAGGCTTGTGCGAGGCATGAGATTGGGCCTCATAGGCATAACTCATTTAAAAAACATGTCAATTGCCCTTGTGCTCGATAATGGGCTATCAAGGTCTTTTTATCATAAACGTTGCTTTTTCCTTTTTATCATTTGTTCCCATCCTTATCTGATACTTATTATATGACTGATGAGTTTTCTTACTTTCTTATGCTATACTTGCTTCCTATAGTCGTTGCCTTGCACATGTATGACTGTTTGAGACAATGTGAATATTACTTCCTTTTCCTCATAGTGTTACTTCTGCATGCTCATGTGAGTGAGTCATGTGTCCGTATTGGTCACAACCGAAGTTGTATAAATAGGAATATCCCCTTTCCTCCAAAACACACTTTTGATTACTCTTCGCTTCTTATCTGGGGTCTTATACCTTGTTAGTTCCTGTAACCTATATCACACTAGAGGTTCCTGTTATATCGTGGGTGGCTTGTGCAACATATAGAGAATAAGTCTTTAAGGGAAGTGCCTAACCACACCTTAGGTGTTCAGCTATTGAGCATTATTCTTCAAATTATATTTTACTTTCCTCCTCTAGTTGCTAATATCCTTGACCAAGAAATCAAAGCTCTATTGATGCAGATAATGAAAAGTAGTTCTTTCCATTGAGTTTTCCAATAGTAATGGTAGGTGTTCCATGAAAAGACAACTGGACCAGCAAATATGTTTGGGAACAAACATGAAACAAATCTCCTTCAAGTAAGGACTAAAAGGAGATGAGTGAAGAGCCAGTGCCTCTCAATGACATAAAAAGATAACATCTAATTGTGAGTTCGCAACAAACATTAGCCATAAAAAAATTTGACAGCAGCTGACAACAATAGACACTGGCAGCAAGCAGCAGGGTGGGACAGTGATGTCCAGTGGCGCGGTGGCGGCTGGTGGTGGATGACGGCCGACATTGACAGAGGCAGCAGAGTGAAGAACACTTGCCCTGATACCAACTTGAGATATTGAGATGTTGCACACTTTGGCACTCAGCTGTAAATTATATATGCATGTATATATATATATATATATATATACATATATGCATGTATATATATACATATATGCATGTATATATATACATATGTGCCTATATATATGTATACACATATTCTTAGAAAGTGAACTGTAAATCTAACTCAATCTTATAAAAATGGCTTATAAAATGAAGTTTGAATCCATTTGTATATTATATATATATATATATATAAATATGTATATAAAAGAAAGGAGCATTGAGTACACTGACTGAAAAGAAAGCAGAGCAGCTTGCCTACTATAGATGGCAGCAGTGTACAATTCGGAATAGGGGAGAAGAAAACAACTTTTTACAATTACAAGAAGTACATATAATATAATATATTATCTAAAGTTTAAATCTATCACGAACTAGTAAAACAAATAGTACTTACAAGCCATAGGCAGAATATTATACCTCTAATGTTCCATGTTTGCAATCCACGTCAAAGTACAATGGTAATAAAACGGTAAAGCTATTACATGCTTAGCCAAATTGCTCTTATAACACAATAAGTCCCTTAAGTCCTAACATGGCATTAATGACTTTATCTGAAATCCTTTGGAAATTTAAAATGTAAAATTGTCAATCTCTCCTTATATTCTTATACTTTTATGCATGCGAATTACAGGAGATGGTCTGGGTGAGGGCTATGGAATGCTTGGTCAGGCTGGAAGTGGCAAACTGCGTGTGTCTGTTGGTCAAAGCAAACTTGCTGCAAAAGTTGCTAAAAGGTAAGTGCTTCTCATTGCTCAAGTTCTATATTATGTTCTAGTTACTTAATATTCTGATTTTGTTGCAAGATGATAAATTATCATCCATGTCTCTTGTACATTATTTATCTAAATGACCACGATGACAATTCTGGTGGACTATTTTCATTTGTCAGATTCAAGGAAAAGAATTATGGTAGCAGTGGTGCTACATCTGGTTTGACATCAAGTCTTGCATTCACACCTGTTCAGGTTTGCTCATCTTGTGTTGTTTTTGTATATTTTCTCCTGCTCACTAGAACCTAACTAGAACGAAAGTAGTGAATTTTGAAAATGGTTGAGAAGTTGTAACTGGAAACAGTATTTAGCATTTAAATTATTTAGCCTGTACCTATAGTCTTTGGAGTAGCAGTCGTCCTGCTATCACTCTAAAATTAGTGAATTTATCCCAAATTGGTTGTTGGAAGCTTTGATTGAAAACATTGTTTAGCATTGTAATTATTTGGCTTGTATCTATCCATAGCGCTTGTGGTAGTGATCATCCTGCTGTCTCACTAACACTACTGTTCTTGGGACTGACCAAGGTAGTTGAAACAGGATACTACTTGTGAATCGGAAAGCCAATTTTCTGACTCGCGAATCAAAATGTATTGTGATTCACTTATTAATATAATAAGTAGAACATACTTGGAAAACTGGGGAGAAAATCTGATTCAATTCCTTGATTGTAAACCAGTACAAGAGGGTACATTATATAAAGCTCTACCACCCTAGAAATAATTACAATAAATAATAACACTTTGTATACCTACTATTTATTTTTGGTAATAATTACAATAATTAATAATATCTCCTTGTAACTCAACACTCACCTGGAAGTTGGCAAATTGATATTTATATTCTCAGTTTGCATGTAAGATCATGAGACCGTTCTGTAGAAAGTCCTTTGTAAACAAAGGTGAAGTCCTTATGGGACATAGGATGTAGATATATATGTGTAGGGATTTTCTTTGCATTGTCAATGGCATTATGGAATATCAAGACAATGTGCTGTACAAGGGACCAAAATAATTTGGTTCTCTTCTCAATTAAAGATTTTCTTGCTGCCACAAGATTTGATGCCCCTTCTGTCACAATTTGGACTACATTCTCCTCCCCAATTTCTTCAACAATGTTGTTTAACAACTCAAACATTTGTTTGCCATCCTTATCACATGATATTATCTAAGACTTCAAGAAAACACTCCCACTTGGATTGTAAACAAGAAAATTATTAAGTGATCTCCTTTTTCCATATATTCAATTTTTACAAAGTTCATTCATAGTCTTTTGCTTGAGAATGTTTGATGTCCCCTCCTTTCCTTCTTCCAAAGAGTCAAGCTTACCTTTGCTTTTTCTTTACTAGCTTTATGAATATTTTCCTTAAGGTCATCCGAAAAACTTATACAAGAACTTACTTTTTTTAATTTTGTATATGTTTTATTTTCACCACTCAACCCCAACAAACATGAGAACAAAATTTGCATTTCACTTGAAGTTTATGAGTAGGGACACTTATACATTATTGCCAAGTAATATCGACCACTTTCACTTTAGCTGGTCTCTAATAAAATACAACAACAAACAACAAAAAGGAACTAGGAAGCCAACAATATAGTAGCAGCAGAAACAGGGGCCAGTAAAACACAAATAGGTCTCCAAGTTCACTCAGAAAAAGAGAGGACAGAGGATGAAGAGAGGAGACTACCATAGAAGAGAATTATTCAAGAATTGTTGCCATAATCAAAGAGATTAGCAAAGAATGTTATCGACCCTAAGACAAAAAAATCCTGATAGTAGAACCAAGTGTCACACGGAAAGGTTAAAGCAATGAACACCAAACAACTATGTGATATAGGTGTCTCAAATGGAGGAGACATGTTCGGTCCAAAAGGGGAAATCAATACTTTAGCCCTTTTTATATAAACAATTTGAATAATAAAAAGCTTTTTACTTAGGTTTTCTTAAAACTGGGTCATGCAACCTCGTCCTTTTATGAGTGACACATTTTGGCCAGATCCGGGCTAATACAAGAGACATCACAATCCTTATCAAATTCATGCAACACGGGATGCAATTCAATAGCAGAATATAGTCTACATGCCAATGAATGTATAATAGAATATAAGATTTAATGAAGTTACAATGAAGTTATATATCTCGTTTAAGAGTGGATATATCTTGTGAATTAATTCATATCCATAATTTAACTGATATTTATGATGGACGATGGAATACTTGATTTTGATAGCAATTTTAGCACAATAACTGTTCTCGCCAGTTGACCTTGGACGAATTGAATGGGCAAGCTCCTATTTTGATTTGTCTCCAATTAGTGCTTTGAGGTGTTGGGTGCTCCACTGAGATAAAGGGGGTTCTACCTGTTGATCACACTCCGACGATTAAGTCAGTGAGAGCATTCAAAAATATCAAATCAGTTTCAGTCTCAAGTATTCAGAAACAACATATCTTTACTTGGGGTCTTAAGCCCCTTTTATAGATATCCCTTCAACGGTTTTCTCCAATCTCTACAGAGCAAGATTTCAATAGGGAGAATATAATCTCAACAAAAATCATATAATTATAATAGAAAAACATACTGCTTACGTGCACCTTTATTCTCGGGTGCTTAATAAGAATAAAACATTTTGTTCCATGCACCTTTATTTTCGGGTGTTAACTACTTTATTTCCAACAAGTTTTATCGATATTTAATTAGTGTATGTATTATAAACAATCAGAATATTTTTTTATTTTAATTATTTTTTTCGAGCTGTCTACCCGCATCTGGGCCGAGCTCATGGCCTACCCTTTGGGCCCATACTCGCCCAAAACATACCTAAACACTTGGACTGAGGTCCCAAACACTCCTGGCCAATACAATAACCATAATTACTTTTTCTTTGGTTTTAAGTTTTGCATTAATGTTGAGTTACTTATTGTTTTTCAGGGGATTGAGCTGACAAATCTAGAGGCTCATGTTCACCAATTTGGTAGTGGGACTCAAAGCACCTACTTCTCTGAAATAGGAACATTTTCGAAGATTAAGAGGACATGAAACTGTGCATAAATTTAAATTCTCATGTCCCTTGGTTGACATCACTCTAAACTATTGACGCTGATGGATATTTCTTGACAGGTTTATGGTAGATTTCTTAAGAGTAGCCGAGTTGTCGATTATGTTGTTGATAAGTTGGCTAGTATATGACTTCTGCTATGCCTTATACCAGGTTCCTTTTCGTAATAACATAAATGATGATTGATATACTGACCATTTTCACGGGTTAGCTTGAGAACAAAAAAAGCATTGTCATTGGAATCGACCAAGTTTTGGGTATTTCATGCTCCCTATAGAAACTCAAGCCAACACACTTTTATCATCAACAGGGTAATCCGGAATCCCATAGAAACTCAAGCCAACACACTTTTATCATCAAGAGGGTAATTCAGAATGTAGTTTTTGATTACCTTTCTGGAATGAAAGTGTGTTGTGTTTTTTGTTCCCAATATGTGTCAATTGAGACACATATTTCTTTGCTAGCCATTTAGGACTGCTTCTTCTTGTACCTCCATACATTATTCTTTTATCACCTTCATACTTTCTTTCTGCACTCGTGTAGATATAAAGGTTCACTCGTGTAGATATAAAGGTTCAAATTATCCGGAGGTTTACATTTTGGATTATTCAATCTAAAACTCAAATGTATATCAAACTAGTATGTTGCCCCGTGCAACGCACATGAATATTTTCATTATTTGATATTTAAATAATAATATTATAATAAAAAATCTATACATAAAAATTAAGAATGATGCTAGACTTAATCAAAATTACATCAATTATTCAATTATTAGTAAACAATTAAGAATACATCAAATACACAAAAAAAATAAAAATTTATGATCCAAATTAGAAATAAGTGTTTGATCATGTCTTATATTTATCGTGATAACAAATTATAAATATATTGAGATTTATCTTTTCTCAAATTTAAAAGACAGACTTGATCCATAAATAGTAAAGTTTTATTGTGAAACTTTCAGCTTGAGCATTTTGTTTTTCATCAAATTGCAAGGGGTGTTTTGTAGCTGCAAAAGTTAAAGCATAGAGAATATTTAAATACAATCTCTATGAGGAAAATATTCATGAGGTAGTAATAAAGAAAGTAATTTTATAAATCATATATTCATGTAGTTGCCTTATACATGTTAATCACATAAAAAATGGTAAACACATTGTTCCAAAAATAGCAAGCCAGAATTTAAATGTATACTCCTACATGTATGCATAGTATTGTAAATCACTGTATTATGTTTTCATATTATTAAATAAAGACTTTTGACATAGTAATTGTGACCTAAAGCAATGTCATGAATTATAGGAAATACTATTATAAAATAAATAACAACTTCATTACTTGTGACCAAGTCTATTTAACGCTGAATTCATACAACAATTTTGCAATAATTTCATGGGAAATGTAAAATAAATTCCATAACAAAAGAAGTAAGATGTATTGTTAAATTCAAAGCTTTATAACAGAAAAAAAGTACTCAGTAAAAGAACAAAACATACTAAAAACAATACAAAATGGACTACATAGTTGTTTTTCTTTAGGTGCTATAGTATGAGCATTGATCAATATTGTATTTAATGTCAACAAATATCAATTCGTACCACATGTTAATTGTATCATTGCAAAATGTAATAAATAAAAGAGAAACCTCAATATAAGAATGGACAATTAATAGAATCATGAAAATATTATAAATTATTAAGAATGATTGAGTACTTGTCATAGGTTTTGTCTCAATAGTTTAAAGCTGAAGTTAATAGTTATGAAACAAATAAGATAGAATAATATGATACAATAAATTTAATTAACAAAAGTTTTATTAATTTTTGGTGACTATGCTGCTTGTTTTTGTAAAATAAGAACCATATACCTGCTGAATACAACTGAAGTTTGATCACTTTATTTAGGGAGCATTATGTAACAACACATGTGTAAAATATTATAATACATAACCTGATGGAAACCATCCAGCCACATACATCCACATAATGATGATGAAGAAGAAGCATTGGATTTGAGGACAAATCCTTTTCAAGAGGAAGGGGATGATGGAAGAGGCCCAAGCCCATGATAGAAAAAGCCCAAGCCCAAGCCCAAATACAAGTTCAAGCTTC
>Ga0123341_1006659_pt1 | contig 10462 bp, 3 predicted proteins | sample Turbeapinknodule_FD_89959 | JGI IMG/M metagenome (GOLD analysis project Ga0123341, IMG submission 89959) | Root nodule microbial communities of legume samples collected from Mexico - Turtle bean Mexico pink nodule | ecosystem: Host-associated > Plants > Roots > Nodule | place: Mexico: Nepantla...
AAAAATATATATTACACAAAGAACTAATTGCATGATGATAAAATTAAACATTATTAATAAAAAAGAATTTGTTATGTAATTTATATTTAATATATTTTATTTATATTATATTTTTATTTGAATGTTGATTAATTTAAGTTTGTTTTTCTATATCTGAGATGTATTTAGTAATTATATTTAACTAAAAAAAATCTAATTTGCGTAGTGAGTGCAATATGAAAAAAAAAAGTTAATTTATGTAAGATGCAAGTTGTATACAGAAACTATTTTCAATACAGGTCTATGTAGCTATAAGATTAAGATCAACAAAGTCACCTTTCCTCACTGCAACCACTTTCACAATTAAAAAATTAATAATTGTGAGTTATTACAACCCGGAAAATTAAGCGCACTCGAATTAAAGTATATGAACTTAAGGAATAATTACATTGCAATAAATTAAATAACCCAATTTGGAAAATCAACCATTAAAATATTCAATCCATTAACAAATATCTGATTCAATATAATCTAATTCATGGACAGTTATTCATATTATCCTAACATATCAAAGCATTAATCATCTTAAAAATAACATGTATTTGATGTTATTTTCTGACACCTTTAATAATTAAAAAAACTAATATTCTAAAATAAAACTGGTGGCACAGTGAGGAGATGCAAAATTTATATAATTTGAGAACCTCATCATAAGGAAAGGCAATGTTAGAACGTGGGAGAGAGTTTTCTTTAATCTGTTATCCCTAAAATAAGGTATTTGTAGTGGTCAAAACATGTTTTAACAAAAGATAACGTTAAGTTGCATCTTCTGGGGGAGATACACATTCAGAGTGCAATTTGAGCAAAGGGTGAACAACGTGACGCTTGTGAATCCTTAAACCTTAATCATCCTTGCAGAGGTCACAAGTGCCCTCAAAGTCAGCTTTCCCACGTGAAACAATTTGACAAACACCACGAAGTTAGGAGTACGTTTCCATGTCCAAATTTCAAATTTAACTCCAACACGTGACAAGCCACTTGTTTACTATTCGACGTTACAGTTAATATCAACTAACTACACTCCCAAAATTATTGGGCCAAAACTGTGACCAGCCTTAATTTCATGATTTAATCCAATTGAGTGACAGCTGAATTAGAAGAAAAAGAGCAAAATGTTGTATTTGAAAGTAATCTCCGAAGGACATTGTTGGTATAAATAAGTTGAATATAAAAAATAGAAACAGGGAAAACCCATAAAATAGCCCAAGTTCTTAAAAAAGGACACGTTGTTATATTCCACTATACTTAACCATGAATTACTGTGTACTCAAAGTGAAGGTGTGAGATAGAGGATATAATAGTGAAATACAGAAATTTGTGATTCAGTTCAAGTTATTTCCTTTTAATCCCCTCCTGGTTTGAGATTGAAAAGAGATCCAAATCCAAATGCATTGAATGCAGATCACCTGAATTTGAGCCAGATCTCCCTCTTCTGTTCTCTTAAAAAACAGAACAAATCACAACACACCACCGTCAGGGTTAGGGTTAGGGTTGGGGTTCTGAGTTTTAGCCACCAGAAACAATGGCGGTCTCCGATAGCGTTGTCAAGAAAATCGTCCTCTCCTACACCTATGTGGCCATATGGATCTTCCTCAGCTTCACCGTCATCGTCTACAACAAGTACATTCTGGATCGGAAGATGTACAACTGGCCCTATCCGATCTCGCTCACCATGATCCACATGGCCTTCTGCTCCTCCCTCGCCTACCTTCTCGTTCGCGTCTTCAAGCTCGTGGAACCGGTTTCAATGTCTCGAGATCTGTACTTCAAATCCGTTGTTCCAATCGGTGCACTCTATTCACTCTCCCTCTGGTTTTCCAATTCCGCCTATATATACCTCTCTGTTTCGTTTATTCAGATGCTCAAGGCGCTTATGCCTGTCGCGGTTTATTCCATTGGGGTCTTGTTCAAGAAAGAGGCCTTCAAGAACGAGACCATGGCCAACATGGTTTCTATTTCGCTTGGAGTCGCAGTTGCTGCTTACGGAGAAGCCAAATTCGATTCCTGGGGTGTCACGCTTCAGCTTCTGGCTGTTGCGTTTGAAGCCACTAGGTTGGTTCTGATTCAGATTTTGCTTAATTCCAAGGGAATTTCTTTGAACCCTATTACCTCGCTTTACTATATTGCTCCCTGTTGTTTGGTGTTCTTGTCCGTTCCGTGGATTGTCATGGAGTACCCTTCGTTGAGGGACAACTCCAGCTTGCATTTGGATTTCGCGATTTTCGGGACCAATTCTGCTTGCGCTTTTGCGTTGAACCTTGCTGTTTTCTTGCTGGTGGGAAAGACCTCAGCTTTGACTATGAATGTTGCTGGGGTGGTTAAGGATTGGCTCTTGATTGCGTTCTCTTGGTCTGTGATAAAGGACACTGTGACCCCAATTAACTTGATTGGTTACGGATTGGCATTTTTGGGGGTTGCGTACTATAATCACTGCAAGTTGCAGGCCCTGAAGGCTTCGGAGGCGCAGAAGAAGGCTCAGCAGGCTGATGAAGAGGCTGGGAGGTTGTTGGAACAGAAGGATGGGGAAGGGACTGGAAGGAAGAACGACAACCAGAACTGATTCAACTGATGGTCTCATTTTTGGTCACTCTTCTATAATGTTGGATGAGGCAGGTTTTTTTTATGACTTTGTTCTGTAATGTACTGCTATTAGGTAATTATTGTCATCATCGAGTCATTATTATTATGATTATTATTGTTATTGTTATTACCGTTATCATTATTATATTATTGTGTTCTTCCAGTTTAATTATCATATGCTTCTTTCGCCACTGTAGTTATGTATTGGGGTTGCTATTGACGTGTTTGTCTTTGTCCCATATATATATTACTGATTCTGTGGTTCGTGGTTATGGCTAGAGAATGAATTGCATGTTGAATGTTCCGCTAGTTTGTTGTCGAATTGCCGAGTTGATGGCTGTTGTGTCGCTTCATTCATTTTGCCCTGTTGAGATCAATGTATTTAATGTGATACTATTTGTCTCTGGCTTCTAAGTTTTGGAGAAAAGGAATGATTTGTGTGTATCTGTATATTTGTAATATTAAATAATTCCCGTGTTTAAACTGCACTCCCCTGAATTGCATTTTTCTGAGATCAAAATCCACTGTACATAATGGAGGAATTTTAGTGTCTACACTCTACATCCCCTGAGATACACGGCTTTAGTTTAAGAACTAATTTCTGCATGATGGCCAGTCGTTTCTTATCGTCACGTTCTAATATTGGAACATCACCCTATGTGCTTGTTAATGCTTTGATTTCTTCATCACGTATTTGATATTCTGTTTTGTTGGATTTGCTTTGCTCATTCGAACTTTTACTAGACTTTTGTGGGATTAATACTTACGCATTATTGTATGACTTTTGCAATTACATTCATTTCCTCACGCATTTCTAGCTCCACTTTTGGTTGGTTGTGGTTGCTGCCAGTTCTTGCTTTGTTGTTTGGAACCTGATATGTTGCTTCTGAGGGTACGTGTTAGTTCTGCAATTTGCTTAAAGGGGCATCTTTATCAAGCTTAAGTGCCGAGCTTCGAGACTCGTTAACATTGCTGAATAAAAAAAAGGACAATATACGACGGTACTCAATCGCTTATAAGAACGAATCAGTCAGAATTACCCTCAAATATTAGTTACATATATTTTGGTCGCAAGGTGGAAAATATTAGATCATCCAATTACAAATGCCAACAGGGTTAGGTTAGTATAGTGGTTAGACGGCCTTAGAATCTGATGCAAGGTTGTGCCTTTTATGAGTTTTTGGTGAATATTAAATAAGAAATAAAGGCGAGAGGTGTGCCCTACAACAGTATTCCAAGTGCATTTATATGAACTGAACTCTCTGGACAAAAAAGTGAAAAATAAACATTTAGATGTGTGCGCGCGAACGGACTTTTACCAATACTATAACCACTCTGGGTAGGGTCATCATCAGCCCAAAATCAATCCTCCACCTTAACTTTTTCTATAACTTAATAACCCACTTCCATTCTAAAATGGATTTCATTCTAAAATAGATATACTTCAGGCTTTCGCTTTTGTACCCTCATGACCTGCATTTCTATCTTAATGGAAAAAAGACTAAAATATCTTTTTTTCGCTCCACCACGCTGTCACCACTACAGCCATTGTCACTATTGTGTCTTCTTCGTTGTTCCATGCTGCCAGCCATTGTCACTATCGTGTCTTCTTCATTGTTCCATCTGCCGTTGTACCCATGTCGTCGCAACACCTCGTTGCCAAGGTGTGAGCACCTGGTCGAAGGTGATTCTGGCGGTGTAGAGCTTGTTGTCCTTTAGGATTTCGGCAAGCATGTGGTCAAACTCATTATCATCGAGTTTGTTGACGAAGGCAACCTTGCTGTTGAGTCTCGTGATGACGATGTTGACATTATCAGGCATACACTGATAAGAGTGGAACAAAGAAAGAGAGAGAGTAAAACATTGGGTTTGGTAGAGATTATACAATTTAGTAGTTTTTCCCTTCTAAATACCCTATTCCGAAAAAATTTCAGATTGTTCAATTAGTAATGTTTTTGGATTGTTCAATCTAGAAATCTATAAAGGAAAAAAATGAATGATTATGTAGTGTTTCTGGAACATCTTAAGAAAGCTTGTTTTGGAATAAAGTTTGTTTTGTAAAACTTGTCTTGAAAAACATATTTGAAAAGTTTATTTAAAAAAATGATTTTGAAAAGCTTGGTATAGAAAAACTTGTTCTGATAGATCTTGGAGTAGGTAATCTAGAAGTCACATTTAAGCATGTCATCAATAAGAAAAGCCTATTTTCAAATTGTCGATGTGACATGTAGCTCCTATTATATATTTATTCAAATGAAAGCTCAAAATAACATGAAGAAAAAACTACATGGCAAACAAAATTATACTAATATTAAGTTTTTAAAACGTATACTCTGTGTAGCTTATTTAAATTTTTTTTTTAGAAAAAAAATGTATGTATTAATATTTTAATGTGCAATTTTATTTGAATAATATTTTAAAATTAATTTTTTTTATCTGAGTTTATATTTTAAATACTTGTTTTTAAATAATTTTAAAAAAAAAATTTTGAATATCTATGGATACACACAGGAATAAAAAATTCCACAAATATTTTTTCATGAATATACAATTGGTAATAAGACATATTTTCTAATGTGGGACATGTAACGGGTAGGTACCACATGTACCCGTTCCGATCTGTTGTCATCCTAATGGTGATACATGTAGTTGATATACAACTCTCCCCAGTTGAAGAGATATGTGCAGTTCAGATACAACTCTGCTCAAGTGGGGTACATTCGGACAAGGATTTTCAAATGTTAAAGTAATAACAATGAATATCATAATAGTTCATATTGGTTCAACTCCTATAATTTGTTAATAGTATATAGATATGTTACAATTTGATCCCCTCGATGACACACAAGTTATGTGTATGGGAAATTGAAATCTGACCTCGAGAGGGTACAAAATTTGTTATCTTCAAACACGTAGTGTGAAGATGTTAAACACTCAATTTGATTTGAGACCTGACCTCCTACACAACTCCTAAGTCTTAAGCATAGTGTAAAGATGTTAAGTGTTCAATCAAATTGAATATGATCTTGTGAGAAGATACAAGGTCCTTGAGTTCTGAGCGTTTAAACATTTATTCATATCAAGATTTAACTCCCTAAAAAAATATTATAATAACATGTTGGGGAGACACAACCACCAAAAACGCTTATTGTTCGAAACAATGTGACTCAGAAATGGTTGAGGGTAATGCCCTATAAATATGGAAGAAACATATCCCTCTCCACTACTCCTTGCTAACAATTCTTTTCATTATCCTTTATTTTCTTGTTATTATTTGCATCTATTTGAACATTTGTATTTTGAAATACTTTTCAAATTATGAAAATTGTTAACTTGCATAATCAAATTGAATCACATTGTATATAAAATGTGTTATATTTGTTTATAATGTATGTTTGGTATCATAACGACCTTATTGTTGGTCGAAATACTCATTCAAATATGTGGATTCATCTAATCATTGAATTGCTAGTTGTATTACATTTTCAAAGACGTGGTTTCATGTAATCATTGAGTCGTTAGTCGAATGTAATTCTATTAAATCGTTGTTTAAAATACACAATTTAAGATGTGATTCTTTCTAGTCATTGTTTAGTGGGTGATCGATACTTTTGTGCCTAATAATTTTCATCCAAAGTCACGAGAGCTTTTCATAACTAAAATCAAGCTCCGAGTAACAATTTCTAAGGATACAAATTGTAGACGTTCCATCAAATTCATTTTTTGTCTAGTAATTCTTATCTAAAATAACATGATTACAAGAGTTTTTCATGATATCATTTCTTCCGTTGTAGTTGAACTAAATTCAAGATTTAATTAACATTTCGTATGAGTGAATTTTTTTGGATTTTTCAGTGCATGACCTTAATTACAATTGTCATTTAAGATGTATGTCTTGATCTTCAATTAAGTCGAAGTCATTTAGGATGTTGATTATGTCTTGACTTTTAATTAAAGTGAATGTGTTTCTTTAGACTTTCAATAATCATGTACTTTTCATTGAAATAAATAATCACTCATGAGTTGTGTCGAGTATTTATTGAAAAACAAGTTAATAACAAGACAATTTAAATATTAATATTTCAAGATAAATATATATATAATTGATATAATTGATATTATAATATTTTATTAAGTGAATTAAATTTGTTTTTTTTATACCTTAATATTTTTTAATTCTTAAATAATATTCTCGTGATAATTTTTCAGGTTTATGATTTTTTTAAATAATTAAAAATGGCTAGCATGTTGTTAGTCCGATTAAAATTAGATTTAAATATTTTAAATAAAATCTCATATAATTAGTAGTTATTTCATGAAAATGATAAAAAAACTAATTAACAGAAGGAATGAGATGTATTATATTTGGTCAAACTATTTTTTAGCAATAAAAAAACATACTTATACTATTAAATGTGTACCTTTTTAAATTATTTCACATCACTAGTTTAAAATCTAGTTTATACAAAATTATTTCATATCACCAGGTTTAAATTATACGAAATTAAACTCATGTTCACGTGTAAGAGTTACTAATTAAGTAAAATTTTAGTAAGCTGAGGAATAGGTAATAAAAATAAATGAGAAATAGCTATATAAATGTCAAAGAAGAACTCTGGTAACTACTGTTTCTGATTTTTGGGCCATGAGAACCGCATCGAACTTAGGATGTTTTCTTCCCACACTTCCATATTTTTTTTTTCCTGCACCCCATAATTGTTGTAATTTCAAAAATATCTTTCTGCAAATATTTTTAGGTTTGTTGTAGGTGACTGAGGTTAGTGGTGAAGTGGTGTTTGGTGGTGCTGTTTTAGGTGAAGGTTGTAGTATTTGGTGGTTTCATAATAGTTGCAGTGATTCATGGTTATTGGTGGTTGTGGTGGTTCATGCTAGTAGTTTGTGGTGGGGGAGATAAGTTAACGTGTTTGTTTTTATTTTTTTATTTTTTAAATTATAAAATTCGAAATATAAAATGATTTTTGAATTATAAAATTTATAATATAAAGTTAATTTTTAAATTTTACAATTCAAAAGCCATTTTCCTTAATTTCTATAAAAAATATGGAAGGTGTAGGGATTTACACTTAATTTTAATTTCCTTAAAAATATATGACTTTTCACTAAAAATATATAAATGCAGAAAGAAATATGGAGGTGCAGGAACAAAACATCCTAACTTAGTCAGATTTCTTTTCAATTGGGCTTACAATTGGGTTCCTCACCTTCCTATCAAGGTTAACTCCAGGCTTCTTCTTCCTGCACCCCCACGTTTTTCTACCTGCATCTCCACAATTTTAAATATTCCAACATTAACCTTGACCTATAATTTCAAAAGGGGCTACCGGATATCGGGATCCAGTAATATATTCCGGATTCATGAATGCGGAATTAATTAAATTGTGTTTTCTGGATGAGGGGGTGTTCCAGAAGGTAAAAGATCATAAATTGTTGTTTTCCGGAGTGCTGAATCTAGAAGCCTAAATTGCATTACGGATTGGTGGATCCATAATTGTTTTTTTTGTGTTATGGATTCCTGAATCTGGAATGCATCACTTGCATTATGGATTTATGAATCTGGACATTTTTTTTTGTTATGGATTCCTGAATCCGGAATGGTCTTTTTGAATTATGGATTGTTGGATCCGGAATAATGTTTTTGACTTATGGATTCACGGATCCTAATTGCAATGATTTTGTTTCATTTTTTTTATTTGTAGAAGCATGGACAATAGTGATGAATTTGAACAAGAATTATACGATGGGGGTTGATTTGTGGGATGATGATGATATTGAGAAGTCATTATCCATGTTCTTCATGTTTTTCATCTTCATTAAGATGTCTTCTTCTAACAGAGGTTGTGGGACGTGGACAAACCTCCTCCCCTAGTCTTCACAATTACTGTTCAATTACACTATTAAAGTTAAACTAAATTACAAACTAATGGATAAGATGTTGAACCAATACAAACAAAAAACAACAAATATAAAATTCTATTGAAACCAAAAGAGAGAAAAAAAAAACATTGCATCATTTATACTAAACAAATATAAATAAACTATAGACAAAAAAAAATATTAGAAGAAGAAAAAAAGAAGCTCATTGCAAATCATATTTGAAGATAGAAAAAATCTTTTTACGAAGTTTTATATGTTGAAGAAAGGATGACCATAAAAACACAAATCCGGATCCACAAATTCGGAAGCTTTCCAGATCCACAAATTCGGAACCTTTCCAGATCCACAAATTTGGAATCTTCCCGGAACCACAAATCCGAGATTTTATCGGAAGCAAAAATTTGAGATTTCACCGCATTTTGTGATTCGAAATTCTATCGGATTCTATAATCTGGAATGGAAGAAAACACTTACAGAAACAAAAATCCATAAAAAAAACGGATGTGCAGATCCGAAAGCAAAGAAATTTACTTACTTTTGTCAATAACACTCTAAATCACCAACAAAAAATGTGAGATTGAAGGAGAAGGATTTGGAGGTGTCGCACTGCTGCTAGAACATGAAAGCGTGCTGCTGCTTGAACATGAAAGACATGGCTGCGCAAGAGAGCATCATTGCCTGCACCTATTTAGGGTTTTTTTAGATTAAGGATATTTTTTGAATTTTAAAAACTAATAAGGGCGATGTAGTCTTTTCATAAGAGTGTGGGGGATGCAAGAAGAAAAATGTGGGGGGTGCAGGAAGAAACTGCCTTAACTCCATTATACCTAGTTAGGTTATTTTAGATTGGCAAAATTTTGAACTATGATCACCAGATAATTTATTATATTACTGTTTTTAAAAACCGTAATATAATGTGAGTTAACTGTGTTTATTTATTTACTAAAATCGAACTCAAGTTTTTACTTAATAAAAATCAAAGTGGTTACTGTTAAAACAAAAATGCATTAATTATTACTTATTTAATTTAAAATTTTAGATGTTGAAAATTATTTTAAAAGACGTTTAATTCTAGTCGACATTTTAATTACACAAATCTGGTTGCCTGAATAACTAGACACGAAATTGGTTAATGGACCCTTAACTGTCCATGATCGAATGAGATGATTTGTGGACTGTTTCTTCCTGCACCTCCATATCTTCTTCTGTCACCTCCATACACAATATGAAAATACATTTTTATCCTTTTTGTGTCACCCTCATAGAATAGTTTTCGGATTATGTAATTCGGAAACTCATTTGAAAAAAGACTTCCGGATTACATAATCTAGAAGCTAAAAAAGACATTCGGATTATGTAATCCAAAAAATAATCATGCATCTGAAAAAAAAGTTTCCGAATTATGTAATCCGGAAGCTAATTACAAATTTGAAAAATATCTTCCGGATTATATAATCCAGAATATTATAAAGGGACATTTTTAAAAATTCAAAAATTTATGGAGGTGAGAGAAGAAGGTATGAAGTTGCAGGAAGAAACAATCTCATTTGTGTTGCTGGATCAAAACTATGTTCAACATAAAAATATTGACTGTTAGGTATTTTGATTCCAATAAAACTTTAATTATAATTTTAATGTTCCAGTTTTATAAAATGAAGTTAATTCGATTCAATATTAATATCATTTAATTGTTTTTAAAAAAGCACTACATATTTATAAGAAACAACAGTCTCAATTACTTATTTATAAAGATATTAATGGTAGGTTTGGAAATTAATTTTAATATATGTTATTAACAGTTATATTAACATTTTCTGTTAGCAATGAAATAATATATTAACGGTACGATAAAATTGATTCATTTTATTAAACTATTAAAATTTTACAAAAGCCAAAAAGTACACCTTGTGGAGACCATAAAAATTGAATAAGCCAATATCTATAACTA
>Ga0123341_1006661_pt1 | contig 10459 bp, 7 predicted proteins | sample Turbeapinknodule_FD_89959 | JGI IMG/M metagenome (GOLD analysis project Ga0123341, IMG submission 89959) | Root nodule microbial communities of legume samples collected from Mexico - Turtle bean Mexico pink nodule | ecosystem: Host-associated > Plants > Roots > Nodule | place: Mexico: Nepantla...
AACAAAACTTAGAATGGGATGGAAGAAGAATTTCTGTAGGTTAAATAACTTCAAAGAACACGATAAAATTATTTTTAAAAGAGATATTAACATACCAAATAATAAAATTCAAATTGCTTGCCTTTTAAAATAAATCATTTTTTTTATCCTCAATATAAATTTATGTCAATTTTTTAATACTTAAATAATTTATTTTTTTATGTGTATTATTTATAATTATTTATTCGTATACATTGATGTTTATTTTTTATATAATAATATTTAATTTATTTATTTATTTTCTTAAAAGAATGCATCGGGAAAAAAATCAATAATCATTTACATACTATTCATTCATATTCACATATACTTAGAGGAATTATTGTAATTCTTTTTTCTTTATAAAATTACCGTGCTGTGCACGGGTACAGGACTAGTATAACACAATCATCAAAGAAAGGTGACCTATGTATTCTCAAGGAAGTTTACCAACCCAACCTTCTCTCATTTTCATCTTTTTTCCTCTCCTTTTTCATATCATCAGGCACTCATGAAAATTGTATACTTGCAAGTGCTGCTTAAACTGCAATTAATACATGAGATAAATAATAGGCGCTGCAAATTCTGAGCAAAATTATATGTTCTAAGAACCCCTGCAGCAAAAACATACTTTATGAAGCACTCGAGCTAGTGTTATACAAATAGCCAAAAAAAATTAAATGAAGTACAGCAGCATTAGAAATATAAAAAATTGCATGCCTCCTTTATTGAAATGCCAGAACGAGTAATTTCCCCTCGTCGTGACTTTATATTCTGTAACGAGATGAGCATACAGTGCAATTATAAAATAATTCTGATTCACAAAGGAGAACCAATATCGCTTCTATTAATGCTTGGAGAAAAACACCTCACAACGAAGTGATGTAACAGAGATTCAGATATAAGCTTAATTAGATTGTGAAAAAATTAAATAGAAGAACAGTGTGTCTAAATTGGAAAGAACCCATTCATGCTTATGATAAGTCAAGCATGTCAGAAATTTTATTTGTATAGTAATCAGGTTGAATATTATTTGAAGGGTCCTGTAGATCTGACTGAGTTGTGACACCTGTTTGCACAATACAAATAATCGCAATATGTTATGAACGACTTCTCTAGTAACATATATGATAAAGAAAAAGACAAGGCCCGTTACCTGAAAGAACTAGAAGTGTTTTGCAACCAGCATTTTGTCCAAACAAAATATCCGTATCTAGTCTATCACCCACCATACACATCTTGGAGCAACTTACGTTGAATCTTCCCAAAAAAGAGTAAGTTATATATGCTGACAAAACTATAACATAAAAGACAAAACCTTACGGAAAGACCAAAGAGTTAAGCATTTAACTTTCTTACTTCTTAAGTAAAAACTCCATCATAAAGGTTGATGGTTTCCCCACCACAACAGGCTCCTTCTGGGTTGATCCACATATAGCAGCAACCATACATCCCGCACCTGAAATCCAAGATTTCTTATGAGGACATAAAATCAAGTTGCATACTAATTCTACACTGTTTAAGAGTAAATTGGAGTTGAATAAAGGACCAGGCCATTCTTGCAAAGCTGTCATATGTCCAACTGCATCACGGTTGGTGGCAATAAAAAGGCATCCTGGATTTTCTCGTATGCAAAGTGTTCCGTACCTATCAGATGACATTGAAATAACAAAATATGAAACAACTAAAAAGGCAAGTAATTAAATATATATGGCTAGAATATAAGATAATGTTGGCATATATAACTAAGACTTTGATGATTTTATCCACCTATTTTGTAATAACATAAACAAAAAATATATGCCATTCACCTAAAGCATAATAAAATTAATATGCAGAGCCTAATTTTAGTTATTCTGCTTTGGGTTAATTAACTAAAAAACCACTTACCACACCATTAATGTTCTCAACAAATGTAGTTGTTTATTAAATCATTCTCACAGCATTATGAACTTATTAGTCATTTCAACAGTCTACAAATGCATCCATACAAATAGTTGGAAAACTTCCTTAATTACAGTCACACCTAGTACACCAGTTTGCCTTAGTTGCAGCTTCTTTAGGATACCTTAATTGTAGCAGTGGTAGTTTAATCTCACATTGACTTGAGATATTGCTTAATAGAGCTGATAAAGCTAAGACAATCGTCCTTACATGCTAATTTTGTGGAGTTGAATTGGACCTTTAATCCAAATTCCAAAACGTTATCAAATATTATCTTAGAACTATTGTTGGATAGCTTGCATTAGGATAGTAGCCATGGACATGAGGAGGAGTGATGCAAGGCCACTTTAATTGCAATCACCCCTAGTTTGTCTTAGTTCACCTTCTTTAGAAGTTGTTTTGAGGTAGTTTAATATCAACTAGGGATATGACTTAAATAGAGCTTATAAAGTTTGGACACTATTCACCTCTAAAGTTAGGCCCTAAGTCCAAATTGTAAGACAAAGCTTTAATGCAAACAAATTGTTGTCAACTAAAGTCCTCTAAAGATCTGACCACAAAGATCTTACCACTCTTAAGAGGATAAAATCACATACTTCCCTCACTTAGAGGATAACTATTTGTAACTATAGAAGATCCTAACTTTTTGTTTCACAAGGATTTCACTTTATATAAAGGGGCAACCCGCCCACCCATGTAGGATCTCACTTGCAATACCTTTGTTAACTTAAGCACCACAGTTCTTTGTAGGTAATCTGCAACTATGTTGATGTCAAAGACAATATCATCAAGATTTGGGCTTCAAGACCCATATGAAGATTTACATAACAACTCAAACATCTAAAAGAAACTTCAAAATTTCATGCAATGTCATGGATACTTCAGATCATACTAACAAATACAATATAGTTCTTTTGATACTATATGTTGAAAATATGATATGATATTGAATATATTATCTGATTAGGTTGAATGTAAATAGGAATATAAGATATATTTAGCAAATAAGTAGGGATTTTATTTTACTTTGTTACCTTTCATCCAATACATATGATTATAAATAGGTCAGTGTGTGTATGCCCATAACACATAATTATTGTAAACCTACATGGTATTAGAGCTAATAATTCATATTGGTAATATTTACCTATTCTGGTAAGCTCGCCTAGCTTGACAAACATGTGCGGTAATTACCTATTTTATCACTATCTCAATTCTTACAGTGTGGCCCATATATCTATTGGGCAATGGAAATCAAACAACATCCAAATGAACACAAACAAGGGTTCGTTGGAGCAAGGGGGACATGGTAGTCAAACGGTGGATCACTCCAGAAATCATTCTGCACGAATAAGGACATGCGCATGTACCTCAAGTGCACAAAGACTGGTTCACGTAGTGGTGCATGGGGCAGCATATGAATGAGCAATACATATGTTGTTTGATGAGAGGGGTGGGGCGATGAAATGGCAACTATACATATGTTGTTTGATTGAAAGAAACAATCACTATATTATTCACCACAAAGGACAATAATTGCACAAGAAAAAAGAGAGAACAAAGGATCAAAAAATGGCTAATCCTATGTTTATTCCTATGTCTATAAGTGAAGGTATGGCTAATCCTTGTTGGCAAAAAATGGTATTATATGACATGATTGTTTTACATACCAGTGGCATATGGGAACTAGTCCAATTACCTCCAAATAAGACTATTATTGGTTTTCATCGGGTCAAAGAAGGTTGGATCGGATGGTAATATTGATCAGTTCAAAGGTTGTTTGGTGGAGAAAGGCTATACTCAAATTACTTTGGTTAGTCTATTTCTAGTCCTGGTTGTTATTTGTCAGTCATTGGTTGTTTCACCAATTAGATACTAAAAATGCATTCTTACATTCAAAGGTTGTTTGGTGGAAAAAGGCTATGCTCAAATTACTTTGGTTAGTCTATTTCTAGTCATGGTTGTTATTTGTCATTGGTTGTTTCACCAATTAGATACTAAAAATGCATTCTTACATGGTGAGCTACAGGAAATGGTTTACATGGATCAACCCCAATATCTATTGCTTCTATTGGCTCTCATTTTGTTTGTCACTTCACTTCTGACACTCCTTTATGGCTTGAAGCAATCTCCTTGTGCCTAGTTTGGCTATTTTAGCTCGGCTCTAGTTCAGTTTGGTATGACCTTTTACAAAGTTGATCACTTGATTTTCTTCCTTCATTCTTCATTTTTGGCCTATGGTTTTATTTGGTGGTATATCTTCATATGATTTTGAGGTGTATCAACCGACTAAAGTCTTCATTCAAAATGAGTTCCAAACAAAGGATTTTGGATCGCTCAAATATTCTTTGGTCATTGAGGTTGCTCAATCTACTTCAGGTATTGTCATTTCCCAATGGACATAGGCTTTGGATATCCTCATCGAGACTGGCATGCTTGAGTGTCGTCCTAGTGGTACCCCTATGGATCATCACCTTAAACTTCTTTCGTGCAAAGGAAACCTTTTGGAAGACCCGAAAAGATATCGTAGTCACTTGCAGACTCAATTACCTCAGGATCTAGGCCCAATATCACATCAACAGTAAGTAAGTCAATTCCTCAATGCCCATTGTGATAGTTATTGGAATGTCGTGATGTGCATCCTCTGTTACATCAAGAATGCACCAGGTCCTGAATGCTTATATGAGAACAAAGGCAATTCCTAAATTGATTGTTACTCTAATGCAAATTAGGCAGAATCACAATCATACAGACAATCCACTCTAGGTTAATGAGTTCTCATTGGAAGTAATTTAATCTCATGGAGGAGCAAGTACCAGAATATAGTTGTCAAATCAGGTGTTAAAGCCAAATATTGTGCCACGGCAGCATCTGCAAGTGAAATTACATGGCAATGACAACTCCTTCAGCAGCCCCGATTGGGGGAGATTCAGGGCACTAAGCTTATATGCGATCTAGATGTTCATCGTATTGCATCTTCTAATTCAGTCTTCCATGAACAGACTAAATACGTTGAGATAGACTGTCCTTTTGTGAGAGGAAGTGCTCCCAGGAAAAATCACTATTGATGTTGTTAACTCTAGTAACCAGCTAGCAGATATGTTCCAAAAATCTCTCATGTGGTCTCACATTAATCGTATTTGTAACAAGTTTGGCACATATGACATATATGCTCTAGCTAGAGGGGAAATGTTGAAGATATGATCTGATTGATTAGGTTGAACGTAAAGGGATATAAGATATATTTAGCAGATATGTAGGGATTTTTTTTTGTTACCTTTAATTATCCTGTACATAAATTATAATTAGACAAGTGTGTGTATGCCCATAATATACACAACTCCTATATATGAAAGTCATTGAAGGTTCTAATTTCAAAATTGTTTGGAGGCACGAGTCAGAGGACATATGAACCAGGAGGTAACATTTTAAATAAAAAGGAAAGGAATAGATGCTCTTACTGAAGCTTGTAATAGTTAATGTTTGGATCTATACCAACCACTACAGCTCCAACCTGAAAGGAACCCATTAGTTAACTACAAGCACTGATCTCAATGAAGATATTCAAAGTAAAAAATTAACAATGAGAAAGGTGTCATTACACTCTTATCATGTTCAACAAAGCAGTTCTGCTTCAGGTCTATTGTTTTATTTGCATCTTCCTGCACCAATGAATGCTTTAGTGAGAATAACTTCAGTGACGATCATGTGATTCACATCACTCTGTTATTGTGTTGCTTGAAATTTACATTGCCTTTAAGAAAATGTAGGCTAATAATAGAGTTGACTATGATCACTTGAACCAAACATTAGTGTAAGGGTTTCCTTTTTAATAATAACACAAGCACAAGTGCTTGTTTATCCCCAAGTTGTTTTCTACTCGATCAAGGTGAATAATCATCCAAACCAACAAACTTTATAATCAAAAGAGAACATGAACAGGAAAACTAATCTAGTAGAACAGCAGTGCGAGCCTCCTAAAAAACTCTTTGGACAACATGAATTTCAATTTCAATGAGGGAAAAAGAAAAAGAGGGAGACAGGTTATAACTTATAAATGAGCACAACTTACCGGTCCACCAAAAGCTGTAATGCCAGCAAGTCGCAACTCCTCCAGTATACCCTCCCCACCAATCACATAAACCTGAAAATAAAGAACACCAATGGAAATTGTATCACATAACTGTATGCAAATGGGTGATTTACAATGACGGCAAAAGTCTCATCAAATGAGAGGAAAGTGAAAATGTAATGTAAAGAAAATATTCTTTGTTTTCACTGCAAATTACAAAATCGTCAGCCTGATTTTATTTTAAGGTATAATTACCTTATTCATCCTTATATTTAAGGTCAATATTCAATTTAGTACAGTGATTTTTTAAAAATTCAATTTGATTCCAATGTTTTTTTAATATGTATCCAAATTGGTCTTTTCCATTAAGTCGCACCTTACCGTGTTAAGTGTTGCTTATGTGGCAGGGAGAGGTAGGATTGAGAGATGTGATGTGTTAAGTGACAGCGTCCCCTAAGGCCGTAACACCCGTATTGTCACCAGCAGCATCTCCTCCCACCGTTGTGGCTCCTGCAACCAAGCCTCCGGCAACGTCTCCTCCGGCTGCAGCGCCAGTGAGCTCCCCACTGGCTCCAATTACGGTGAGCTCTCCCCCTGCGCCTATGCCTACAGCTGCTCCGATGGTGGCGCCATCACCCCGAAGCCCATGGAATCATTATTGTTCAGATTTGGCTTTAATTTTCCAAAGTGTTTCATGTTGAATGATTGTTTTCAATCTGAAAATTTGTGGCTGCTTTGTCCCCTTTTTTTGCTAAGGTACAGTTATGACAAAGTGGCCCAGAGTTTGTTTGGAGATGCTTTTCGTTGAAAATGTGATTGGGTTGAGATTTCTATTATTTGAAGGCTGCTTGAACATGGCTGTAGCCTTTGTCTTTTTTGTCCTTAGGGTCTTTCATCAACCTGCCTGCCGAGGGAAGTATGTTGACTAGCAATTTCCATGTACATCTATTGGATTCAAGTTTTCTGGTCTTCATGTGATTGTTTTTGAGTTCTATAATTTCTCTGGAGTGAAGAATTCTAAGTACCCATTAAACATGGCAAATAAATCTTAAAATGAGGGTTAAAGATGAAGTTACCCATCAAGATATATAGGAAAAAGGGGAACAAGTACCTTGACTGAGGGGGACCCACTGATAGAAGTTATGGAGAACCCACTTGATCCATTTTGAAGTGCCTAGATGTTATCATATGTGCATTCGGAAAGATGGAGCTTCTTACTCAAAAGGCAATGCCTCTTAAGCTTAGAATCTAAGCCCATCCACTTACTTTGGAAAATTAAACTAAATCTGAGCAATAATGATTCCATGGGCTCTGGGGTGATGGGCGCCACCACGGGAGCAGTTGTAGACACAAGTACAGGAGGAGAGCTCTCCGGAAATGGAGCCAGTGGGGAGCTCATTGGCACCGCAGCCAGAGGAGACGTTGTTGGAGGCTTGGTCACTGGAGCAGAAGCCACAAACAACTTTAGGGGACGCCGCCACTTGACACCTCACATCTCTCAATCTCACCTCTCTCTACCACATAAGCAACACTTGACGCCATAAGGTGCGACTTAACAGAAAAGACCAATTTAGATACATTTTAAAAAACATAGGAACCAAATTAATTTTTTTTAAAACTATTATACTAAATGAATAAGGTAATTATAACTTATTTATTTTAATTAATCGGAAAGCATACAATGTCAAGTCAGTTTAGCGTTATTTCAGTTAGCCTAGCTGTTACCCAGTCACCAGTCACCGCCAAATGTGCAGTGTATGTAAAGCTTGTTGATCATTCAACTTGGACTCAGTTTCCCATCATCCCTGATTTGAAACCATATTTGAAAATCGGGAAACAGAATAAAACAATGCATCATCTATTATTCCAACTAAGAAAAACAGTTCCTTAAATTCTATGACTTTTTTAGAATACTATTTTCTTGAATATCATTCAAGAAAAATTCAAATTGCCGAGTATTGTACCAATTAACAAGTCAGGATTCCAAACTTTTATTAATTGTGAAAGAGATACACCTGAACAAATATGCTATTTAAGGTATAAAAAGGGAATGAATGTTTCCATCTCATTAGTCAACTCTATATGATAATAATCTTTCTATCAAGCATAAGTTCTATTACAGATCTTGATGCTCCAGCTTTAAGTCTGCAACATTGTCATACTCAGCAATCACTACATCAGAGGTAATGCTTGGATAAAATTTTCTACAAGTATTTAATAAGAGAAGAGAATAATAAAAAAAATGAAAAAAGGTTTCTCCAGAAACTGAAATTAGCTGGTCAGTAAGTTAATTCAATACAAGATGCCAACTTAGTTGGGATCTCATTATTCCACGGCGGTGCTTAGCGTGTTTATCTTATTAAAGAAGTAAAAAAACAATTTTTGGAGATATTAATCTGAGAGAGTTTCTACATATAAGTTAACAGAATCAACTGTGTGTTACCTAGAGCTCATGGTCTTGTTCTTGAAAAGAGCCCCGTTGTTTAGGGAACAGAAGTGTTTAGCAATGACCCTTGGTCAAGTCTCGATACTTAAGTAATGTAAGACTGTTTCTGTGAAAAAAAACAATAGAGCCCCCAGTCAGGGGTAGAGGCCTTGAGGCCCACACGTGTATGGCCTGTCTCCTTGTAGTTTTAATGGTGTGATGTCAAGTCTGCAACATATTTTAAACTTTAACTCTTGTGTGTGCCTTACAGTTTTTTAAACCTCCGTAAAAAGTACCTTGGTGAGTTAAGAAACAAAGGCCTATAAACTACCTTGACGTCAATTCCTAATCAATGTAGGACTCTCTATGTGTAGCACACAGTAGCATCAGTAAAATTCTCCATTCACGAGTAACTAATAATCACGCGGAAAGATATTAAATAAAACAAAGTATGACTTAGGAACCTTGTTTTGTGAAGGGAAATCCTTGACCTTCAAGTACATAGCAGCCGCAAACGACGAGGAGAATATCTCGTCCTGCGAAACGCAAAAAGAACAAGATTACAAGAAGATTTCAGCGAACATCGAAGTTGAAATCGTAAGCGAAAGAAGAAGACGAGCGAACCTGCGAAACGGAAACTCCCAAGGATTGGAACTTTTGAGCGTACTGAGAACGCGACTTCCAGGAATTGTTGGTGACGAAAACGATCTTCTTGCCCTTGGAGCGAAGCATTTGGAGAGTTTGCGGAACGCCTTGGATGAGTTCATCGCCCTTCCAAATCACACCTAACGCATGCAAGAGGGCGAATTGGAATGATTCCATACATGTGAATTGAAAGTAAAAGAATACCAACCGTCGCAATCGAAGAGAAAAGCTTCCACGGAATCGAAGAGATCGCTGAAATTGTTTGGTGACAGAGGTTGGGAACTCATAGCAGAAGAAGAAGATGGAGAATGAAAAAAAGGCGCAATTCGTGGCTTTGCCAGTTCAAACGCCAACAACAATGCGTGTCTCTCAGGCACTTGTCCAAATGAAAAAAATGATACAAGTAATAACTATTTCGCAAAACTAGTATAAAATAAATTAAGAAGTTAGATGATAAAATAAAATAAGGGGAAAAAGAGAGAAAATGTGATAAATATAGTGAACCTGATAAAAGGATGCTGGTAGTGTGAGGTTTGGCTAACCATGGCTTCAATTTAAACTTTTTAGTACAATTATAATGAAGGAATCAAACCACAACAGCTTCAAGTAAACTCTTTTCTTAGCAGTTTATAAGATTCAAAAAGACAAGATTCAAGAAGAAAAATAAAAATAAAATCAAGAAAAATAATTAAAAGAATTTAAGCGGAAGAATCCAAGAAGATGATTAAAGATTCAAGCGGAAAAACATTCAACAAGATGAAGAAGAATTCAAGAAAAATAAGATTCAAGAAATAGAAGAATTAAGAAGATTAAAAAATAAATTATAAATATTCTAGCGAAATAGAATTCAAGAGCAAGAACAAGTTCTTGAAGAAATAATTCAAGAAAAAAGATAACTCAAACAAAATAATTAAAAGAATTTAAGAGAAAGAATTTAATAAGACGATTAAATATTTCACGAAAGAGTGTAATAAGAGATGATTCAAGAAAAGAAAATTCAAGAACAAAACATCCAAAGAAGTTTCAAGAGGAAAATATTCAAGAACGAGAAGATTAAAGAATACATGATTCAAGAAGAAGAAAAAAATTCAAGAACAAGAATTCAAGAACAGTTAAAATAATTTAAAAAATGTAAGAGAAAAAAATTCAAGAAGATGATTAAAGATTCCATAAAAAAATATATAAAGTTCAAGAAGGAAAAAATTCAATATTCAATAAATATACTAGAAAAGTAAAAGAACATATATGTGGGCAAATTCCTTATCTAACACCATTTAGACTTTTATTTCCCTAACTAGCACCCTTTTGTTTTTATTTCCCTATCTAACACCCTTTTGTTTTTATTTCCCTATCTA
>Ga0123341_1006662_pt1 | contig 10458 bp, 4 predicted proteins | sample Turbeapinknodule_FD_89959 | JGI IMG/M metagenome (GOLD analysis project Ga0123341, IMG submission 89959) | Root nodule microbial communities of legume samples collected from Mexico - Turtle bean Mexico pink nodule | ecosystem: Host-associated > Plants > Roots > Nodule | place: Mexico: Nepantla...
AGAAGTCTAGAGCACCCAATGTGAGAAGAGACCGAGAGAGTCCAGCCCAAAGTTCGGAAGATTTGTATAAGAGTTAATCTTGTCAACCTAATTTTAGTGTTCTTGGTCCTTGTTGTAAGAACAAGTATAATTTGGTGTATAGAGATTAGTTGGGAAACAGTTTTGTGTAGGGATGAGGTTGAGCAGCGTAGTAGAATAGGAAAATAAGGAGCTAAAAAAGATAATCAATGATATGTTGATACTGTTAGAACGTAAAGATTGAAGAGAAGAGTAACTGATAAGTGAAAGAGAAGGTGTTTAGTGGTTGAAGACAAAGGTGGAAGGTAGCACCACAAGGGGACTCCTAACAACATGCCTTCCTGTTTCTTCAACCCATTCCAGTGAACCAAAAGGTACAACATTTTCCTTCTTCATTTCAGACTTCAACATCAAACTGAATTTCCGTTTCTCATATTTTGCCTTGAAGACCAACCTATTGGGAGAAACTGAGATTTGTGTGCCATTAGACGAGCTCACACGTGCAGTGTAAACAGCTGGACCATCTCCAACGTACGTCACACTTCTGCGGAATTTTCTCTCCACTGCCACACTCTTGTCAACAGAAAAAGCCACGAAAGAGGGATAATTGACGTCGTAAGATGGGCTTGAGCAATTATAGTCCTTTGATCTAGTAATGGCCAAGATTTGGGCCTGGGTGAAATTCATAGCACAGAGGAGGTTAACATAATCTTGAGGGGTGGCGTCATAAATCAAACCTGGGTCAAGGGCACGGTTGGGGTCAATCAAGCCAGCGCCCATGGCTAGAGGAGAAGCCCGTTGAAAGAGTTCTCCATTTTCTTCAATGGGCTTTCCTGTGTTATCAAGTGGGCTGGCCGTAGTTGTCAGGGCGGACCTAACAGCCGAAGCACTCCACTCAGGGTGTGCATTCCTCAACAGAGCCACCACCCCGGAAGCATGGGGACAAGCCATCGACGTCCCCGACAACAAATTGTATTCATTATTTAGAAGCACGTTTGGGCCAATTTGGGCCGCAGGCAAGTCCGGAACCCAAGCCGCCAATATCGACGACCCGGGAGCCATAACGTCGGGCTTCAATACCCACGGACACTCCCAAGACGGGCCTCTGGAACTGTAACTGGCCACCGTGGGAGCCCGTTTGGTTCCAACGTAGGTTTCTTGAAACTTTATGGTGGCGGAAGCGAGTGGAGTGGCGCGTGCATATTCGATCACATTTTGGCCTTGGTGAGGGCTAATAACAAGGCCCGGAAACGTCATTTTTCCCTTTTCGAACAGAGTGGGATCAGCGGATATAAACACAGCTCCATACACTTGAGACAATGAGACGTGCTGAATCTGCTGGTTAACATCCATAACAGAATCGCATATGACGACGCTGCCGCGTGCCACTTGAGACAACAGTGTAGAAGAGTCACACGCCGAAGCCTTGTTATGGTAAACCAGAGGAAGGTTATTCACCGTGGCACTTCCTGGGAACACAGTCCACCCCGAAAACCTCTTCCCGTTTCCCAGAATTAACGTGCCGCCAAAAGAACGCTCTGTGTTGCTCGCTCCAACCGTTAAAACCCAAGGAATCCCGTTATGTATGGACCCCAGAAACGGACCTGCGTTTCCCGCAGAGGCTGAAACCACCACGCCTTTCTCCAAAGCAGAGAAAGCGGCGATTGCGACAGGATCCTCGTACAAGGGCACCATGTCGAAACCCATTGAGATGGAAATGACGTCCACTCCGTCAGCGATTGCCTGGTCCAAACCTGCGAGCATGTCCGAGGCAAACACGCCTTGGGCCCACGCAACCTTGTACATCGCAATTTTAGCACGTGGCGCAATTCCTCTTGCCGTGCCCTTGGCGTAACCGAAATACGACGCGCCCCTCACGTAGTTTCCCGCGACCGTGGACGCGGTGTGAGTCCCGTGTCCCACGCTATCTCTAACGGAGTCGGCGCCGATTTTGGTGACATCATCACCGTCGTGCGCTGCGAGAAGGCCTTTGTTGAAGTACCTTGCTCCTATGAGTTTGGAGTTACAAAGGGAGGGGTCAAAGCGTTGACCACCCTCGCACTTTCCCTTCCATTTTGGAGGAGTTTGAGTTACCATGCCATCGTCTTTGAAGCTGTCGCTCTCTGGCCAGATTCCGGAATCGACGACGCCAACGACGACGTTTTGGCCGTAGTTGGAAGCTGGCCAGAGACCGCGAGAGATGTTGAGAGAGAGGAAGGCGTAGGAAGCGGTGGTGTCAAGAGTGGTTGCTCTGTCTCTGTATGCTGAGATGAAACCTGGGGTTTCTTTTAGACTCTCTAACTGCTGTGGTGATAAGGCAACACTGAAACCGTGAAGTGCGTTTTCGTAAGAGTACAAAATGCTACTATTAACGTGTTGAGTGGTGGAGTCCAGAGAAGTTAGGGTGGATGAGTACCAATGGCGATGGGAGGTGAAAACTTTGGGCATGTAAGACTTGTCCATGTGAACTATATACGTAACTGCCTTTGAATTACATTGCCATACCAAACACACCATTGAGAGAGCAACAATAATGTGTGATAAACAAAATGGATTCACTCTCTTCATTGTCTTCGACATGCACCAGAATGAGGTTTATCACTCAGAGTTGGATTCATGAAACATTCTCAAGTAGTTCTTTAATTTTTTTACCACACTGCAATCATTTTCTTAAGGCCAGAAATATTTGGGTTTGGTTCCTGGAATAAAAAAACTAAATATTAATAGAATTTGATTAGTAATTCTTGGTTGAATACTAGGAAGTAGTGACAGATTTTAGGAAAGAAAAGGGTGCATTAATCATATAGCCAAAGGTCGAATGAATGAGAAGCTAAATGAACGAAAAAGTCATGCACTGCTTTCGTGTTTCTAAAGGTCAGAAGATTGAATTTCTCTATAAAGTACTTCATTTCACCAGTTTTGCCCAAACTCATAAAGTACATTGATTATATTATATAGTCCCTTCGTTCCACTCAATAATACTTATACTTTACTTCATAATAGTGTTTTGATCCGATAATATTTTATCTCTTTTATTCAAAATTTAGATAATTTATAATTTGATCAAAAAATTCTTATTTTTCCCCTTTGTACTGTATTATAGAAGGCAAACAATCTTTAAAATGATTCCTAGAGAATGATTAATCATCTATCCATGCTAGAAAAATTATACCCTGAAACATAAGCTCTATATTAGTTATGCCTGAAAGAGTAGTTTTTTAGTATTTTCTGCTATGATAGGTAAATTATTTAGTATTGCCAATATATTTGTGACTATATGGATTGAGGTGTGAGGAGGTTGGGAATGATCAACTGAATAAAGCATTCATATGGTTGTGGTTGTAAGAAAGAGGTGAGAAATCCAAGCATGGAGAGCTATGAGTAAGAATTCATCACCCTACAACTTTTCTTGGAAAACTGGTTGGGATATTTCCCAATATTCTGAACATCTTTGTATTTCAATGTTAAAAGCTAGATGCATAGAAAAGGGAGATAATTTTATGGCTCACTCCAAAGGAGGGTCAACAAGTTAGAATGTCACGGTCAAGGCGTTGAATTTTAGAGGATGGTTTTGATTTGAAAATTAGCAATGATGAGACTAACTTTTGGTATGATCCTTGTGTAAGGCTCTTGTGTAATGGTATATCATTTGTGAGTATTCATGGTTCTTAATGTAGAAATGATGTTTGAAGAGTTGATAAGAGTCATTTGGATAGTAAGGCATGAGACCTTGAAGTGGTTTTTTTGTCAAGTGTCTTCACAGTAAAGAGAATAAGTTCTGATGAGAGACATTAATTATGGGTATAGTTTTCTCTTGGAAAATACTTTTATATTTTTAATTTAAAATAAATTCTGAATGTTTGTTTTAAATAAGTTTTTTAATAAGTAAATCACCCACTACTTCCTATATTTCTTCTAATCCTAACTTTTGGGAACAATATCTGCACTACAATGTTCTTCTAATCCTAACTTATATTTCTTCTAATCCTAACTTTTGGGAACAATATCTGCACTACAATCTGCACATTGTAGTTTGTTAATGTTAAAAAAAAAATCCGCATACAGACCAAATCGTTTGTGCCTGATAAATTCTGACAAACAACTCCTTCCAGATAAGAAAAACAGAAAATATAATTACTTAGATTTTATAAAAATAAGTATTTTTACTTTTAAAATATGAAATAGTTTGACAGCCACATGGCACAAGCATAGGTTAACATATCTAATTGTTAAATACACCATTTCTTTCACTAATTAGTAATATTTAAATTTTAACTAAGAAGATAAGAGAAACAAATACTACTCCATAAAACATTCAAATAAGTTAATCCTTAAGCATAGGGATCAGATAAGAAATAGGAGAATGCTCCATTGTCGTAACCAGGCTTTGGAAAGAGCACCCAACTCACATCATAGCGAGCCCAATTCACTCCTCATATCCCATTAACTGCCTGAAGGATCATAACAACATCTATTTCATCTTAATTATCTATACAAATCAAGTTAGTTTTTCGTTATATTTTCTTCCGATGTGGGACAAGGTCATACGCAAATGATTAACTTAGCATCCCTCCCGAGTTGAAAGTTGAGGAAATACAGTCATGTAATATCAACATATCAACCTAGTGATTTATCCAACTTTCCATTTGGATTCATATTAAGTTCTAACTCCTGTAGAGTAATTCTTTGTACCTAATTATTAGTTCAGGTGAAGTTCTCGTAAATGGGAACCAGTTTCTGCGATGAAGGATTTGTTTTAGGACAATATTTATCTAGCATAAGTATAACAGTGTTGTGCTCCAATTAAATCTAAAATTTCATCTTATAAATATGTAATATGCTCAATAAAATGCAAAGCATCGATGTAACACTCCAAATTTAATTAGAAAATAATACCAGTTATACCTAGAGTACAATATATAAGTTTTGTTCTTTATTTTGTTGGTAGTACCAGGTAATTTGAAAAATTATATTTCTATATAGAATAATTCAATGTACTAACCTTTTCATTTGTTTTATTCATTATGATTCTGTTAATGATGTAAATGTGATACTTTTGTTTTGAAGGTTGCAATTTATTACTGTGCAAGCTGGCAGCAGAACAATAATAGCGCTTTGATTCAACTGTACCTATGACCAAAGAAGACAATGGTGATCTAATTGTTCTTACTTTTTAATAGTTATAAATCTCTCTTATTGTTGCGGGGTTAGGAAGATTGTGTTTCCTAGTATGATACAATGTGATTTACACTATATTACATACTGCATATTTGATGCTGAGTCTCGCTTAATATCATGATGAATTGAGCAATTCATCAATTGTAAAAATGGATTGATCTTACTTATTTCAAGTTATTTATGTTCTCTCGTCGTGTTTGGTTAGATGAGAAAAAGTGAAAAGAAAAATATTTTGTGAAGAAGACACTTTTTTAGTGTACACATTTTCTTAAGAATTTGATCTGGTCTAGAGTAACCAATTTAACTGCCAAAAGTCTAAAACTACAAAAATGACCATCATTTGATAGTCAGAGTTTAAGAGGACTGTTATTTGATTTTGCAAAAATTAAAATAATACATTTATAAAGACAACTACCCTAACTTTGATCTGGTCATATTTATGTCTTGTGCACCTGCGAACTGTGATCACATCTTCTGAAGGATGCTTTGTCCTTTTTTTGACTTTGACCGAACATGCTCTTGATTGCCCTAATGATAACAAAAAACAAACAAGTTAAATGTCTAAGATTTGGTGATTGGGAAAAGGAATTGCCACCTTTGTAATTATGTGGCTGTCAGAACTAACACTTGAACCAGCACAGAACGAACTCTGAGAAGTAATAATTAATGCGCTTCCTACAAAGCAGATGAATTTCAATTTGCATGCAGACTTGAAATAAGAAAACCTAGGTAGTAGCAGCAATTTATCCAACCGTTATGAAGGCATTTCAGAAAACACACAAGAAAAAAAATATAAAGATGCACTGGACAATAACTGCCAAGAACTGACCAGATTGGCAGCAATTAGAAGCAAATCTCTAGTAACATCTTGCATACACCGTTCGCCCAGAAAAAAAAAAAAACTCGAAGTATCAGTGGATTTCTCATGTAAACGCCATTTAAACATGTTTTTCCATGGCAGTACCTAACTCTGTAGATTAGTTTTCCCGCTAGAGTGAACTTCTTAACAAATCGACAAAGAAATATGTAATATTTCAAGACATAACGAAGAGAACTACAATTGAAAGATTGGAAAACCAAGAAATTTGAGTTATGATGATATATACCAGTTCAGATTATTCTCCCCAACTTCAAATCATTATAAAAAATATACAGACCAGATTCAAACCGTCAAGCCATTTTTCCAACATTAATCAATTATTAAGTGATATGAGAAAATAGGCACACAGACAGCCCGCCAACATCTTATGAAAACCTTGGCAAAAACTAATGGATTCTTATTGTCATTGACAGGTTCAGAATACATTTAAATTACAATACAGACAACATTAATTCTATTGCAGAATGTCCCTGAAGCAAAAGATATTTCAAACAAGCAAATTTTTCAAATGGGCATTGTGCATTTCTTTTGAGAATGTCCTAACATGTGACAGCGACCACATTGGACAACTCTTTTGGGACGCTTAAAGTTCTCCACTCGTAGAACCTTCTTTTTAGGCCTCCCAGGTGGCCTGCGAGTCTTTGGTGGGTGAATTATAATATCAACCCTTGCCCCTCCTCCACCTTCAGCTCCTTCTCCCTGATCTCTCCATTGGCTTTTATCTGGTATAGGATTAATCATCTGAGAGTAGGTCATTCTGTAACTTTGTACAGTGAAGCATGGTTCAGCAAACATATGGGCATTATGTCCACAAGAGATAAGTGCAGCAGCAGCATGGGCACAAGGTAATCCATACAGCTGCCAACGGCGACAAGAGCACTCACGACTCCGTATATCTACAATATTGGTCCTCTCTGTGGACACAATTTCAAACTCAACTTCATTTGCTCGGAGAACTTGATAGCAATGAGCATCAGCAATTGCCTCCAAAATTCGCTTCTCAGCTGATGGTACAAGAATTGATGTCCACCTCATGCCCATGTCCTGCCGATCATTAAACCAAGATACCATCAGCTGGCGGATGTGTTCCATCATCTGAACTATAGGGAGCTCATGACATTCAAGGGCCCAGTTATACAATAATTCTGTTACCCCAAGTGTGAAATGGCCATATCGAACACCATCAAAGTATGCCACAGCCCAAAGATAGGGAGGAAATTGTTGAAACCATGATATAACATCTTGTGAAATTTCCATCATCTCAGTAATCTTGCTTTCAAATTCGGCAGCAGTAAGCGCATAAACAGCATTCCAAAAGATGTTTACCAACTTTGTGTTTTTAAATGTATCACGAAAATTTTCACTAACAAAACGCAGACAGAAACCGTGTGAAGCACTAGGAAAATGTGTTTCTACCGCCTCCACCAAGCCTCTTTGCCTTTCAGATAGTATTGTCAGCCTAGGCATGTTATCTGTGTTCACTCCTAGAAGTTTCCGCAATTCTGACATGAACCACATCCAATTATCATCACTTTCAGTATCAACAACAGCAATGGCCAAAGGAAACAGCGCATCATCTGCATCAACAGCTGCAGCACATAGCAGTGTACCTAGGTATTTTCCTTTAAGATGTGCTTTCTCAAGTTCTACAAGTGGCCTACAAGCATTTATAAACCCATAAATTGATGCACGATAAGAAATAAACAGTCTTTGAAAACAATTTTCTTGTCCAGTAGCAACAACAGATGCAACGCTACCAGGGTTGGTTTTCCTTATTTGTTCACAGTAAGCAGGGAGAAGACGGTAACCCTCTTCAAATGTTCCATGAAGGGCAGCCATGCTACGTTCCTTCCCCCGCCAAGCTTGCATGTAAGAAACAGCAACTCCATGCTGATCACGAATATCTTGCAGTATTTCCCTTGGTTTGTATTGTGGATTATCTCGAATGCGTGCTTCAACAGATCTTGCAACCCAACCTACTGATGCCTGCTGGTGATGAAGGTTCTGAACTCCCTCACAAGTATGCTCTCCTTGTAGTGTTCTTACAGTAAAAGTTGGAACACCAGGACACTTTGCTACATGGACACGCCATGGGCACCCTTCTTTGGAGCATTTTGCTATAAAACGACTGCGATCTGATTTAACTATCCGAAGATCAAAATGCATGGCAATGGCAATATCTTTCAGTGTTCTTCGGCAGGTTTCCACATCTGGAAACTCTTGCCCAATGACTAATGGCTGCTCTGCTACAGTAACAGTACTAACAGATGTGTTATCTAAAACTAAAGAATGATTAGCCATATATCCACCAAAACAAGGAAAGAGCAATGTCATTTGACTCTAAGGGTTCCCATCATATTTATGAATTATCAAGGGCTTCCAAGGATAGGGGTTGAAAAATGTCATTATATCAAACTTCCGGCCAATTAATGATTCTGCAGTACATAAAAGAAAGAATGGTTAAATTCTATAAACAGTTAGAAAGACATTGAAACAAAATGGAAATTTGGGATCGCTGTACAAGTCAAACACATACAAGCTGTAAATAAAGTAAGTAGCTAACTGATAATGGATGTTTAATAGTTAAAATATTCAAATACAAATAATTGCAGAAGGAGAAAAAAGTGAGAGACCCATCAGAAGACATAGAATATATAAATCTACAAACTTATACACTAATGTAGGAGTTTTTAAGTAGATTATTGCTTGTTCAATCTGAACACTGCGAGGCTGCCTACAAAATGAGAGTTGTAGAAGTAAAACATTCAACTCTGGCATAAAATCAATAAGTTCTTTGATAATAGAAATTCAAATTTTATAAGGAACCAACGGAACATAATTTGAAACTAAGCACTTTTTCATTAAACAAAATTAGGAAAAGGAGATGTCAGGATGCTGCCTTAGTCCAAGATAGGGAAAGCTCCCGAACTCGAAGAACACTGTTAACCTATAATTCAAAGGAAATGAGTGGGAGCTTGAGCCTATAACCTATAACCTATCAAATACAAGTCTATGACTTACACCACTTGACCAACACCTTGGGAATTGAACAAGCCTTTTTTATTAGTAATGAAAATCAATTGCTTTGGTTAATTGAATTCCAACCCTTGTGATTTCAAATTATTGTAAAACCCATCATGTGTTAGTCTGTATAACTCAATACATAGAAAAGATTACACAAATGAAACAAGACATGAGTGTAACATGCTACTGAGATACAGACAAAAATAATTACAAGATGATTCTAGTTCTTTATCCCTCTAACTTAATTTTGTTGAAAACTCGGAAGCCTTGTATTTCTTTTTCTAGTTAATTCGAGAGATGATGAAAATGATATATTTAAGATGCCAGGGGATGGGGATTGAAATCAAGCATTACCTGAATGATATAATTGCAGGATTAGAACTAAATTATACTTTAATGCCATAATCACAATTCGAAAGTCGACCAGACAGGTTGCAGGTGAAGAAAGAGCTGCGTCTCAGAAACCATAAAAAGGATAAATTAATCTGGGTGGTTGCTGTGGAACTCGTTCAACTACATTTATCCACAAACTGCATTGTTTCTAAATCATCATGTAACTCATTGTAGCCTATGGAAAAATCCACATTTCTGAAGAATATTACTTTGAGCAGACCATTTTGCAAATGACCCTGCCTAAACTTCCCAAATGGTTGATTGGTCCTGCACACAGTCCCAGTGATTAATTCATAAAAGCTTGTTGCCTGCACAGGACCACTTCATCGTGTTTTCATTCTCAGGAATTATAAGAGGACATCACCGTAACCGGAAGTTCATTTAAAACAAACCAAAACAAAAACCTAGTGAACTCTAATCAGTCTACCCCTCTCAGGCATTTAAACGAAGAACACTTCACCCTTGTACTAAGCAGTAGTAACTGCGCCTATTTTGATCCAGAAGCTGAGGTTATGGGTTTTTATTAGCCCCTGTATGTCATAAGGTGATTCTATTTTGAAGAAGCAAACAGCATCAACAAACAAAAAAGCGGCATAAAACCCACGTATAACATAGTCTCTCAATAATATATTCGAGAGATTCGTATTCAAGCTTCAAATGAAGGCGTCACACTCACGGAACAAGGACCACATTGCTCACCTAGGTCATACATAAAACCACGACCGCAACTGTTAACACTCCTTTCGGATCCAAACATTTGCAATCAGGAAAATTCAATTTCTGAATCCGTAATCTTAATTTCGCAAACTACAAGGTCGGATTTCCCTTTGGTTTAGCCAATTCAGAGAAAACGACCAATATACAGACACAAGTATTTCATAAAATTGATTTTTATTTTTGGCACAAAGGAAATCGAAACACCCTGAAGCAGAAAGCTAATTGGGGATATGATGCAAAGCTAGAGG
>Ga0123341_1006663_pt1 | contig 10457 bp, 8 predicted proteins | sample Turbeapinknodule_FD_89959 | JGI IMG/M metagenome (GOLD analysis project Ga0123341, IMG submission 89959) | Root nodule microbial communities of legume samples collected from Mexico - Turtle bean Mexico pink nodule | ecosystem: Host-associated > Plants > Roots > Nodule | place: Mexico: Nepantla...
GTCTTATATATTTGTTTGTTAGTTTATGTTAGAAATAACTGAAATAACTATAAGATAAAATCTAAATATATCAAAATACTGTAAGTATATTTATATTTTATGAACACATAATTAAAATTCTATTTTTTTTACCTCTTTTAATAATCTTATTTGATTTGATTTTGATAAATTAAGATTCAATACAAGTTTAATATGAACAATTCAAATCTATAATAAACGTATTTGAAATCATTGTGAAAATTGAATTATTTTGTTTAAAAGTGATTTTAAAATAGTTACTTTTATTTGGAGTGAAAGAATTAAAATATTTTTTTTTCTTCGTGTACACTGATAAATTAATTGTTATTATTCATATTATTATTATTATTATTATTTCTGAACAAAATTGGTGAGAGTCCGAACTCATCTTAGGTTGGTTTTGTTTGCACACGAGGCCGAGTTTGAAACATATCTTACGTGTCAAGATTTTATTGGATGAGTGACCAGAACTCTCCAAACACATATAGACACGTGGAAAAAGCGGAAGGTTGTAGAACGACGCCGTTTCTAGTTTCAGCAAGCACTGAGTTCATATTAAAAATCAGCGACGGTGTCGTGTTTCATATTTTTCTTCGTCAAATTTCCGAGAAGAGACAGTGACAAAGGTATTTGTGTGTGTTATGATGTTATGATTTTGTGGATCCGTGATTTTGAGATGAGTATCTGAATTAACCGATTATTTGGCAGATGAGATTATCATCGTTGCGGCTTGCTTTGGTGTTGGTGTTAATTGGGGCATTGGGGAAGTTACAGAGGTCAGAGGGTATTCGATTTGTGATAGACAGAGATGAGTGTTTCTCCCATGATGTCAAGTACGAGGGTGACACTGTTCATGTCTCTTTCGTTGTAATTAAGGCTGATTCTCCCTGGCATTACGGCGACGAAGGTGTCGATCTCGTGGTATGTTTTTTTTTGTTCTTTTTCCCTCTCTTTCGATCTCCTTGTATATTGTTTTGTTTTACCTTAATTTTGTGTTTCGTAACTCTTAATGAGAATCGCAATTACTCGGCGTTTCTATGGGGTGTTCATATTCGCTATTTGCTATTTATAATTGATGGGATTTTGTTTCGAAGTTCTGTTCAGGGAAGGGAATAGAACCGTAGGCACTTGAATGCAAAGTTTAAACAAAAAATAATTGGTTTAGGGTTTTATATTTGAACAGCCATCAATTTCATCCTTGAAATATTACTCTCTCTCCTACATGATTCCTTATGCAGAAAAATGAATTGTACCTAGGTAATTTCCCAGGTGTTAGAAATCATGCTTAGTAGTCTTCTCAAATATTTAAAAGTCCTTCAAATTGGTCTCGGAACATCACAGAAATAAATAAATTCTGAGATTATTTTGATTGATGTTTAGTAGAGGGATTTCTGTGCTTCACCACAACCATGAAACTTCATTTGTTTCTAGATCTTGGTATCTGTTCTTAAACGTACACCCCATTCTGGAAACTTTTACTCACTGCCCATGCTGATGTGTTTGGAGGGTGTTATGGCAAGAATGTTCTCATGGTAAAACACCTAATGAAGCAAAAAGTTTTATCGACTGTTAGGAGATGATTCACTGAGCAAAATCCGTTATTTTTTTTAAAAATTTAGTAAGAACGAGTACTTGTAGTTACAGAGATGTTGTGAATTGTATGTAGCTGTTTATATGTATCACCTTTTACATTTACAATTATATATCAATACCGTTCTTTTGAGGGTAAACGCCAGTGATATTCAACACCAGTTAGTCATGAGCATTTCATATAAGAAAGCTACAACCAAAAACCTTAAGACAATGAGAATGTGAGACTTCTTTCTTATATACTACTATTCGGGCTCATTCCTATTCAATATAGGATCAAACTCACTTGGAGTCTTAAGAATCTTCCTTTCAAGTGTGAGTTTCCTACACATTGGTACTTCCCCCTAGCAACTGCACCATTTGTTGAGTTCTTCTGAGGGGAAACACCAGGAAGATTCGGCACGAATGAGCCATGAACATTCTATATAAGAAAGTAAAACACCACTTTCAATCCAAAATCTTGCGACAATGATTATGTGATCTTCTTTCTTATATACTCCTATTCAAGCTTATTCCTATTCAGTATAGGACCAAACTCACACTTAAAGTTCTAACAATAAATGGTCCACATTAAACATCTATATTTGTATTTTTGGGCTACAATCTTTGAATATATCTCCAGCAGCTGCACAAATCCACATTCTGCATACACAATTGATAGGAATAACCTTTCCTTGAAATTATCTTTACTTTCCGTTTCCTTGGTACCCTACACAATCATACGTTGTAATCTCACTGCATCACACAATTCATGAATTTTAGGTAAAGGGACCTTCTGGTGAGCAAATTCATGATTTCCGGGACAAGACCAGTGACAAATTTGACTTTGTGGCTCACAAATCAGGGGTCCATAAGTTCTGCTTCACCAACAAGTCTCCTTATCACGAAACTGTCGATTTTGATGTACATGTCGGTCACTTCTCTTACTTTGAGCAACATGCAAAAGATGGTAATGCCTCTTCTATGAAGTCCACTTATATTTGCTCTTCTCTATTTTTTAGTGTAAAACATTGATGTTTAAGCTGCATGGAAAGTCTATACAATGAGAGAATTTTTATTGAAACTTTTGTGACTGTCTTTGCAGAGCATTTTACCCCTTTGCTGGAGCAGATAGGGAAGTTGGAGGAAGCTCTATACAACATTCAGTTTGAACAGCACTGGTTAGAGGCTCAGACTGATCGCCAAGCAATAGGTAATTATTTTAGGTTTAATTTTATGTTTATCTTACTATTCACAGTTTCTCTGAATACAATTTTTATGTTCATCAGTTAAAGATATGCTTGTGTTAAAAGATAAAAACCTTGTTTTTGTATGCAATCTTGTATAAAAATATTGTTTTTATGTATGCAGTGAACGATGCAATGAGCAGAAGAGCAATACACAAGGCAATTTTTGAATCAGCTGCACTGATTGGGGCTAGTGCGCTCCAAGTGTACCTTCTACAGCGATTGTTTGAAAGAAAATTGGGTACCTCAAGAGTTTAGAGCTTCCAAATGTTTGAGAACCTGTAACAGTACAGACGAGAATGATATTTCAACCTTTTTCTTCTTCTGTTTTCATCACATGGATATTTATATAACTAGTTGTTCACCTCTGCTCATAATACATGTGGAAAGATGTTGTTTAATGTTAATTATAGTTCATTTCAGTTGGCATACTTTTCACTTTATTTACCTTGCTTAAGCTACTACGGCGTTAGAGAATTTGTTATGTACTTTGTGGCAGGTTTGCAGTGCGAACCTTGCACTATACGTTAATTTTCTAGAAACTCAAATGTTTAAATTTTTATTATGAATACAAAAATAAAGAACAAATCCTTTAGAATCATTAAAAAAAAATTGTAACATACTTATGTAAATAAATCCATGTTTTCATGTCTTACATTTTAGAAATTATACGTATCTTCATGTTCGTGTTGTATCAGTGTCTGTGTTACATAATTTATTATCGCATTCCAAGCTTCAATGGCAGAAACTTTCAATATTGTATAAATTGATAAAGTATGTGCCAAGCAAGGGGCATTATTTCTCATTTTGGATCAAATTACCATGTACATTTAATTTTAACTGAGGATAGGTATATCTTTCTTAATGTAAACACACTTTCAGTATAAATCCCCTTGGATGTACGTATTTTTCAATAGAACGTAGGAAAATTGGTTGTTGACCATGATCTGCACAAGGGTACAATCGATTTTCAGATTTCAGAAAAGGATTATTCATTTTGCTCATCTCTACTTTTGTGTGAATGAAACTGTCTAAAACACAAATGAAGTCCTTGAATTGTTGTGTTATTATGATTTGTTTTCCATTTGACAACGATGCAAGCGAAGTCCACTAATCAGAACAGTTACATCAAATATCAAGTTCCTGTTTATAAACAATGGAGGGAAACTTGAATTAAATGAAAAATTGTGGAGTGAATGAGGTGCGAAACCAACTAGTTTGTAACATTAAGAAACCCCAGAAATTGCATGTATCATGCTATATTTGTTTCCTAATCAAGCCCAAATCTACACTACGTATATATATATCTAAGATTTCAGCAGGACCCATCATAGCTTAAATGAAGCTCAAGATTTCCCTCAGGGCTCAGCAGATACCTTTATGCAGCAGAGCCATCTTTTCTGCAAAAAATAATTTTATTCAGAAGTTAGTACTCACAAAGAAACTGTTTTATTTATCAGCAAAAACAAATAAAATAAAATGAGACACTTCAGGAGTATCTCAATCCTTATACAAATAATCCAACACAAAATTTTCCTCACCTAATCAGCTGAGTATCCAACCAACATATTAGCTACAATAACATATCATAACAAGATACAAGAGCACATCAATTTATAATTGGAGAAATAAAAACAACAACTGTATGGAACAAAGGATCAAATGCAACTATGTATCTTTTTATCGAGTATCTTTTATTGCATTAAGAAGAGAATAAAATCACAACGCATCAAATTAAATGTAACAACATCATCTCATTATCACCCTAGGTTGGTGTCAGTGTTACATGGATGTATAGCTCTATCAAAATCCAAAATTTTCAAATATATTATATTATGGTTTCAACAAGACCTTACTTGAACAGATACCAGTTCCTCCTAATCAAGCATAAACATAAACAAAAGACATGAAAGTAGTTTTCTATGATTCAAGAGGGTGTCCCCATTTGAGAATAGGACGATGACACAAACGGTTAAATTTCTACCAATGCATGCATACCAACCTATGAGGCTTTCATTTGCCTCTTAAATGGTGTGTCCGTGTCGAATACATGTATCGGATACCGACACTTGTCAGACACGTACCGGTGAAGTGTCCAATTTGAATTTCTGACAATTCTAGCACAATTCTAACACAATTTAAAAAATGAGAAATACATTAATTTTTTAATAACTCAAACTTATTTATTATGATTATAAAAATAAGAAACAAATATTTTTGAACCCGTCATAAAAATATATTTCTACTAAAAGAAAAACTGAAACACACTTGTGCACATAAATTTTTATTATCAATTTATATAATTAATAATTATATAATATATAGATTTGTGTACCTATGTCATACATTTTAGAGATGATACGTATGTCAGTGTCTATGCTAAGTAGATACCAACTTGAATCATTAATGCATAAAAGTAAAGAAAAGAAAAAAACTTACATAATGGGACTTGCGAAGAGCGAGTTGAGGGTTGTATTGTGGTGAATTGCAAGCAGTAGGGGGTAAGTGGACCTTAGCACATTGCTTCCTCTCGGTCCTGGCTTTGTTGAAGATTACTGAGAAATCAGCACCTGATGATGGATCACTCACATCCCATTCCCCAAACTTAGGCAATGTTCTACCCTTCTCCTGTTCATAATTATGCATTGCAATTCATGTTCATAATCAAATTGAAATTGAAATTGAAATTGAAATGTAACAAAAAAGGAGATGAAATTGGGTTGCATAGTTACCGCCATGGTCGATAGATGAAGTTGGAGGATGGATGGGACCTTGAACTGAATATATTTATATATATTTGATGCAATGTAGTGTTGTTGATTCAACCTTCTTCTTTTCCTTGATATTGAGTTTCCAAGGAGAAAGAAGAAAGAAGAAAGAATCAGAAAAACAGAGAAACAGAGCAACTGAAAGGAAACAGAGAGATTGGGCCAATGTCAATCAAATTTGTGAGGCCTACATTTCCACCATTTTCAGCCAACCACGCTCAACCATCAAAATCTTCCTCTTAATATAGATTATATTTTTTAAATTATTTTTTAGTTAATTCTAAAGATTTATGATGATAATGTTCATCATTCTAGTTAGTTTTACATTGTTAACAAGAAAGAAACCTCTTGTATTTTTTTAAACCATTTTTCACAAAAAAATAATATTTAAATTAATTAGAACAGTAATTTAAAAAAATATTTAATGTTTTTTGTGGGATCTTAAATTAATAATAACTTCATAAATGATTCACGTTAAGCATGGGAACTTGATCCATACAAATTGGATCCCATGTGTTTTTTACATATACGAATTACGAATCCAACTCTTAATCATATATATTTACGAAATTTTAATTTTTTTTCTTGTGATTACATAATATGAATCACCCATCACATTTATGATTCTTTTCTTTTACCTTTTTTTTTTTTTCTTGTCAGGTGTTCAATAGATCTGCAGTGTTAACAAAGAATGGATCTGCTTGAAGAATTGGCAACATGGTAAAGGCACATTGTATAATGCAAAACTAATACCACAGGGCTCTGACTGAACTAGAAAATTGAATTTAGATAATGAAACAAAGGAAAGTTGATTGATGTTTGAAGATGGAAACAACAACAACACAGAGAGAAAAAGGAAAGCAAAGTAAAGAAGATACATATGAGGTATATTTTTGCAATAGTAAGAGAGAAGCTGATATGGTATGTTGTGTAGTAAACTTTAAATTTAACTAAATCTCATAAAACTGGTTTATGAAAGAGATTTGCAGATATAACTGCAAAAGACGTGTAAATATAACTGCAAAAGACTCTGATCTCTAATCGATGTGTGTGGAATCTGAGTCAAACATTATGAGTGTTGTCTGGCTTGGAGTGGGAATCAAGATTGGCAGCAGAAGCAGAAGCACCTGGTGGTGGAGCTGGCATGCCATAAACTTGAGGGTTGGTCTGCATGTCTCTTCTTCCTCTTGCTCTTCCAAAGAAGTAACATCCAAAGCCAAGAATGAAGCAGAAGATTATGAAAGGGAGAGAGATCACCACCACCATGCCCATCTTTGATATTCTTCTTCTTCTTGTTTTCTGAATTGAGAGGGTGAGAGTAAAAAATGAAGTGTTGTTGAGTTGAGTGGAGAAGGAATAAGAGGGAGCATTTATTCATACAAGTGGCTCTGGTATTGGATTCTCTTCTGTTCTGTCATGAACCCCTTAACGTTCAATTTTCCAACGGATACCTTTCTGTCCCTACAACACTACCCCTCTCTCTCTTCCACTTCACTTTTGTCTTTACTATAAAAATAAATATAGTTTAACAACTCTTAATATAATATATAGATTCTAATATAAATTAGCTCTCACTCCAAAGGTTTATTATTTAGAGACACACTTTCTTTATTATTTTATTCAACCAAACAATTAGATGTATAACTTAACTTTTTTTATTATATTTTTCCCATTTAATTCAAAGCACCTGAAAATTTATTTGTACTTATTTTCTCTTCTCTTCTCTTCTCTCCCTGTGTTTGAACATTTTTTTCTTTCTTGTTTCTTAACATATCTAACGTAACACTGATAAATGAGCATTTTATGATAGAATAATGCGTACTCAATCAATATAAGGTGCCTAAATAACTTAAATTTAAAATTTTAATACTCTTTATTTTTATCAGATAAATCGGCAAGTAACTTGTCATTCCATTTTTTACAATTTAATTTACACACATTTTCAGACAAATCATACATTAGTTATTAATTATATTTGAATTTTAATTTAAACAATTTATAAAATAATAAATTAAGAATTATATTTTTTAGTTGACTGTATAGTTTTAAGTTTGTTATAAAAAAAATATGACAATGAACTTATATTCGAAAAAATTAGATTCATTCGAAAAAATTGTTTAAAAATTAGTTAACTGTATATAAAGTACATTGTTAAAAAATGAAAACGAAAAACTGCAAGGGGAGAGAAAGATCAATGCTGTTGCAAGATGATAAGTTCAAACAAATGTAATAGAAAAACACTCTGATAAATTAAGGGTAGAACCAAAAAGACATAAATTAGAAACAAAAAATGAACTAAAATTATTTTTATTGTTCACCAATGGCTATCTCAACTCAAAAGCTAATCAATCTTTCTCTTAACAAAGCAGATTGACCTAAAAATAGTCATGGACAAAAAAAACTTGCAAAAGTATTAAATTTATGTTTGCAATTGATGCCGTACATGTAACACCATAGACTTGGATTACATCGGAGGCTTCCCAGAACCAAGCAGCTGACCAACTAGATTATTCACCTGCTTAGACAAAACAGACAATCACTATTTGCAGTTTCCTATTACATCTAAAGCAAAAACCATTTTGAAGTCAGAAATTCCATCACCCACAAACACTTTATTTGCCTTACCCCAATAAGATTTCATCATAAAACATCCTATGAGAAAACTATCTTATAGCATAATATTAAGTTTGACGAGAAAAAAAGAAACAGGTCACAGACAAGACAACTCAAAAAAGTGTCAGTGATAAGCAAAATCTTAGAGTTAAGCAAAATCTTACATGCCAGTATTTTGAAACACATCGGTCAATGCAACTATTTTCACCCATATTTAGCTCAGACTCCTTGTACCTGAGAAGAAAAAGTGTTAAAACAGATATTATAATAACATTCACATTGAGCCATCATCAAAAGAATGCAACAGGGGATAACTGAAAAATCAGAGAGTAATTTCCAAATTGACTGGACTGGACTGGATGGCATTTGAAGAGCATCAAACATGACAGTTTCTCAAGCAGTTAATAAAATTAGACAAGAGTTTCCCCACCTATTGTCAACACACTTTTTGAAACAGGTTTGGGTCATCCTGAATAGTAAAAATACCAAAGTGTTAGCCAAATGAATTATTATGCCACCAACAAATCTTCTCAAACAAAAAGCAGCTAGATTCTACGTTATACTTGCTAACAACAGCAAAACTATCAAGGCGAGCAAGACCAGGGAAACCTACTTGTTGAATAATTCGACCCTATATTCCATCTCCTTTTCAGCCATTCCAAATATCTGTTTCATTATCACATGAATCATTGAAACACATCCAAAAGCAAGAAAAACTAAATAATCAAATAATTCCAAAAAACACGGTTAAAGTTGAAATCATTTTCAAATTATCAGGTAACAACATCAATCACCAGATTAATTTTTCCAAAATTGGAGGAATAGAAAGGAATACCCACCTGTTCTTTTTCAAAGGCAGAAGGTGAGATATTGGCAGCCATTGTAGCCTGAAATAAGATAATCTACTATTAGAATTGGATTGGTGTTGAATGGTATCACCGTGTAGATTTCGTTATTTCTAATTGCAACCATTTACAACCAAAAAAAATGTCCTCTATTTATTTCTAACCAAACTTATGCATCATGTTCACCTAAAATAGTCTTATTATATTTCATACAAGTCATATTAAGAAGCACACAGGCAATCCCTGTACACTAAGATTTGACTAATTCGAGAACCAAAAGTATATCAACTGGATCAACAGATGCTGAGAGAAACTTATGTCTAAAATTTGGGTTAAAAGCTTGCAGACTAAACCAAATAAAAGGACACTGAACAACAAAACATGTAGAATTCCTTAAAACCCTAACTACAAATCACTTGGAACAACATGATTGAGAAGCAAACAAATCATGGTCATAATGTTCAGCTAGAATCATTCACCACTTCATCAAATGATTTTTCTTCGTAAGTCCGTATACCCCATGCTTCTACTACCTACGAAGTCCAAAAATTTCCCAGGTTTCTAATCAATTTAATATTTCTTGTTGTTTACATCTATTATAATGACCAGTCTCAAGCATAAGTATAAATCTCCAACCAGCCAAATCTCTCTCCTCTCCTCCCTACGATTCACAGAACAAAAAACGACATCTCTAGATAAAAAGCGGAATTCTCTGAACAATGGGTTATTTCCATCTTACACGGTGTAGTCTATATGCGAAATTTAGTCCAACAGAAACAATGTGAATGGAATAGGTTTTCAAAAAGATCAATGACCAAAGGTCGTGTCAGCAGACCCAATTTAGTGGCTAAAATCCCCAACTAACTTCAAATTAACTTGGGGAAATCATACAACTCCATTATCATAGACTCTATTTCAAAACTATAATCCTTGAAATCGTAACAAGTTAAGCACATGCAGAGGTGATTAAGTGACACAGAATTCAGAAAAATAGCAGTGTGTAAGGGAGATTCTTATTGGACTAAATGTAGTGAACAAACGTTAAAAATAAAACTCACAACACAAGAAAACGATTCGGCCTTGAATCCCAAATCCTGTAGGTTTGTAAGAAATTTGAGTTGAGAAAGAAGGAAAAGAGAGAGCGAAACGTACTAGTTGATGAAGAAACGCGGCTAGGGTAGGGTTAGGGTTCGATCTTTGTAAAGGAGAAGGGGTAGATCATATCACATTTTAAACTAAATTACCCAAATAACAATCATACCTTAATTTTTAAATTCAAAAATAGTAATAATATATTTACAACCAATGTTATAATTTTTAATATTATTATTTTAATATTTTCTATGTCATTTAATTATACAATTATTATTTATTGTATATACTTATTTTTGAACTCA
>Ga0123341_1006664_pt1 | contig 10457 bp, 10 predicted proteins | sample Turbeapinknodule_FD_89959 | JGI IMG/M metagenome (GOLD analysis project Ga0123341, IMG submission 89959) | Root nodule microbial communities of legume samples collected from Mexico - Turtle bean Mexico pink nodule | ecosystem: Host-associated > Plants > Roots > Nodule | place: Mexico: Nepantla...
AAAAAGAAAAAAAAAAAGGAAAGTTGTTGAAGATGTCGGTGAGAATGATTATACCGGTCACCTTCCCAACTATATTTTTTCCAAACCATTTCTCTCAACCTCACTTCTACCCTCTTTATTATGCCATCAATTTTCAACTGTTACCAATCACCAACAACATCAAACAATTACAATAAATCTCAATTTTCATTATTTTATTTAGTAATTAGGACTATAAACCTATTATAATTCATCAAATCTTACCTTATACTTGTATTATTATCAACCCTTTATCACGGATTCATATTAATTAAACAGTAAACTTTTTACCAACAAGTACACTTGTTGTAAGATTGATAACACAGTTTTACCTTCATTCTTTCTAACCATTTGGTTAATATTTTTAATGGTGCTCATTTATTTGTCCACTATAAACAACCTAAGTCACTTTCTCACTTTCACATTTATTTAGGATATGATTATTATTTTTTTCCATGAGTGAAATTAATATCTCTAATAAAAAATATATAAAGGTGAATTTCTCTTTTTAGTTCAGCAATAAGTATATCGATTAAGAAAGACAGAATTGATATCTTTCTAAAAATGACACCAATCAACATCTCAAAACCACAAGTTTTTTATTTATTTATATTTCTCTAGCTTTAATATTTTATAAAAAAAACTAAATTTGTTTATATTATTAATTGCAATGAAATATCACTTATTTTTAATTTATTGCTAAATTAATTATTTTTTATGATGATAAAGATAATGTTATTTTAATTAAATTATGGGGGAGAGAGGGGCAGAGATTGAAATTTTGGGGAGATGAAAGGTTAATGTGAGAGGTAGAGAGCTATATATGACAGAAGAGAGGGTCTTCTATCTCAACAGACAGGTGAATATCTCTGTGTCTCTTGAATAGCCCAAAAGAGCTCAAAGCATTCGTCGCCGTCGCCGTCGCCGTCGTCACCATGTCTCTGGTAGCAGAAGATATCAAGATCAGATCGGAGGTGTACCACGGGGACGAAATCTGCCAAGTGAAGTCGAAAGAGCTTCTCAAGGAAATCGCCCTCCCCAACGGTCTCTTGCCCCTCAAAGACATAGAGGAGTGCGGTTACGACAGACAAACTGGCTTCGTCTGGCTCAAACAGAAGAAGAGCTACACTCACAAGTTCGAAAAAATCGGTAAACTTGTCTCCTACGCGCCCGAGGTCACTGCTCATGTGGAACAAGGAAGGATCTCGAAGCTCACCGGCGTGAAGACGAAGGAGCTCTTGCTCTGGATCACGCTCAGTGACATCTACGTCGATGACCCTCCCACAGGCAAAATCACCTTCAAAACCCCCGCAGGGCTATATCGGTCTTTTCCCGTCTCCGCCTTCGAGATTGAGGAGGAGCCTCAGGAGAGTAAGCGCGTGGAGGACCCTGCCGCGGCTGTGCAAGTCAAAGAGGTCTGATTCATTCTCAACAACCTTCTCTCCCGCTGGTTACTATCAATGAATCCAAAATGTTACTCACTATCATTATTAAGTTTTATTTTATGATTCATAGCATAATACTAGTATTGTTATGGGTTTGGAGGAAACAACAAACTGTTTCGTATTCCGATTTCACAGATGTATGACTATTTTGTGCTTATGGAATATTAGGGTTTTTGTTTCTTCTATTTGCTTGTTTTCACAGCTAATATTTGTAGCTTATAGTTCACGCCCTAGGATATGGACATACCCTACTCGAAATTATGACATGAAAACGAAACCCTTGGGTCTCTTTCCAATGAGGTTTTCAATTAAGAATTGATGTTTGTGTGTTTCCGTAATTATTTAAGGAGAAGAATTGAATTTTAATTGAAAAAAAAAACTCATGATTTGAGATATCTCAGCTAATATGATGAAGTGTGGTTTTTTAGCCTAAAGAAATAGGAATCATATAAAGAACGTGAGCAGCATACCAGAACTATGAAAAAGAGTAAGGTAATGAACAACAAACAGTATACGTCACTCAAACCCCCACGCTACAACAAAATTATCTGATCAGTTTCAAATTTGGTACAAAATATTTATGCTATCTAATTTATTTTGTTTTATAATTATCTAATACCTTTGATTTGAAATTCTAATTTATCAAAAGAGTTGACCTTAAAACAAATCATAAAATATATATTGATTGAACATTAAATATTCCATTGCTTACATAACTTGTAACGTAGTTTAAATTTTAAATAAAAGTTATAATAACACCACAATTCCCAAAAAAGAAATGAGAGTTGGATAGTAAATTTGTAATTTCTGTTAAATAATCTCGAATACATATAGCTCTCTGAATCGTCGATTATAACATCAACGGCCGCAAAGAATCTATATATAAAATATTATGATACACTTTCTACTTAAAACTTTAAATCAATGTATTTATAGACTATTTTTTTATACTCATTCTATTTATTTCATTAGAAACTCAATACGAATTCAATTGATGTTATTCTAAATTGATGTTTGGTATGAATTTTCCACCGCCACGCTTCGTGTATTTGGAGAATATCTCGTCAAGTGAAACACAATTTTAGGTAAGTTCGTTTAAAGGTTGCCAACGTAACATTAACACGTATATCTCAACATTTAATTTGAATATAAATTTAGCCAAACATTATCCACATGTGGACCAACTTATGGTTTCTGAGTATTTGTTGTGGTTGACATAAAAGTAATACTGTATCAGGGATCTCTATCAGATAATTGCAGTACCTTTCTTTACCGATGAGTGGAACAAAGTTTAAAATTGAAATCAAGGATATAATTATGTTTGTGAATGAGATAATTGGAAAGGGCTATTAGTCACAATAACACAACTATTACTAATGCACCATTATATTTCATAATATAAAATATATGTATTAAATCCTCATTGTTCTCGCTAATCTATGTGGATTTGTGAGAAAATAGTTTTATTTGTCCAAGGTACAATGCAGCGCTTGAAATATGCAGAAACAACGTTGACTATTTAGAATCAATATGTACATGCCAATGGCAACAACAATATATAACCAAAATTGTTTATATTGAACGAGTCAAGCATCATATACGCAAGTGATACATATTTATAGGAGTTAGTTTCTATAAATTTGGAGTTGTAAAATTCGCAATAATTTTTGTTACAAGAATATAATTTGTGAGTAGAGGACTAAAACACAGCAAAAGGCATCCAGTGATCTCAGGAGGACCTCTGAAATAACTTGTAGAAACAGGAGCAGTTCTTGCTGGTGTTGTTGTTCCCTCTCACATTTTCCTCTCATCAGGTGTTCATTTGGTCTTTTATCTTTTCTGGCTTATTATTATTTTTGTAACTTTGACTCTATGCATGCGTTACATTACATATTGGGGCCTATAAAGATGAGTGAGTTGAGTACTGTCACCCAGAAACTATAAGTTTATTGTTAACTATAATGCATATGATCTCATCGTAAGATTTCCATTTTGGCTTTTGGGTTCTGAGTTGTGACTCAGTCGGAATATTAACATCACTCAAGAAGACTGCATATATATATCAACACATAAGAGAGGATGGCAGACTTGGAAAACATGCTGCTTGAGGCAGCTGGAAGGACTAGTTCTCCGGTGAGAAAGCGCCACAAGCCTCGGAACTCCAAATCCAAACGTGAGGGTGGTGCGGCATTCTCTGATGGTGGAAGTAATTCCAGAGAAGAAGACTCTGATGAGGGTGCAAACAAGAAAACACAGAGGTATTCATCCCATGTTCCGCTGAAGAAGAGATTAGACGTCAGCAGAAGAAGTAGTAATAATAGTATTCGCAATGAGCATGGTGGGGGTGACTTGGAGGATGGAGTTCCCGATAGAGATGGTGGCAGCAGTGAAGAATCTGACATTGGCAGTGATCTCTACAAGAACGAAGACGACAAACAAAAGCTCGCAAATATGACCGAACTTGAAAGGGAGATGATTTTGTCTGATAGAGCAACCAAAAAATGTGACAAGGAAATCAAAGAGAAAATGAGATTGAAGAGGGAAAACAAAAATGCAAGTGCAAAGACTAGTTCTGCAGCAAATTCATCTCATCACCCATCATCTGCCAAGGTTCGTTCCTCGGCTAGACATGCTGAGAGGACGGCTTCCAAGGGAGATGTTCTAAGTGAATTGCGCGCCAAAAGGATGAAGCAACAAATCTTAGACCCTCACGATAAATTGGGAAAGGCTTCAGGATCAGGCTCAAGTAGCAAGCAGAAACCTGGGGTCACGGCAAGTCCAAGTAGCTCTAGTCAGAGTGAGAGTGCTATTCGGTCTGACAGTGAAAGAGACTCATCTGATGATGGTGGATTGGGTGACAGTGATGATGACAAGAACATTCATGAGTCAAAGATGCCAACATTTGAGAACATAAGGGAAATCACCATTAGGAGGTCAAAGCTTGTGAAGTGGTTAAATGAACCATTTTTTGAGGAGTTAATTGTTGGATGTTTCGTGAGAATTGGCATAGGAAAGTCAGAAAGTGGACCTGTTTACAGACTCTGCATAGTACAGAGAGTAGATGGAGGTGACCCAAATAAGCATTATAAGGTAGAGAATAGAGTCACTCACAAGTATCTAGTTTGTGTGTGGGGCAGTGAGAACTCTGCTAAAAAGTTTCAGGTGGCTGTAATTTCAGATTCTGCACCCTTGGAGAGAGAGTTCAGACATTGGGTTAGAGAAGTTGAAAGAACTGGCGGCCAACTGCCGAGTAAGATGAGTGTGTTGGAGAAGAAGGAGGCCATAAGACGAACTAGCGCGTATGTTTATTCAGCTGCCACTGTGAAGCAGATGCTAGAGGAGAAAAAATCAGCCACGTCTAGGCCACTTAACATTGCAGTGGAGAAGGATCGTTTGAAGAATCTGTTGGAGGTTGCAAAATGTAAGAATGATGAAGCAGAGATGGATAGGATCTTGAGAAAGCTCGCGGATTTGGAAGCATCTCGTAAATCCCGGGAGAATGATACCAAGGCTTTGAGGCTGGCCGAGATGAACAGGAAGAACAAGGTTGCGAACTTCAAGAACTTGTCTGAACATAAACAGTTGAATGCAAATTTGAAAGCTGGTGAGGAAGGCTATGATCCCTTTTCGAGGAGGTGGACAAGATCGAGGAATTACTACGGTAAAGATACTGAAAAGAATGAAGATAAAGGAGAAAAGGATGGTGAAGTTAGTAAGGGGGAAGAGAAAGAAGAAGAAGCTGTGACAACAAAGGTCGGTGTTGAAGTAACAGAATTGGCATTGCAAGCAGCTGCTGAAGAAGGAAAGTTGATTGATACCAATGCTCCTGTGGATGGTGGAACAGAATTAAACATGCTGCATGATTTCGACTTGCCTATCTCTCTGTCTGAACTCAAGAATTTTGGTGGACCACAGGGACTCAAAAATGGATTTCTGTCAAGGAAACAAAAAATAGAAGCAACTGTTGGGTGCCGGGTTTCTGAGAATGATGGGAGTAGGCATGCACTTACATTAACTATCAGTGACTATAAGAGAAGAAGAGGACTTCTGTGAAGTTCGGAAATTTAGTTTTACACAGCATCTACTATGTAGACCCTTTTCTAAAGGTTATACATTTTTTAACTGAATAATGTAGACAGCAAATAAGAGGTAACCAATTTTATTTATTCATTTAACATGAGCGATGCCTTTCCTTTGGCAACTCGGCATGTTTCTAATGTTTTCATGTTTCTGTTTAATGATTTGCTTACATATGTTGTGTGGTTGGGATGTACATTATTCATTGAAAACATATTAGCTGCTAAAGGTTGAATTCTTTGATTGATATCTTCTTTGGAATTCAAACTTCATTCTGAGTTTACCACCTCTAGTAATTGGATTGAGATTCCCTCTCTTTAATTCCATATCGACTAAACGTAATCAGTTGTACCAGGCAATAACAAGATGTTTAATACAGAAAAGCCTTTCAATACAAATTGGTAACTAGTCATAACATAACTGTTAAAAAGAGAATCTGTCATGATTTAGTTTGGTATTTCATGGACTGAATATTTGGAATGTTAGTATTATTTTTTGATATTTGCATCTCGCAGTTTGAGATGTCTTTTGTTCTCGTATTCTGATCATTGGCTGTGTGTTTTCTGAAACTGGGGAGCATCTTTTTACATTGCAAAGATCAGTTGACACAACTGGCAAGTTTCGTATCTTTGAAATGAGGAAGACATGTTATAAGGTTTTGGTTTTTACAAGAGCAAATGATAAAAGAAAAAAAAGTAAAAGTAAGCAAAGCTAATAGTGCTCCCGAGGAGCATTTTATAATGAGAAAATTCAGTGTGTACATGTTTACATATATACAGATAAGTGAGAATCCCCGTTTCTCACCAAAGGAAAGCCATATTTATCATATTCACAACCAATATAATTTTTACTATTTCCTATAAAACTCATACCATACCCTAGACCTTTTACTGTATAAAAAAAGGCCTCTCATCACACGAGAATCTGAGATTTGGCAGCGTCACGAGAGCATTTGGCTCTGCCACTCTTGTTAAGCAAACAAACACAAGTCTCAAGGATCTCAAAATCCTCATCCCAGCTTAACAAGGAGGCCAATTTAGGATTCTTCAAAAGCATCTTAGATGCAAGGAACCCAGCTAAAGTCCAAGTTTGATAAAGCCGGGCTTGTTTGCCAATAAATCTTGCTGAGCGTGTGTCATAATATTCTGGCCAAGAATCACGTGGCAGCCTTTTCTCAGCCAAAGCAACTGCTTTCTCCGCTAGTTCTGTTCTATTCATTTTCATGCATGCAAGTGTGAACTGAAGACATGATGCATTAGCAAACACATCAGTATAAGCAAAGTTTAGTTGTGAAGATGGACAAAAACATTTTCACAACTTTCCTTAATTAAAACAAAGTTGTTTTCAATATGGAAATAAATTTACCTGCCACAGAAGGGTTGGCCAGGACCCACCGTTATGATATGACCAAGGGCTGCATAAATTAAGCATGGTGTTTTTAGTTAAGACTTGAGATGTACACCTTAGAGGCAATAATACAAACACTATACGTTCTTTCATGTATTTTCTTTTATCAAGGGAAAAATTTATACGTATTCTTGGGGTCACAGCCTGTAATTATTCGCCATTCATGATGCTCCAAGGCAGGATAACATATCTTAAGAGGCATTTCCCCCACGAGATCACCCCAATTTGCTTCTATCAGATTCAAAATAGCATTATTCTGTTTTGGGGTGCCCAAAGCGGAAACGATTGACCAAAGATTTCCAAGCATGAAAAACCTGAAATCCATATGAGCTGGCTGCAGATTCCCTAGCAGATATCCTCCTTCCTCTGGAACCCAATCAATTAGCCACAAAGGGATTTGATCTGGATAGATGTTGAACTTGTTTGTGGCATCCAATGAGTACTCTTCTGTTTTGTACCTGTATATCTCATTCATCTTTTGCATGTCCAACCAATAGTATTCTCTGATGTGAAATTGTAGTGCACTGAGTCTGTTGTTAATTTCTCCGATCATATTCTTGGAATTTTCATCTGCAGCTAGCATCTCACGGGCAGAGCGAAGAGCTGAGTAAAACAAGGCCTGCAAAGCAAAAACATACCACATAAGTTCCACCAAAAAGAGAGGTTCTAAGCGAAGACACAAAATTCTGAATCCAGTTTCTCATCTCAAGTTCAACCCAGATACATTAATGTTGAAAAGTAGGAGTAGCTATAACAGACTAGGGCAAAGAACACAATATTTCCAAATCCTTATAACACCTAATTGTGAAACACAAGAATGCAAACATTGCTTATTAACTCACCTGAATCTCAAGGGGGTGGCCATGAATACCCATCCTCCTGTCTATCATGCAAGATCCATCAGTTACTAACAGAGAAGGAAACATGTCAAAGCCATCCGTTAAGCACAGATGAAGGATCATTCTTAGGCCCGTTTGAACATCCAACCTTTCTTGCAAGCCGTAGTCCCCAGTAATCTTTCCATAAGCCCGCAGCAGGATGATCCACCACAATCCTACCAGGAAACCAAACAAAGAAACGAGTCATTTTGCGATGTTACTCAAATGATATTCTGAAAAATCGCTGTTGTTTACAATGCACGTACGCAATCTCCCAAAGAATTACCCTATTGCAGCAGGCACGTCGTAAAGAACAGAAAAATCTAACCTGAATCTACAGGAGCAACACGGCCTATTGCTGATTCCCCAAAATCAGGATCTAAAACTTCTTCAGTTTTTCCTTCATCGAGTTTCTTAGTTTTAACTTTGAAACTAGCAGGCATCAGGCCCTGCCCTGGGCTATAGCAGTCCACTGTTTTCTCCCAACTCTTGCAAATGAACAGGGAGAAGGATGCAGCATATTAAACATCAATGGAGAGAAAGGAATCATGACATGATAACAAACAAGTACTAGCATCACATTTTTGTCCATGCATGTGTATGTAGGTACATTACCTGGAGTTGCAAGGTGTTAAGGAGAAAGTTCTTGACAATCTCCTTTTCTCCCTTGAGCAAGAAAGCAAGAGCCGAAGGGATAAAATCCCTTATAAAAACCTGATCATAATTCAAAGGTTGTTGATCATCCGAATCATTCGCTGCCACCGTCCCCACAGGGTGGTCACAGTAGGTCACAAGTGCCTCTTGCAATAACTGCCATGCCTCTTTCTCCACCTCAGTCTCCTCTTCCTCTGCCTTCTCACCCTCTTCTACATCCTCACTCTTCTCATTTTTCTCGCCAACTTCTAAACCAGACACTTCCTCTCCTCCAACACTATCCTCGTCATTGTCAACCCTTTCCCCCACATTTGGCTTCACATTCATGCCACCCTTTAGGCAAACCATTTTACCATTACCGTTCTCATATGTCTCCACGGAGTTTGAGAAGTCACGAGACTTGAATTTTAAGTCTATTCCGGCAATGGAAGACACACCCCGTTTTGAGATTCTTGTTGTGCTTAAACCGATGGAACTTGATTGGCCAAAACTCGAAGAGGGTAGCCCGAAAACTTGTTGGCTACCATGCATTATGCGTCCAAATTCCCGCGCGTGAAAAGGGCGCTGCATGGTGATGAGATGAAGATTGAGGCCACAAGTGGTGGATTTATTGAACATAGACATGGTTAGAGTATGGTGGCATCTTGCAAACCATGAATTCTTGTAACCAATTAGGATCTTAGGGGATGGTTTCATGGTGCAGTTGCAAACAAGGTTGGTCGTGATCATAACAAAAGAATACAAACGAAGTACGTGGAAGTAGTTGATGTAAATGATTTTGAATGTTTTATCAGGTTAACGGAAATGGTGAATAAGAAAGGATGTTTTAAACTTGGTAAGAAAAACAACAATGGAGAAAATCATGTGAATGTGAATGTGAATGTTGATATCTGATACTTTATTATGTATAGGAGGGGAAAGGCTACCTTGGGAAACCAAGAGTGAGATTCTGATTTCTCACCACAGAATCACCATGGTTAGATATTGCTTTTGTGTCCTCTTTTAGCAAATCATTTATTTTAGATTTTTATAGTTTAATATCTACGAGTAGATCTATTGGTTGCTTACAAAATTTAGTACTCTCTATTTCTAACCTCAACGTTGGGGTTTGAAGTTTGCAGTAGTAACTCTCAACCGTCATTTTTTATTCTGTGATCACTGTAAACTGATGCATTTTTCCTATGTTTGGAGAAGTTGCAATGGAAATAGGGTTTTTCTTCTTTGGTGCAAAATTCTTGCCTCCAACATAATTGTTCAACAATTTCTTAAACTGCATTCAGATTAGCCTATTATAATTTACTTTTTACTATAATCAAAAACTTATTTTAAGATTCTTTCTATTTATTCTCAAAAAAAAAATTAAGCATGTCAGAGTATTCATCTAACAACAAAATTTAAGAAAAAACGTAAGCATAGTAATTTTATTTTTTTTGCACAAACTTTAATTTCTATGCATTATAACCTGAAATTTTAAAGAGAAAATAATTTATGCAATAAAAATATATAAAGTAACTCAATATTGTTATTTAATTACAAACTGTTTCGCACATTTTTTTTTCTCTCTCAACTAATAAAATAGGTTAAAAGTCAGGGTAGAAAAAGTTGGTATATGATAAATATTTTTTTAAAATGGCCTCTGCTTGAACTAAGAAAGAAAAATAGGGGAGAGATGACAAAAAAATGAGAAATACACATGTGAGTGATTTTGTTTGAGGAGAAATGAGAAAAAGATAAAAATGAAAAAGTGTGGAATCACTACTTATTTTTAATTTATCTTCATTTACCTATTTATATTTTTTTATTTCTCTTAAAAAGTGTACTTTTATTTTCTTTTTATAATTTAATCCTTTTTTTTCGTTATTTTTTGTAATTTTTCATCTATTCTTCTTTTAGCATTTTTCCCGTTAGATGAAATAATTTTACAAGAACAGTGATAAAATCATATTTGAAAATAGTTTTCCATGTGATGAAAAAATAC
>Ga0123341_1006665_pt1 | contig 10457 bp, 10 predicted proteins | sample Turbeapinknodule_FD_89959 | JGI IMG/M metagenome (GOLD analysis project Ga0123341, IMG submission 89959) | Root nodule microbial communities of legume samples collected from Mexico - Turtle bean Mexico pink nodule | ecosystem: Host-associated > Plants > Roots > Nodule | place: Mexico: Nepantla...
ACATAATATTTACTTCTTAATTTTAAAACTTGCACTATCTCATGTCATATAAAAAGATTTTGATTCATCTAAAAGAAGGGATTTTGATTGACTAGGAAACCCTAGTGGTTTTGTTACCTAATGTGGTATTTTTGTTTATAATATTTTGTCGTCTTCAACCCTTCAAGTGTTTCGATTGCTAGTGTGAGCTGCTATAAAGGTAAGATTTTTGCTTTTCATTCTTCTCCCTTTTTTGAACACGATATTCTCTCCCATCTGCACCCACCCTCTTCACCCACCAACCCACCTTATCTCTCTCTCTTTCTCTTCTTCATCACCGCCTCCTTTCTCTTCAATTGCCAGATTCATTCATCGTTCTTCGAGACAGAGAAAGAGAGAGAGAGTGAGAGAGACACTCACACATCCATGGCTGCCGTTGTGCAAACCAGGGGCCTTCTCTCTCTCCCCACCAACCCCAAATCCAGGGCTTCTCTTTCCCGTCATTTGAACCCTTCACACGGCCTTAAGAACCGTTTTTTATCACTGAACCCCAAACCCATATACGCCCCTTCTCTCTGCGCCGCCAAATTTGAACCCCTATGTTCCAAGCCCAAAAATTTATTCATCTGCCGGGCCGAGGCCGCCGCCGCCGCAGATGGGGCGGCGCAGCCCGCCTTCGGTGAGGCCGAGGCTGAGAAGCCTAAACTCATGGGCATCGAGATCACCACCCTGAAGAAAATCATCCCTTTGGGTCTGATGTTCTTTTGCATCCTTTTTAATTACACGATTCTCAGAGACACCAAGGATGTCCTTGTTATCACTGCTAAAGGGAGCAGTGCCGAGATTATTCCGTTTCTCAAAACTTGGGTGAACCTTCCCATGGCTATTGGGTTCATGTTGTTGTACACCAAGTTGGCCAATGTTTTGTCAAAGCAAGCTCTTTTCTACTCCGTGATTCTTCCCTTCATTGCTTTTTTTGGGGCTTTCGGGTTTGTGCTGTACCCTCTCAGCAGCTATATTCACCCCGAGGCGTTTGCGGATAAGCTTCTCAACATCCTCGGACCAAGGTTCCTCGGTCCCCTGGCGATCATGAGAATTTGGAGTTTCTGTTTGTTCTATGTCATGGCTGAGTTGTGGGGGAGTGTCGTCGTTTCTGTGCTCTTTTGGGGGTTTGCTAATCAGGTAATTGATTCTGTTTTGTTAACTGACTTTTTTTGATTGATTCTTTGATTATGTGTGATAGTATCGGGTTATGATTTTTTATTCTGCTGTCATAAGCATGCATGGCAGGGCATGACATCTTGATTTTCCTTGGATTTCCTGTTAATGGAATTTAGATATGGTTAATTTATTCGTCGATCATCACGATTAGGTATTCAATTGTTTTACTTTCATCTGTGTTTATTCTTCAGATTTGTATGTTTGGTTTACTGACTTAGCCTTATAGTACATCTGTTGATTGTTTAGAGATGGATGGAAACATGGTTATGTTTATTCAATTTTAAGAATTAGTCATTTCTTAACATTTTTCCACATGCATTTTCCATCCTTTAGCAATTTGAGTGTTTGGAACTGCAGATACTGGTTGCTGTTGCATTTGGAAGAAATGGTAAATTAGTTTATAACTTCGTATAACTAAAATGTCAATGAATGCAATGATGGAATCAGGTCCTGATTGATTTGACGTTTAAAGTCTCGGATCCACGTTTTGAATTTGAACAATGAAAAACTATTCAAAGTAACTGGATCCATGTTTAACTTGATCAATGTGAAACCAAAATGCACTTAAACACATGACATCTTCTGAAGTCTGTCTCTGTTTCTCTGTTTTTACTGTGTTGAATCTATTGGTTTCTTTAGCTGAATCGAAAGCACTTGTCAGATGACTTGGTTAGTGGATGATTTTTGTTAATGTGTTTTTTACTTGCAATTTAGCATAATTTAGTCATTCATTTGTTCTCTTTTTGGACAATTCATTCAGATTTGAGTGTAGGACTGTGAAGTCCATATGTTTTTTGTAAAACAGCAATGATGGTTGTTGGCTTCTTGCTTCATTTGCGATACCATGCATAAACTCTTACGAAATTATCATGCTATCATGTGACGGCATGGCGGGGTTAAATGTTGAATACTTGAATCTTCAATTTTATTTGACCAACATGATAAAGTGAATATATTATATAAATTATAATAAATTTAAAGCAGATAGATTTACATGGTTTTATGCATTTCTTCTTCTCGACAAATCTAATAGAAATGTTTTTTTTCTCTCTCTGAAGATAACTACTATCGAGGAAGCAAAACGATTCTACCCATTGTTTGGACTGGGGGCCAATGTAGCCCTTATTTTCTCTGGCAGGACTGTGAAATACTTTTCTAACCTGAGGCAGAATTTGGGTCCCGGAGTTGATGGTTGGGCCATTTCTCTGAAAGGAATGATGAGTATAGTTGTGGGTATGGGGTTTGCAATCTGTTTCCTGTACTGGTGGGTGAATAGCTTTGTTTCTCTTCCTACACGTAGCAAGAAGAAGAAGGTAATTTCTTGTTTCTTTTTCACTGTCTGTATTTTTAATAGATGTTTTTATTTGAAAAAATAACTTCTAATATAATATTTAAATGAGGCATCATTTCTGACTTTCTGTCTGATTGCTTTACATCTCTGCCTTTGTTCTTTTGTTTTGAATTTTGATGATACTGATGGACATTCTGGCTTATTGACAGTTCAAGTTTTTTGGTATTTGAAATAAGTTAACTGACTTTTTTACCTTTCTATGAATTTTTACAGGAGAAGCCCAAAATGGGTACAATGGAGAGTTTGAAGTTCTTGGTGTCTTCCAAGTACATCAGGGATCTTGCTACTTTAGTGGTTGCTTATGGAATCAGCATTAATCTTGTTGAGGTTACTTGGAAGTCTAAGCTGAAAGCTCAAGTAACGAACACAAAATCCTTTGATTATTTTTTATTTTATAACTGTCTATTTCAGATTGTACCCTTTTTTGCTTACAAACTTGTATAACCTGCAGTTTCCTAGCCCCAATGCGTACTCTTCTTTTATGGGCGACTTCTCAACTGCAACCGGAATTGCCACATTCACAATGATGCTTGTGAGCCAATTTATATTTGACAAATATGGTTGGGGAGTTGCTGCCACAATCACCCCTGCAGTCCTGCTTTTGACAGGAGTTGGTTTCTTTTCGCTTTTATTGTTCGGTGGCCCGATTGCACCTACTCTTGCAAGCTTTGGAATGACTCCACTTCTAGCAGCTGTATATGTAGGTGCTATGCAGAACATATTCAGCAAGAGTGCCAAGTACAGTTTGTTTGATCCCTGCAAAGAAATGGCCTACATTCCATTGGATGAGGATACCAAGGTTTAATTGCTATACGCTTCTCCATCATATTTATACACTAAATTGATGATATGAAACTTTCTGCCAAGTTCTTCTAAACTGTTATTACAATTATTGTTGCCACATCTACTTCTGCTGAATTTTCTTTGCATTCCTCGCTGCAGGTTAAAGGAAAGGCAGCCATTGATGTTGTGTGCAACCCATTGGGGAAGTCTGGAGGTGCCCTTATTCAGCAATTTATGATCTTAAGTTTTGGGTCACTAGCAAATTCAACCCCATACCTCGGAGGAGTGCTTCTGCTGATTGTTTCAGCCTGGCTAGCAGCAGCCAAATCGTTGGATACCCAGTTTACTGCATTGCGGAAAGAGGAAGAACTGGAGAAAGAGATGGAAAGAGCAGCCGCTGTTAAGATACCAGTGGTAGCTGAGAATGACGGTGGAAATGGCTCTCTTGCAACTGGTTCACCCTTGAGTCCATCCTCAGGTGACTCCTCAAGTAGTCCATCTGAAGCCTCATCCCCTCGCAATATTTGAAAAATGTTCTTCCTTTTGTTAAAAATTGTCCCACAGAATTGAGCAACAAGTAGAGCTCTTTTGGGAGCAGTGTTAGGTGAAACTATTTGTTGTAGGTTTATATATAAGCTCATAGAATAAACATGCTAGCTACTTTCTCAGTCACATAAATTTTTTGTCCTCTTAGATCAGATGAATTTCTTTACCTGTTATCATGGTTTACTGTTTAGTGAACCGCATTTCTTTTCCTATGAAAGATAGAAGTTCGTTTCAGTGTTATGTAATATCTATTTCCCTCTTTCTTCTATGCCCTTCATTGGGTTTTTGGTGATTAGGATCAAGGGTGTGGGCTTGGTCTTGGATTTGGGCTTCATGCAGCCCACAAATGATCATTCCAAGGTATAACAAATTGTCTTGGGAAAGGAAAAATAAACCCTACCTGTTCTTCACAAGTATATAATTGTGTTGAGGCTATATAACTATTTAAAACAAGCATGTTCACCTCATGGTGTCAAACTCATTCACTTAATATTCTATGCCTCAGCACCCTTCACCACTCTTGTTGACAGTTAAGGTATTCCTATTATTGACACCCTCTATCTAATATATCTATAACGGTAACTTTTTAAATATTTTCTATTTCAGAGAACTTCATAATAATATTTATTGTTATGGAATAATTATAAAATAGAAGGATTTTAAATAGTTGTTTTTATTGCACCCGGTGATTTTTTCTGAACTTCTGTAAAATGTTGGAAGTGTCTAAAATGTGCATACGTGGATTCTGGTGTGGAATTAGAAACATGTTTTTGAATTACACAATTTGCAATCTTAAACAAGAAGCTTAGTTTTATTAATTTGTTGATTGCCCAATCCAAAAAATATCAGAATCGTTCAACCAGAAATCTTCTTTACAATACCATATGAATTCTTTTTCTGCTGGTTCATGAAGATAGGAAAAAAAACATGAAGGTGTAGAAACCAAAACTTCAATTTAGTATTTCTCAAAAATAGAGTCTGAGTGAGGCAGATGGAACAAAATAATAAATACAACAAGGGGACCGATGCAGTATTGCCTACAGTTTCACGTGTCTGCTTCAAAACTGACAAGAATGATCACAAGCTATGGCCTTACTTTGTGGTGCCATACAACAACTTTGGATTCTTTTTGTTTTTTTTTTTTGTTTTCTTCCTCTTCTATTTCAACTTTAACACTATAATGCCATTTCTACTCTCTTTTATTTATTAATCTCTAACATAGTTAGTTAGTTTATATATTTTCTTTAAAGAGAGATGTGTTTAAAATGTACTTTTCTGTAACGGTTATAATATAAGTTCTTGGTTCTTAATGGGGTAGTAGTTTGACCTTAAAATGAACCCAATCTTTTACCCTTTAATACCTTTTGTTGAAAAAGGGTGATGAGTTTGATTGAATCTCTGCACATAATATAATCATGACCTTATGGACAGTGATGCTATGTTATCTTGCTTGCTGCTACAAGATTTTTTTGACAGAAAGTTAAGTTACTATTCTTAGTGCTGAATCATTGATGAATGCCCTACGCAGACATATTTTGAACCCTCATTCAATGCTTTCTTCCGTCCACTTTTCTATCTTTCTGTGCACAACACTGAGGAAGTAAGTGGTATCAAAAAAAATAAAAAAATCAGCAATATTCACTCAGCATTTCCATATAAAGCAAGCAAACTGAGTATTGCTGCTTCTTTTTGCCTATCCATATATTGGATTCCTGGTAGATAATGTAATTGGGACAAAGTCCAAACTCCTTAGGTACACATGAGAATGAGAGAGAACAAAGTGGTCCGTTTCAAGTGCCTTTCAACTTAAGGGCGCCATAATTAATTTTGTTCTCTACGCAGAGGAGGATGTGAGCAAAATGCATGCTGTCTGGCATAGGAAGAGAATAAAAAGTTGCCCGAGTGGTCCTATAGTCCTACACCTATCTATTTCAGAAGGCCTTATCCATCAATCTTCTTCATTCCTACCTTCTTCTGCTAAGAAAATCTCATTTCAACAAGGTCAAAAGAATAAAAATCTGATTATTCTTGACATATAATGCAACATGCCCGAGACAGCTACCACACCAACCGATTCCTCCTCTACTAGTCTATTTGAGCTTCTCACCGAAATGAAGAAGCAATCTTGTCCAGAATCACTCACCTTACAAGCAAAATCACCCTCCCAATACTCCTCCGAATGCTGGTTCGACGATGCATGCATCTTGGACATGGATTACTTCGTGAAGACCCTTTCTGGCATCAAGGCCAAAGGTGTTCGTGCAGACCTTATTGGCTCCATCATCACACACTATGCCTCCAAATGGCTCCCTGATCTTTCTGCAGGTACAAATTGTTAGATAGTTCTGTACTATGTCACTATTGGTTTATTCTTCTAACTAACATTTACATATAGCACATTTAAATTTTGCAATTTACAAGAAAAATGCATAACTCTTGTTTACATGTTACTGCAAGATTAAACAGAGATTAGGACTTAAAAATTTCTTTTCTGTAGGTGATATGGTGGAAAAGGGTCTCACCCAATTCGAGGAATCACAGGAAAGCGTGACGGCTTCATGGATGAAGAAGAGGTTCTTCGTGGAAACCTTGGTGGGTGTTCTGCCTCCTGAGAAAGATGCAATTCCATGCAACTTTCTGCTTAGGCTTCTGAGAACAGCCAACATGGTTGGGGTTGAGGGTACCTACAGGCAAGAGCTTGAGAACCGTATTTCGTGGCAGTTGGACCAGGCTTCGTTGAAGGAGTTGGTGATTCCATCTTTCAGCCACACTTGTGGCACTCTCTTGGATGTTGAGCTTGTCATTAGGCTGGTTCAGAGGTTCGTGAGTTTGGACAGTGAGGGAGCTAAGAGCGTTGCTTCTATGATTAAGGTGGCTAAGCTAGTTGATTCCTACCTCGCTGAGGCTGCTGTGGACGCCAATTTGAGCTTGAACGACTTCGTTACCCTTGCTGCCGCTCTTCCTAGCCATTCAAGAGCAACGGATGATGGCTTGTACCGAGCCATTGATACCTATCTTAAAGTATGCCCTCTTTTATATTTCCAAATGAGTGCTGATATAATGAAAACATCTATCAGATTACAACTGAAAAGAGAAACTAACTTTTTTTTGAAATGAAACAATGGACCAAATCACAATTATAAAGTGATGTCTTTTAATTTCTAGTTGTAGTAACATTTCTCTTTTCAAATTTGTTGAATACTACTTCCTAATCAGGAAACAAAACAAGACTATGAATTAGTAAAAATAACCAAATTAGGAAATTGCACATAAAGCTAATCAGGTGAAAACTGGTGTAACTGTTTGACTAATTTAACCTTGATTATCATTCTACATACACCATTACTTCACAGTTTCTTTCCAAATTCCACCCCAAAATATAAGACAAAAGACTCAGCAAGCAATGTAAGTTAGGATTGCATCAATTCATTTAAAGAGTTAATCTCTCTCAACATATATACTCTTTTATACACAGTTTTAGGAATTAACAGAGTGATGAAAGCTAATGATGACTTGAGATGTAAATGAGCATTCTAACTTTGGGTGGCAAATACACTGTGCAATGGCAGGCACACCCAGCAGTGTCAAAGCAAGAAAGGAAGGGTCTTTGCAGGTTAATCGACAGCAGAAAACTGACCCCAGAAGCATCACTCCACGCAGCACAAAACGAACGATTTCCAGTGAGAGCAGTGATTCAGGTGCTGCTTTCCGAGCAGAGCAAACTGACACGCCACGTGGATTGGAGCGGTTCCTTGGTGAGTGGGACAAGAAGCCCCAGTGCGTTGGACTTGCCAACACGGTGTCTCTCCAAGCGCGAGGTGAACGCTCAACAGCACGAGATAAGGAAGCTGAAGGACGATGTGTACAGGTTGCAGAGCCAGTGCAACGCCATGCAGGCACAGATGGAGAGAATGGTGGAGAAGAAGAAGGGGTTCTTCAAGTGGAAGAAGTTTGCTTTTAGCAAAGCTGAACACGAAAAAATGGAACAAGTGCTTGAAGGGAATGGAATGCACACGCCTGCGGGTCTGAAAACCAGATTGGTGAATGCAAAAGGTAGCAAGAACAACAATGCTCACAAGTGGAGGAAATCCATGTCGTGAAACCACAGACACTGTACCAAGAACACAACTTAGTTTGTTATATTATATTGTTCAGAAGATTAATTTATTGTTTATGTTGGTTCATTGGTGATTGAAATAATGTAAGATCAGCTTTTGTATCTGGAATGATAGCTTGAACTGAAATGTTATGATTGTACAATAATAACTAGAATTTTGAGTTTGTTTAGGTGTTTGTTGTGTTTGAGAGTTTACTTTGAATAGATTGAACTCTGGGCAAAATTCTTCCTTGCAGTTTGGACAATGGTTGATAAGATTAATTAAATAAATGGGGCAGAAAAGAATAAAAATACATAATAACAATTTCATAATATAATTTGTACTTATTTACTAAAATATATAATATTTAAATATAGAATTAATATATTTTCGAGCGGGTTATGAAAATAGTTATATCTATAAGCACGAGGATACTAGGAAGGTGATAGATAAATAAACATAAGATTAGATTCTCTCTGAAAAACCAAAAGAAAAATTTCACTTTCTCCACACCAAGAGATATGTTAGTTATATTGGGCTTATTAGTTCACCTTCTGTTGATGTGATTAGACATTTTTTTTACGTCGAGAGTGACAACTCGTACGTGAGACAATATATTATGGGTGATCCGATAACGGTCTGATAGCAGGTGAACTAATAAGTCCAATAAATACTTCTAGGATAGGTTTGAAAATGACTTTGATACCATATTAAGAAGTGAACTTTATTAACTTCATAAAACTGCGGCTTATGAAATGAGGTTTGTATCTACTTATATACTATCAAATGTTCTAATCTCTAGTCGACGTGAAATCTCCAACATATCTAATGGCTTCTCTTATGAGATATTTGTTGGATCTTGGTTTGTTTTGGCTTTTACTTTTTGCACCTTGCCATTATTAAATATATTTCATATATTTTGGGTCTATTTATTCAACTTTGACACAATTTTTTTTAGTGAAAAAAAAGTAAAAATGGTAAAAGCTTGAATATCTATATTAAATATTCTTATGTATAAAGTAGAAGTTGTAGTTGATAAAGATAGATATTATAAATATACACATAGAAACACATTCCACCACGAAAGAAATTGCTGATGTATTATTGTAGACTCTGTTGGTGACTTGACAAAAAGTAATGAAAATTATTAATTATCCTAAACACCCCATTCCTAAAAAATCTACTTAAAATAATCTTTCACACCAGAATCTAATATTAAGGGTAATATAGTATTGAAAAAGTAAACTTTTACAATCATATAAAAAATTAGAAGTGGATTTAAATGGACCCAAATTTAGCTCATTACACTGTTTTTTTTTTCTCTTCACCTTTAGGTTTTTTTTTTTCATGTTCTGGGTGAGTCATCTTCAACCAATTGCTCGATGAAACACATTTGTTTGTGCAACAAATTTTGATTCATGGGAAGATCATCGATGTAGCCAAATCATGATCACATCTTACAATTATTATAATCTATCCTTTTCAGTGGAAACCAAACAAGTCTTCTTCATCCCTAATTTCGTGCCACAATATCACACCACCATACCATGTGTTTTTAGTAAAAAATAGAATACATAATAGAAAAAACATATATTATAATATAATGAATTTTCTCATCAACTTTTTTTATACGTACAATTTTCTTCAATACGATTGAAAGAAAAATATGAGTGTAATCAATATTATATTTTATTAATATAGAAATGATGGAAACAGAAATAGATTTTAAAGGGAGAATTGGACTTTATTACGTAAGCAAAATTAGAAAAATAAAGGAAGGAAGAATAAGCCATAAATAACAAGTAAAGGCACAAGGCATTGAAATAGAAAGAGACGAAGTAAAAAATTAAAAAATCTTAAATTCGAGATTCCATTTTATGCCGCAACGTAACGTAAGCACAATTATATCTCAGTGCTTCTCTCATCATACAAATGCCACTCACTTTCCTTTTTCTACTTTTTTAGGGAATTCTCTTCAACACATAAAAAACATACTTTCCATTCACAACTAAAAACCATCAATAAAGATATACTATTTTTCTAAGTATTAACTTATTTTTATAAATAACAAAATAAAACATCAAATATAAATCATATAACTTCCAAATTAAAATTTCAAAAATAAATTATACTTCATCCAAACACCTATTAAGCACACTAACCCTGCCCATTTTTTATTCTAACCTAGCTGCAATCACATTATAAAAACTATACTATCTTCATTCGACTCGGTTCAATACCAAGAGGTTTATGATAATCATATAATTAGGAACAAATTTTAAGAAAAAAATACATCATTATTCAATATTACAATATTAATAGTATCTAGTGTTAAACAGTGAATATCAAAGTGTTTACCTGTATCAATTTGAAGTTCGTGAAAACAAAAGAAAGTGAAAGAAGAGCACGAAAATAATTAAATAAAAGAAGGAGATGGAGACCGATTGAGAGAAAAAAAAAAAAATTATTGTAATATTAAA
>Ga0123341_1006666_pt1 | contig 10456 bp, 7 predicted proteins | sample Turbeapinknodule_FD_89959 | JGI IMG/M metagenome (GOLD analysis project Ga0123341, IMG submission 89959) | Root nodule microbial communities of legume samples collected from Mexico - Turtle bean Mexico pink nodule | ecosystem: Host-associated > Plants > Roots > Nodule | place: Mexico: Nepantla...
GCGTAGCGCGATCAATACCTATATCGGTTTGCAGGTGGGCTGCAGTTTCAAAATGGTAGGACCACCAACGCGATAACTCGCTACACAACACTATTTCACGATCGTTTTTGTATGTACTTAAGATTTTTATTTAGAGGTCAGCAAAAAAAAAAAAAAAGAAAAAAAAAAAAAAATAAAAATTTGAAATGGAGAAGTAAAAGCCTCAATAACCAAAAACAAAAAAAAAAAAAACGCACAGTGAAGCTAAGCAATAGAGGCAGGCGCCGGTGTGTTTCATTTCCTCCATACACTCTCAACACTATGGCCACCGCCCAACCACTCCACAACGGCACCGCCGGAAACCTACTCTCGCCGGACAATGTCTCCGCCGCACAGCCACCGGCCGACACGGAGACTGACACCACCGCGGCGGCACCTCCTCCGGAGAGGAGGTGGCTGGGGTGGCCCGGGGACTGCGTGTTCCGTCTCATCGTGCCAGTGGGGAAAGTTGGGAGCATCATAGGGCGCAAGGGAGAACTGATAAAGAAGATGTGTGAAGAGACACGATCTCGCATTCGCGTTCTCGACGCTCCTCTCGGCACTCCTGATCGAATTGTAAGTCTCAATGGCACCTAACCGCTCCCTCTGTCTAGGGTTTTCATTTCCTTTCTCTTTTTCACAATTTCAAGTTTTATACTTCTATTCCAACTCTTTCCAGCACCACGAAAGTGATTGATACCCTAAAAGTAGTCGCTTTTGTTCTGTGCTTTCTCCACTGCTTCTTCTGTTCCCCTTTCTTTAATTTCCATGCTAATGTACCATCCTGCGCGTGATTGTTCTTGCTCAATCAGTTGTCCGAGTTCGGATTCTGAATATTTAATTGCACTATATACTACCCTAAAGTCGAGGTTCCATCCGGTGAAGGATTCTACAGTCTTTGGGGAAAAAAATCCATGCTAACGTGCTTCCACTTCTCTTGTTTAGGAAGCCATAGTGTTAACATATGTAGTTTATTTTTTATTCTGTCAAGTGAGTATTTATTTTCAATACAATAGAAATCAAAATTATGGATTTTAGGGTCAAATTAGCATGATTTTCGAGTTTAATTGTCATAACATGATTATCCGTAGTTGGAAGATGGTGAACCGATTCCAGCTACATTCGGTGAAATATAGATATAATTGGAATTTATTTTTGGTTACTTCTTATGAAGTATCAGTTTTTTTTTGTCAGGTCTATTTCTTTTCATTGCGTTTTTCACATTCTGCTTTATTTATGTCTTCGTCACATTAAATGTGTGTTTTGGTTGGTGTTATGTTTTGGGTTTTATGTTTGCTTTCGTTGTGCAACTTCAATTTTATCATAACTTCATTACTAAGTGGTTTGTGTCTTTTAATCCATGTCAAAGTGTTGCTTTTTATTCTTGTTCATGTGGATTATCAGTGTGACCCCTGTATAGAATCTTCATGCGTATGTGCCTAGAATGTTATTTAGTTTCCTATAGAGAGTGAATGAAAGCGAACTCTATAGTGCAGTTGCTCTGTATGTTGTTGTTCAAATGAGAAATGTATATGCATGCAAATCTACTCTTTCGTATCTTTTCCTTTGATGATGACCTTTATATATTTGTGTATTAGTTTCTGTTGTATACTTAATTTGGTTAATTTTTTTTTATATTTCTCATAGGTACTTGTATCCGGGAGGGAAGAGACAGAGGCAGTTCTTTCCCCTGCAATGGATGCGGTGATAAGGATCTTCAAGCGTGTCTTTGGATTATCTGAAATTGATGCTGAGAATAAAGAATCTGCTGCTGGTCTTGCATTTTGTTCCATCCGTTTATTGGTTGCATCGACACAGGCTATTAGTTTGATTGGAAAGCAAGGCTCATTAATAAAATCTATTCAGGAGAATACCAGTGCTTCTGTTAGAGTGCTGTCAGGAGGTATGCTTCCTATTATCTACATGGATCTAATACAACGATATGGGTTTCTTCTGCATGCAAATCCTTTAATGCACACAGACACATATTATGGGGGTTTTAGTGTAGAAAAACATTGATGTTTAAGGCTGTCCATAATTGTAGATGACAATTTAATTTGTGTTGGATACTTTCTTTTTATGAATTATTGTGTCAGAGATATTGTCTGCCACTCACTAATTTTATATGGTTAGAGAATGATTTTATCAATTACAGTTAATGTTTGTTGCTCTCATTTGTTTATTTGAGTTATGTTGACATTTTCATCTTGGCTGGAGTGGCAGTTTTTCTTCAAGGTAGATTGCAGGATTTTCTCATTGTGATCATCAATTGAGAAGTTTAAATGAACAATTAATTATCTGTCTACTGATTAGTCATGAATGTGTGCCACAGCCATACTGTCAACTTCCCTAAATCGTTTTTCTTTTCAAATATTGCATGTGCATGTTTTTATAGGTGTGTTTGCCAGTGAAGAAGGTAATCAAGGTAATAAAGGGGTGCTTAGAAGAGCTTATTTTAGTTTATGAAAATAGCTGAACTCCCTTTTAAGCTCTTTACAACTTATTTCAGTTAGCTTTTTGGTGTAGCTTATAAAAAAAACTCTCTTTAGATCATTCTTGCCATCGTCAACGTATTCCATCTTAACATTTCTCATTTATGCAACTCTCACCTTTTTTTTGTCCTTTTAGCAACCAACATTCACAACCCTAGTGTATTATTGGATGTATAGCAGTAAGTAAAACTTGTCTTTGAGTTTGGTAGGTATTCTCTCATCACAAATAACCTCTAATGTCTTTTTCCATTTTAGCCATCCCGCTTGTATTGTATGTGTGATTTTCTCATTATCTTTTCCATTATTTTGTAATATGGACTCTAGATATTCAACCTTAGAAACTTGTGGTATGACATCTTCACTTTTACTTCTAAGTAGTATTTCTCTTGTCTCTTGTTAAAATTGCCATGCATATGTTGTCTTCAACTTAAGTGAAAACCTTTTTTGTTTCTGAAGTCTGTTTCCAAAGCTCAAGTTTTAAAAATAACTTCACTTGATTCCTTCATCAAAAGTATATCATTCTCAAAAAAAGATACAATTAGAGAAAATCTTGTGTCTCGAGTAAGTACATCCAAAATTAGATTAAACAAGGACCTAAGGTTGAGTCTGGATGTAGACTTATCTAGTTATTCCTAGAGGGAAGTCCCTAGTCTCATCTCTTGGGGTTTTGGCACTAGTAATTACCACATGTCTTGTATAGCCATGATATAAGCGACGAAAAAGATTTTTTTTTAAACATCTTTCACAGGTCCAAAGACACTTCTTTTTACACTTGCTCGTAAGTTTCTTCAAGTTAATAAAAATCATATATGTCTCTTTCAAATTGCTTCGGTATCTTTCCATCAACAACCCATGTAAAAGATAAAATACTTTTGTTATACACCTTCATGGCATAAAACCAAATTAATTCTCTGCAATCCTTGTTCTTGTCTTAACTATGCTCAATCACCCTTTTCCATATTTTCATAATTTATACCTATGTAGTTTAAACAATTCTAAATATCTCCCTTGTTCTTGAGTATAGAAACCGCAAAACTCTCCTGTCCATCATTTGACATTCTCTTATATCTTAAAATCTCATTAAATAGCTTAGAGATTTAAATCATGTCTTATTCTCCTATATACTTCCAAAGTTAAATAGGAATACCATTTAGACCAATAGCTCTTCCCTTATCTATCCTCTTAAGGACTTCTTTGGTTCTCCAGTCCAAATTCTACAATAGTAAGCCAAATTTTGTTCCTCCTTTTAGATTTCTAGTCCTCCATTTTTAAAGCCAATCTTTGTCCATCGTTGAAATGCTTATAAAAGTAATTCTATTTTCACTCTTTGATATTTTTTACCTGTGACCAGAACTTTCCCTTCATCCTTGATACATCTTGATCCAAATTTTTTTGTTTTTCTTTCTCTATATTAGCAAGCTTATTTATCATACTCTCTCCAAACTCTATCTTGAGATCTTTGTAAAATGAATCTAACATTTTAAATCACAATATTACTTTAAATGCAATCTTACTGTTCCCAGATTATAATAAGACCTCTTCCAGAATATTCATTTATTAAATTCCTTATTTATTATTAAATCCAGATGCAATAAAGTAATAATCCAAATGCATTTTTTTCTCTTTCATCATAGCACAACTTCCAGTTTACATGCAATGATATAAACTACAATATATTATTTTAATGGAAATCATTTTCATGAAGATGAGGTGCAATTTTATGCTACTGCGGATGAGAGGATTGTGGAAATTCAGGGAGAAACCTTGAAGGTCCTTAAAGCTCTGGAAGCAGTAGTTGGTCATCTGAGGAAATTTTTGGTTGATCACAGCGTTCTTCCCCTATTTGAGAGAAATGTAAGCTTGTAATTTTTCTGACCTCGAATTAGAGAACTTTCTAAAAGATAGTGTTTTCTCCATAATTTTTTATGTTCTGCTGATGACTGTTTTAAAGAAGTTTTCATATAAGATATGCACTGAGATTGTGCAGCTTTGCTTTGTTTTCAATTTAGTTTTCTGATACGTTTTGCCCATTTTTTGTTTTGGAGGATCTTTTACCCTTCTCTAAATCTACTTTTGCTGCCTTTTTTTTTCGGGCAGTATTTTCTTTTACTATATGTTGGTGTCAAGAAGTAAAATACTGAATTCTGACTTAAGATAGAAATAACCTAGTTTTTAGGCAAAATTTGTGTACAAAAACAGGGTTTTCCCCTAAAACACATGTTGTTTACCCCTAACAAGGAGTTTTCTCCTTCAAAACACAAGGAATAACAGTTGGACACCCTTTAGTTGCCTTTTACGAGTTTGGAATATAATATATCACAATAACTGTCCAATTATAACCTATAACTTCCTAAACTGAATGTAACAAACAATAAGTACCCAATAATAATTTCCTAATACATAATTATAAAAATAACCACCAATTGTGATATTTGAACGAAGGGGCCAAACTACAAAGGCACTCTTAGAATTTAGGCCAAGGGACTCACTCAATACCACAAATTTGGCTTGTGGGGTAAGTACAAAAACTTTATAAGCCATATCTCTAGTTGATGTTGGAATAAACACAACTCAAAAGACTATAATTAAGGCAACGCCAAAAGATGCCGCAATCAAGGCAAGCTAAGGGTGACAACTACAATTAAAGTGACTTTCCAAAACACACCCTCACTCCTAGGTGTATGGGCTTGGAGTGTGACAATGCAAATGGTTCAAATGAATCTAAGGTAGATATCGATACTGTCTTAAAATTTGGGTTAAGGGCTTAATTCAATATCCCAAATCTGCTTGTAAGGCGAGGATTTCCAAAGCTGTATAATCTCTATTTGAATCATATATCTAGTTGATGTAAATCTAAACACACCCTGTTGACAATGCCAGCATTCCCATTAGAAACATATAGTTCATGGAGGGTTATGTCAAATCATTAGCTATCTCATTATTTGGGCTACGATGATTATTGTTTATAATATTAATGGAATCAAATATTACTAACACTGTGAGAACCTATAAGGGTGCACGTGAGTGAATAGAAATAAGTTGGACTCTAATTTCTCATTGGCTAGGCTCATAATGTATTAGTAGTGTTAAAACAATGATGCTTTTATTTGGTACACAACTTTTATAAAGTTTTTTGATGTATCTAGAAGGATCATAGGTTGTACCCTATTTCCTTCTTTTCCTTTTCTTGTTTGCTTCTCCTTTTCATACACTATGTACATCAATGAGTAGTGTAAGACTCATTAAATTCTCAGAAATCTCAAGTTGGTATTAGAGTGGTATGATCCCGCTCTGTCTCTTCCACCAATCATCATCTGACATTGTTTGTTGTCGTCTACTTTTTGTTTGCTGTCGGCAATATCATTGGCAAGGCTAGGGTTTTGTCCCTCAATGAGCACAACCTAACCTAACAAGTTGTGTGGCCAAAATCATAGCTATGTGTTCGTTACATGTTTGACTACAAGTTCCCTGTCTAGCGCGTGAAGCCCATGCTTTGCTGTGTACTTGCTGGAACATCGTCAAGCCTGTCTAGAAAGGTTCAACAACCTCTTCTATTCCCATATTTGACCTCACCTCCCTCATTCTACCACTCCAAAGGGTGTGTCTAGTCTTTCCTTCGAAAAAGGAAGGGAAGAGGTGTTGTCTGCACTTAGGGCTTCTACAAGGCTGTTTTGGCTATTTCTTGGACTCTCACCTTGCAATTGAGAAACTGAAAGGAAAGAATGACCTGTCATGGGCTGTTGTTGTGGAACTTTGGTTCTTGGGTCAAGGTTACCATGATCATTTGGAGAAGGAAGAGGTTGAAGGTTCAATAGAAGTCAAGCTCAATGGAAGAAGCTTGATGTTTAGTTACGTACCTTGCTATGGCAATTTGTAGAACCCAACATATTAGGAACCTTTAAAACTTATTGCTCCTTTTGGAAGAAGGCACAAAGCATCTATGAAGAAGGCACAAAACTTATTTCAATTTTTGTATGATGTTGCCAAATCTCCTCAAGCTTGGTTTGGCAAATTTAGCCATGTGATGTTGAAATTGGGACTGAAACAAAGTGAAGCCGATTTTTCCGTATTCTCTTGTCACACTTTTCGTAAATGCTTTTATCTAACTTTTGTGCTAAAGATATTATCATTAGAGAAAATGACGTTGGTAGAATTTCCTAACTACAGAACTCTTGTTCTGTTACTTTTAAATCAAAATTTTGGTTGTTTAAAATACTTTATTGGTATTGTTGTGGGGGCCCAACCAAGGAAGGCATTGTGATATCAGAGAAAAATATGCTTTGGACATTGTGAAGGAAACAAACATGACTGAGTGCAAACCCTATGAATCCAAATTAAAAGTAAATGGCTGATCAAGGTGAACCATTTTCAGATCCTGAGAGATATAGGCCACATTTAACTACAAATACAGGTTTCCCCTAACTGTATCCTCCTTCAAAACACAAGGAGTAACATCCTGACACATATTGCCTTTTACCAGTCTGTAAGACAGTACCACAAGTTACATATCACTACAACTTTCACATCATATTAGTTACCTATAACTGCCTAATCTGAAATTAATATAAAAGTAGCTGTTTGGTAACTTTCTAAAGCAGAATCATAAGGTTGTATTTATGATTTATATTTTCTGCGTTGAACTGCTGCTGTATTTTGTTATGATGACAGTTCACTAAGAACATGAGAAATATATCATTTTCTGAATTTTTGCTATATACTTATACTGTTGTATGTGATTTCTGTGTTAAGTTCAATACACCAATCTCACAAGACCGTCAAGCAGAGACCTGGTCTGACAAGTCATTGCTGCATAGTACTTCACGCACCAGCGTATTTCCTGATATGCCTCTTTCATCAAAAAGGGATTCTATCTTAGCTGAGCGTGAAAGTCAATTGGACTCGTTACTCCCTTCTTCTACCATGTCTTTCTATGGGCAGGATTCTTCACTTTCTGGTTTGCGTTCTTCGGCTCTTGGCCGTGTTGGCGCTCCTATTGTTACTACGGTTAGTTATATTAACCCCTCACATGTTTTATGTTTATTTTCTTGAATGAAATTTACTGGGGAAGGGACTGATGTCTTTGATTGCCTCTATTTTGTAAAGTTTTACTACTTGTTCCAAAATCTGTTTTTCTCTACCTATTGTGAAAAGATGTATGTGTATGCATGCCTCTGTTTTGTCAAATTTTACTATTTATATTGCAAAAGAATATATCTATATGATCTCTCTCTCTCTCTCTCTCTCTCTTTATATATATATATATATATATATATATATATATATATATACACACACACACACACACATACATATGTGTTTTTAAGTTTTACTTGTTGCAAAAGAATATACGTCTGTGACTATGTATCGGATGATGATCTGGCTCTAGGGTTGGTTATGATGTGGGTGTTGTCATAGCTTATAATGTCTATTGACTTCTTCTGCATTAAGCTAAAAGCAAATATGTGGGCTCATTCTTCAATCTATATATTTTGTTTATTTATCTCTTCTGTTGATTTGTTAATAGTCACGGTACCCTTCATTCACCCAATAATGTCTGCTTTTTAGGTAATACAAACAATGCAAATACCGCTATCCTATGCGGAAGACATCATCGGTATTCAAGGGACTAATATTGATTACATTCGTCGCACTAGTGGTGCTGTATTGACTGTGCAAGAGAGCAGGGTGCCTGATGAAATCGTTGTAGAAATAAAAGGCACCTCATCTGAGGTTCAAACAGCACAACAGTTAATTCAGGTAGGAGACTTCAGAGGGCCTTCTCTCGTAATGAAGGAAGTTATATATTTCTGTTTCTGATACTCCTGTATGATTGTGATATTTACATAAGCATACCTGCACGGTCAGATGTGGTGGTTGTTGGTATTTATGCACGGGGAGGTCTTATTTTTATATCTTACCTAGTGCTCATTCTGTAGCCATTAATGCCACACTTAGTAGAATTCTTTAGGATCACTCGCTATTGCCTGTCTTCTTCTTGTTCATCTTCTTGACTAAAGTCTTTTATCACTTGCGTGTTACTTGATAGCGCAATGAGGATCGAAAAAAATAAATTCAATTCTATTTGTCGTAGAGAAGTAGGAAATGAAAGATAATTACAAGTGTTCTATTAGTGCTTTGTGTATATGCAAGAGTAGAGGCCTCGTGAAAGCATGGTAATTTTGATTTCATATACATTGAAGGACATCTTACAATGTCATTTTGTTCGAAGTTCATAGCTGGGTTTTTCACTTACTTGCTTCATCAGTTCAACCTGAATAGGCCAATTGTTTGGGAGTTTTGTTTTGACTTTAATAGGACTAACTTTTCAGAAATAATATGTATTCTGGAAAGGAATATGCTCATGCACAGGACAAAATTAAGCATAAGTGTGCAACTTTCATATTATTTTTTCTCCATTGTCACTAGATTATACTTTTAAAGTAGTTACCATATCAGGGTACAATCTATATCAGAATAATTGGTTACTTTATCTTTTGCTCACCGAAATTCTTTCCTCTGCATTGCAGGATTTTATAAGCACTCACAAAGAACCTGTCAGCATCAGTTACGGCAGGCTAGATGCAGGTTCGAGGTCTTCGTACTCTCAATTGGGCACTGCATCACGCCTCCCATCTTCGTTGTCATCACAACCATATTCAGGTTATGGAGCTTCTGGTTTAGGAGACTACAGTACTTTCAGGCTTTAAATTGGTTTATATTCAAAGGGTACTCCATTTAGACTAGTTTCTTTCTAATTGAGTCTGATTGGAGAGGATTAACGCTTGAATATACCATGAAACCTCAGAAGAACTTGTTTTTATGTATTTCATTGATATCATCTTGTATCGTGGTTAATTTTAGAGGTGGCCAGTAGATGAGAATTTTTTATAGAAAATGTAATGAAATGTCATTTTAGCCATTTTCATTGTTTTGTTTTTGTTTAAGTGCGCATGTGGAGCAAATGCAATATCAAATATCTTTATACTCTATTATTTGCTAAATATTTCAAAACGGATACAGTCTCATTAGTTAATTAAGTAATTAATTTTGTTAATTATTTTAACTTTAACAAGGACTTTTATATCTCTTTTTACTCTCATGTTATTATACTGTTTTTTTTATATAGAATAAGAGCTTTTTCTAAATGAGATTTACGAAAATATCCTGAGAATGCGTTTGTCAACATAAAATTACGTCTAAATGTTTTCATTAGACATTAATCTTATGAAAACATTTGATAATGTAGATTTTGTTAAGTTAAAACATTGTCTATAATATAGAAAATTCTCACTTTGCTTGTTTTTGGATTATATAATATTCATGTAATGTGAATGGATAACATTACAAATGTTTTGGATTTAGTTAACTTTATAGAGCTTAAGTCTATAAAATTTAGCAATATATTTTGTTTTTGACTTTCTTTTTTTGGTTAATCTTATCTTATCTTCTTAACTTTCACATTTTCATAACTATCAGTTAATTTTTTCTTGTTCTCGTATTTTCCCTTTATCCCCCTCTTACTCAATGCCTTTTTTTCTGAGTTATTGAGTTCATATAAATAAAAACTTATATGGGAGAATTGTCCAACATAAGGACATTTTTTTTAGGTTGGTGCAAAATCTTGATAAAGAGAGAATGTGATTAAAAGATGAGATTTTGGTGGAGAGAAAATCCTTCAGGACTTGTTTCTTCTACTAAGGTACAAAGCTATATTTAATTCAAGTAAAATTCAGTTATACTTGAATAGCAAAATATGAGTAAAATCTTTCCTATTTTGTGGTGTGCATTGATTCATTGATTTATGCCAATTTTCATCTACCTGGTTGCTTTGATTGTTTCTTGGTACTGGAATCTATTTGGTAAATTTATTGTCTAATTAATCAAACTGTGGTTTTAATTTATGATAAATTCTTTTATCCGAATTATGGATATGGTCAACTTTATAC
>Ga0123341_1006667_pt1 | contig 10455 bp, 12 predicted proteins | sample Turbeapinknodule_FD_89959 | JGI IMG/M metagenome (GOLD analysis project Ga0123341, IMG submission 89959) | Root nodule microbial communities of legume samples collected from Mexico - Turtle bean Mexico pink nodule | ecosystem: Host-associated > Plants > Roots > Nodule | place: Mexico: Nepantla...
GTCAAATGATAACATGTATAGTATGACATTGATTAAAATATTATAAATGATTTTTGTATTGAAATGCATAAAAATACTCTCACCTATGATTTTTTAATACGTTCTTATATGATTTCAATAAAAAAATACTCTGTTTTAATTCTTTAACTACTTAATTAGTAAAAGAATAAGACATCATTTTGAATAACTATAACCTTGGTTTGTTTCCCTTTCAATATCTTTGAACAACATCCCCACTTGTTTTCTCCTAATTCAAGGATGATATTTGCCTCTAAAGTTTCAGTTCATGTGCACCTATGATCATATTTTTTTAGACTGACAACAATTATATATGGTTGGAGATTCTGACATCTAACTAAAAATTAAGATATTAAATAAAATATAATTGACTGTAAATCTCATTTTCTAAGTCGATTTTATAAAGTTGAGTTAGACTTAAACTTTAGTTCTTAATATGCTATCAAGTCATATATTATTTTTTTAAACTGATTTTATAAGGTTGAATTAGACTTAAAGTACGCTTCTTAATTATGTAAATTCTGTGTGTTTCATATATCATGATAGCATAGAACTTGCATGCATGTGTATTTATTTTTTTGTTTTTGGTACTGCAGATGGCCCACTTCATTCATCACATATTTACATTCATATGTGGATACGCAGTTGGGTTTAAAAGATCATGGAAAGTCTCTCTTGTGGTATTCTCAGTCACTCCATTGACAATGTTCTGTGGCATGGCTTACAAAGCACTTTATGGTGGCCTAACAGCAAAAGAGGAAGTAAGATAAAAACAATAAAACAGACACTTGAGTATTCATTAAATTTGATGTTGTATGTCTCAACATTTTGTTCATCCACTTTTTGTAACTATTTTCTCTAAAGGCTTCTTATAGGAAAGCTGGTAGCATTGCGGAGCAGGCCATACGTTCAATAAGGACAGTGTTTTCATTTGTTGCAGAAAACCAATTAGCTGGAAAATATGATGAACTACTGCAGCAATCAGCTCCATTAGGGGCAAAAGTTGGTTTTGCTAAAGGTATTGGCATGGGTGTGATCTACTTGATAACCTATTCAACATGGGCACTGGCATTCTGGTATGGCTCAGTATTAATTGCCAAGAATGAACTTGATGGAGGTTCAGCTATTGCTTGTTTCTTTGGTGTCAATGTTGGGGGAAGGTGTGGCTTCTTCTCTCTTTTAACTTAGTAGAACATATTTGATTTGGAAAACAAAAACATTCAACCATGATTGTTAAGAACTACTTGGATTATGAGTAAATTGTTTATACTATTATCCAGTTACAAATCCCATGATAAGTTTATTGATTTTTACAATAACAATCTTAAGCATTGTACTAAATATACTTTCTGAGTGATTGATGGTGTAGAAAGTTTTGTATTGATCTTGTATAGAAATTCAAAGTTTATTCAGTTGTGTTTTTGATTGACAGAGGATTGGCACTGGCACTTTCATATTTTGCACAGTTTGCACAAGGGACTGTTGCAGCAAGCCGTGTATTCTATGTTATTGAGAGAATCCCTGAGATTGATCCCTACAGCCCTGAGGGTAGGAAGCTTTCTGGTGTTCGTGGAAGGATTGAGTTAAAAAGTGTTAGTTTTGCATATCCATCACGTCCTGATTCTCTGATACTTCATTCCCTTAATTTGATATTACCATCTTCAAAAACTGTGGCATTAGTTGGTGCCAGTGGTGGGGGAAAGTCCACTATCTTTGCTCTCATAGAGAGGTTTTATGACCCTACTGAAGGTAAAAGGAGCTATATCTGCCAAAGATCTTGTGAAAGCTAAGCAAGTTATCTATTCTCCTAACTTTGTTGAGTTTCAATATCTTTGTAGGGATTATTACCTTGGATGGTCATGATTTGAGGACATTGCAAGTAAAGTGGCTACGTGAACAGATTGGGATGGTTGGTCAAGAGCCAATCCTCTTTGCCACATCTATACTGGAAAACGTGATGATGGGGAGAGATAATGCCACAAAGGAAGAGGCAGTTGCTGCTTGTATTGCTGCTGATGCTCATAGCTTCATCTCTAGCCTACCACTAAGCTATGACACTCAGGTGTAGTTAGTAACTAACGAACGACAATCATATTTCTCCTTTTCTACAATGATATATATTGAACAAAACTAGGTTGCAAAGTAGTTCTTATGCAATACACAGGAAATAGCCAATCTACACATCTATCTAAAAATAGATATAGATATATATGTATGGCATTCAAAAGTGCATACACAAGTTTGCTAAAGAATTATGGTAGAAAAATGTTACTTTTTTTACAACTGCAAATTAAAAGACACTAGTTTAGAACTGGAATTTGATCAATACAATTTTAAAATTGTTCCATTTTAGTAAAAAATCATTTCCCTTTTCTGGTGCATGATTGTGAACAAACTCTTTATGGTATGATGTTTAACTCTTACATAGGAAGTACTATATTTTGCAGGCGGGAGACAGGGGTACAAAGCTCTCCGGAGGTCAAAAGCAGAGAATTGCACTGGCTCGAGCAATGATCAAAGATCCTAAAATCCTTCTTCTAGATGAACCTACTAGTGCTCTTGATGCCGAGTCAGAGTCTGCGGTCCAACGGGCAATTGACAAGATTTCTGCTGGCCGAACAACCATTGTGATTGCTCACAGAATAGCAACAGTGAAGAATGCTCATACAATTGTGGTTCTTGAACATGGTTCTGTCACTGAGATTGGTGACCATCGACAGCTGTTATCAAAAGCAGGAGCATACCACAACCTTGTCAAGCTTGCTACAGAAGCCATTTCAAAACCTCTAGCTATAGAGAATGGCATACAAAAAGGCAATGATTTATCCATCTATGATAAATCTGCTGCTGCTTTATCAGGATCAAGATATCTAGTTGATATCCCTGGGCCTAAAGACTTAATATCTATGCATGAGGAGGAGAAACAGGAAGACATGGAAGTTCATGACAAAATAAAGGCAAAAAGTTACAGACTTTCTGAAGTATGGAAACTGCAAAGGCCTGAGCTTGTGATGCTATTTTCAGGACTTATTCTGGGAATGTTTGCTGGTGCTATTCTGTCCCTTTTCCCATTGATTTTAGGCATATCCTTGGAAGTATATTTTGGCGATGACACTTCTAAGATGAAAAGAGATGTTTCCCACCTTTGTTTAACACTTGTTGGCCTTGGATTTGGTTGCATACTTTCCATGACAGGACAACAAGGTTTCTGTGGTTGGGCTGGATCAAAGCTGACACAAAGAGTTAGAGACATATTGTTTCAATCCATACTTAAACAAGAACCTGGGTGGTTTGACTTTGAAGAAAACTCTACGGGAGTGTTGGTATCAAGGCTCTCATCCGACTGTGTTAGTTTTCGATCAGTACTTGGTGACAGATTCTCTGTCCTTCTTATGGGGTTGAGTTCAGCTGCTGTTGGCGTTGGTGTGTCCTTTGTCTTCAATTGGAGACTAACACTTGTGGCAGCTGCTGTAACTCCTTTTGCACTTGGTGCAAGCTACATAAACTTGATCATAAACATTGGGCCGCGAGTGGACAACGACTCTTATGCCAAAGCTAGTAACATTGCTTCTGGTGCAGTGTCCAACATAAGGACAGTTACCACATTCTCTGCCCAGGAACAGATAGTTAAGTCCTTTGATAGAGCCCTTTCAGAACCTAGAAAAAAATCATTACGAAGTTCACAACTTCAAGGTTTTGTGTTTGGGTTGTTTCAAGGTTCCATGTATGGAGCATACACCTTAACACTTTGGTTTGGCTCATACCTTGTAGAACATGACAAGGCAAAACTTGGAGACGTGTTTAAGATCTTTCTCATTCTTGTTCTCAGCTCATTTTCTGTGGGACAACTAGCTGGTTTGGCACCAGATACTTCTATGGCGGCTACAGCAATTCCTGCAGTTCAAGATATCATAAAACGCAGGCCTCTGATTAACAATGATAGAACAAAAGTAAGGAAAGTAGACAAATCAAAGCCATTCAACATAGAATTCAAGATGGTGACATTTGCATACCCATCTAGGCCAGAAGTGACTGTGTTGAGGGACTTTTGTTTAAAGGTCAAAGGTGGAAGCACAGTGGCCCTGGTGGGACCAAGTGGATCAGGGAAGTCAACGGTCATATGGTTGACTCAGAGGTTCTATGATCCTGACCAAGGAAAGGTGATGTTGAGTGGGGTAGATTTGAGGGAGATTGATGTGAAGTGGTTGAGGAGGCAAATGGCTTTGGTGGGTCAAGAACCTACACTTTTTGCTGGGAGCATAAGGGAGAATATTGCATTTGGGGACCCAAATGCTTCATGGACTGAAATTGAAGAGGCTGCAAAGGAGGCTTACATCCACAAGTTCATCAGTGGCCTGCCTCAGGGTTATGAGACACAGGTAATAATTCTAAAGCAAATTCTATGAAATTCTAGCAATACATTAACTCACATATACATTTTAACAGTGACTCGTATACACTTGTCACACATCGACATCCATAGGACATGTATTGATGTATCGATGAAGTGTTTAATTCAAATAATATTTATTCGATTTCTGACAATTATACCACGGTTCTAAAAAGAGAAATACATTAATTTTATAAAAAGTCAAACTTATTGTATAAGTTTTTATTATTATAATAAAAAAAAAGAAACAAATCATTTTGAACCAGTCATGAAAAACATATTTCTGTTAAAAAAAATCTGAAACACACTTGTGCACATAAATTTTTATTATCAATTTATATAATTCATAATTATATAATATATAGATCTGTGTCTCGTGTCCTACATTTTAGAAATTATATGTATTTGTATGTGTGATATGTTAGTTTCTGTGCTACATTGCTCAATTCTATGAGCAAAGCATATGATCAATTTTCTCATCTTCTCTAAACTAGGTTGGTGAAAGTGGGGTCCAGTTATCAGGTGGCCAGAAACAACGAATTGCTATAGCAAGGGCCATATTGAAGAGATCGAGGGTACTTTTGCTTGATGAAGCAAGCAGTGCCTTGGACTTGGAATCAGAGAAGCACGTTCAAGAAGCCCTTAAAAATGTTGGCAAAGAGGCAACAACCATTATAGTTGCTCACCGTCTTTCCACAATCAGAGAAGCTGGTAAGATCGCAGTTATGAGAGACGGGGAAGTGGTGGAGTATGGGAGCCATGACACTCTCATGGCTTCAACTCAAAATGGCTTGTATGCTAGCCTAGTTCGAGCTGAGACTGAAGCCAATGCCTTTTCTTGATCACATATATATATGATGAGCCTGTAACATTATTGTCAACATATAGCAATTGTGACACAAAAGAATGCCCCCATTGGCCTAAATCATTTGGATAAAACTAGAAAAGAAAGAACCAGTTTAATTGGTTTGGGCTGTTTTGAAGTGTGGATCATACAACAAAAATCATTTGATTCTATCTTTTAGGTCAGATTTCTTCTTTTTCAAATAAACAAAAGATATGTGCCGCTTGATTATGTAAATTTCATAAGGAAATACTTCAACATTTTTGTTTACTTTCTTCTATAGCACTTTTTCTTGATTATGGCAAAATAATGATTATGAATATGCAAATGCATGCTCAATATGGAGGGGGGGCTAATAATGATGCAAGTAAGGCCACAGAAATAAATGGCAATGAGCGTATCCTTAAATCTTTCAGTGGTTACATTGGCTCTAACTAAAAACGACATGTGACCAGATTGAGCCCCACCAACATCATGTATTCTATAATATCCATTAAATTGCCAACCAGGTTAGCAGGCATAATTCTTTGGTAAAGGAACCGATTTATCACTTCATGTCTCATAAAAAGTGCTTCAAATTTCCCACGCTCAAGTGTGTTGTTGTTCCATAGTTTTCAAGCCATGAGAATTTGATGCTAACGTGCCTTCAATATAAGACATTTATATAATCTTGGTTAATCCTCTGGAAAAAGCAATCAGAAGCATTCTTGTTTGGAAGCCTACTGTTTCCGCTTGTCCTTTCTGGTCTGAAGAATTTCTTACAACCCTTTCACAAACAATGCCTCTTTGATTCTTCTCTTACACACTTCTCGCGTCACTTCATGCTTCAACTCTGAATTAGGTAACATGATACATATACATACATATGCAAACACATACAAACAAATTCACATGCAAACACACACGTGTATGTTATCTGTATATCAAAATGTTTTTCCAATGTTTTTTGGCTTACTTTTTATCTATCATGTGAGATTAAATCTTGCTGCTTAATTTTCTTGTTTTGAATATCACATTAAACGATTAACTATTCCAGTTAGGTACATCTTTGAAACAATATTTTAGCACGTTAGGGGATTAGAAAACTAAAAAATTGCTTGCATTTTACACCTTAAACGGCTTAGGAGTTAGGACCTATATAAAAAGTAAGTCCATTTGAACAGAAGTATCTACCAAAATGTATTAATTTTGCTTGATGTGCAGCTCCTTGCATTCAATATTCCAGACATGCAAATTTGTTGACCCCTGAATAATATAATACATAAAACAGAAGAAAGTGAAGAGGCATGGCATCCCTTATTCCGGGGGTTCTACTGAAGCTTCTCCAAAGTATGGATTCTAATGTGAAATTTAATGGGGAATATAGATCAGTCCTTCTGCAAGTGATCAGCATTGTGCCTGCAATAACTGGATCTGAATTATGGCCTAACCAAGGTTTCTTCCTGAAAATCTCTGACTCTTCTCATTCAACTTATGTCTCACTCTCAAAGGAAGACAACGAGCTTATCTTGAACAATAAGTTGCAGCTTGGACAATTCTTTTATGTGGATAGCATAGAGGCTGGAACACCGGTCCCTATTCTTGTTGATGTTAGACCAGTTCCTGGCCGGCACCCTTTTATTGGAAATCCTAAGGATTTAATGCAAATGTTAGAGGCATCAGAGGGTCCAGTGCAATCTGATAATCCTAGAATTAATCGTTCAAAATCCATGAACTCAACAACATCCAAAGAAAGCAGAAGTCCATGGCACAAAATTGTTATTAAAGAGGACAAGTCTGCTGTTGCATCCAGGTACATGCAGGGTGTTAGAATTCCAACCTCAAATGTGAATGTGTATGATGCTATTGAAGAAAGAAAAGGAAATGATTTTCAGAATGATGTAGATAGTACTAAGAAGGTGGTATCTGCAAAAGTAAAACTGCAAAAATTACAGGTCAGGTATGATTCTTATCTTTGATAAGCAGATTGCTAGTTAAACAAGTTTCATATTTGGTTACTGGGAAATCATGTGCATTATGTGTCTAGCATTGCTCTAACCAGTGCAAGATTTTTTCTACAACAATAATTAAATAATTCAAAGATGCAGGAATGCACATTGGCATAAAGGGAATATTCATTTTGGGAAAAAATGTTCAGTGTTCATAACAAGTTTAGTGCTGAATTGTATGCTGTGCTAAATGCTAAATAGGTAATAGTAGTGAAAATTAAAAGATTGAGAATGATTTGTTTTAGCATCACAGGCACTCTCAGTGAATACAACTCGTACTCTACTGCTTGAAACATCTTCACCAAAGCTGAGGGTTGCTCAATGTAACATCCAGGAGACTGTGATGTCACCTTCTAAGCGCATATCAACCAAACCTAATTGTACTAAACTGGAAACTACAAACTTGAATGTTTTGCCAAGCAGTGAAGATAAAAGCTGGAGCACAGAGGCAATTCCATGGTCCTCTTTGCCAGCCAAACTTTTGAGGCCTGGAAAGGTACATTGCAGTTTTTTCTCTCCTTTGAATGATAGATATTACTGTAAAATTTTGATGCAATTTGTTAATCTTGTTCTGTAATCAAAATTGGAGTTTCATCTCAGTATATAATAGAGGATTCCATCAAATATTATTGTGTATTGTAGAAGTGAAACTCCAAAACTAATTAGAGAACAGTACCATAAATACTTATAATACTATATTTAAATTTATTGCTTCATCTCAATGTCTTTTTTTAGTAAAGCAAAGCTGTCTCAGAAGTTACATGATTTTTTGTTGACAATCATAAAAATTTCCACATTTTACTAGGAATTGCTTAGAAGGAAACATATAGCCTCCATGGTTGTTATAGAAGCTCAAAAAGAAGTTACTGCTGCTACAGTCCTTGTCAAGTTTTTAAGGTACATTATGCATTTTGTCGTAATATTGTCAAATTACTTACTCAAAGTTTATGTACTTGGGAAATTTTAAAAATTATACAAAAAAATTGTTGCTATATTACTACATTATAAAGATGTTAAAACTTTCTTTGAGTTTTCTAGCATTTGGATCTACACGGCATAATGTCATCTCAGCCAAGGTAGTAATAATTGGTAACCAAGCAAAATCTACCACAAATATTATTTTAGCAGACAACTCAGACTGACTTGTAAATCATTATTTTTATGTAGGAACTAAAATATAAAGTTTTTTCATTGGATTAAATTTTTAAAAATGGTGTCAAATACAAGGATAACATTTTTTCCATTTAAATTCTTCAGTTATTTTGCCTCTCCTTCCTTTTCAGTATGTTTTCCAACATCTGCACCTCAGCTGCATCAGAGAATCCTCATGTCACACTGAACAAGTTTTTTTCTTTCCAAGAACTCATGATGAACCATTCAAATGGTACAAGCACAGTTCCACACACGGATAAATTACTTAATCTATATAAAACTTCTTCTCCTACAGAAACAGATAAAAATTACAAGAAATCAGTTTTAGTGCCTGGGAAAAGTTCATCAAAGTCTCCAAAATACTCACCAGATTTATCCGACACTGAGAAACAAGAATGGGCCACAGGAAATGGTCTAGAAGAGATAAATGAACTGAGAGAGGTCCTTTTGATGGAAACAAAATTATGGTTTTTGAAATACTTGGAAAAAACATTGGATTTCTGGTTTTCCACAAGCTCCCAAGAGAAGAGGGGAAAGACGAGTAAGGAGACTGCAGGGAAGAAAAAGAATCATGCAAATCATATAGCTCTCACGTTGTCACACCTTAAGCAAGCAGATGAATGGTTAGAGAAACTGAGAAACACTACAAATTTGGAAAATGAAGAGATGTTTGAAACTGTTGACAGATTGAAGCAAAGAGTTTATTCTTGTTTGCTCCTACATGTTGACTCTGCTGCATTTGCTTTGGAAAGCCGAGCTTGATTATTGGATACTGATATGTTTTAAAGCACCTATTCTATTTAAAGTTATTTATAAGTTAAATTATCTTATTGTGGTTGAGACAGACATGGCTAATGGAAAATGTAATGTGATATGATATGACAATAAAGAACACCCTTTGAAGGGCGTTCAAATGAAGTCTAGTTGTAACATGATTTCCTGATAGATACACCTTGTTAGATGAAATCAGCTACATGATCATACAACCCTATTCCAGTAATGTTATTTACCATGAAATCCCTCTTACAACTTCTCCAATGTCCTTTTACAGAACTAAAAGACCATACAATCTACTCTTCTAACTTGTGGCAATGTTTGACTTAAAAGTGGGAATCCAGGTATTAGACACTTGTTTCATATTGGAATCTTAATACATGTACACATAGCAGTTGGAAGAGCTTACCTTGTAGCTGACAAATTGATCTATACAACAACATTGCCAAGAGATTGAAACAGGCTGGAAAAGTAGGACACATGCTTTAAAACTTAAACAAATCAAGCATGTGTCCTGCTTCTCCAGCGTGGTTCAATCTCTTCTACTCTTTCATGCCATCAATATAGGCTGAGAGAGTTGAATTGAGAATGTGGAAACATAAAACATACTTCTGTGGGAGTACAAGTTTGCTAGGTAATGTGATATGCATGTTTAGGTTGGATTTTATAAACAGAAAATGATACAACTTTATGAAGTTAAGTTTGAGATGACTCAAATGCATTGGTTGTTAACCATTTTGTTGGTGAGCAGGGTTGTTCAACTGTGTTTTCTTATACTAAAAAATGAAGTTTATATTATCTCATCATAGCTTTGTTCATGTACTGTTGAAGTTTGGCAACCAAATAAGAGTTTTCTGAGTGCTTAGTTGAAAGGTAAAGTGAGATGTTACCAAATGCCAACAAAAGTTAGCAGCTCTGCAATGTGACAGACCCACCCACTAACACCTTGCTACAGATGAATTCTCAATTACACATTCTATTTTATGGCTGAATCTAAGTTTTTAAAAATTATAAATAAATACAAATCCTAAATATTTTTATTTCCTACTTAAATAAAAATCTAAAAAAAATATATCCATTTTTACTTTCACAAACGGCGAGTATGTACACTGCAGAACGCCGCTTCCACAAACGGCGATCATGTACACTGCAGAACGCCACTTCCACAGACGGCGACTATGTACACTGAAGAACGCCACTTTTACCATGTTTACCTTCTTTATTTTCTTCGTAAAAATTTTTGGTAACTAATTCATAGTATTTTTTTTAAACCATAAATTAAATAACAA
>Ga0123341_1006668_pt1 | contig 10455 bp, 9 predicted proteins | sample Turbeapinknodule_FD_89959 | JGI IMG/M metagenome (GOLD analysis project Ga0123341, IMG submission 89959) | Root nodule microbial communities of legume samples collected from Mexico - Turtle bean Mexico pink nodule | ecosystem: Host-associated > Plants > Roots > Nodule | place: Mexico: Nepantla...
AATAAATATTTTTTTTTTAAAACATGGTAACATCAAATTAAATTCATAAGAAAAATAATTTTAAAAAGAGGAAAAAAATAAAGTACTAATACCTAATCTAAAAATTAAAATTCAATCTAGTTTAAAAAAACATACATTTAAAAAGTGAATCAATTAAAATTGGTTTGATTAAGATTGGAGAGAGTGAAATGAATTAAATTCAAAAAATGTTCAATGTACTTATAATTTAATTGGAATTGTGAGGTAAATGGAATCAACTTAATACAAAATTATTGGTATTAAATTGTTTGGGTTTAACAGGTACGTATTGATGGTGTAAAAGTTTGAAATAGTAAATTAATTCAGAGTTTAACAAATTTAAATGAAAAGTAAAATTTACAGTAAATTTTTATTTATTCACTGCTTGAAAAGAATACATTAAAGGGATGGAGAGAGAAAAAAGAATGGGTTGTGTGGATTTATAGCTTTTGGACTTTTTAAAGCTGATAGGTAGATGATTATGTCAATGAATGATACACAATTGGACAAAGATTTTGTAACAAAATGATTATTTTACCATTCGTTAAGAGAATTATTGTTTGCTTAATTTAATTTATGATGTTGTTGTGTTCATGGCTAGTTATTAAGCTAGGTAAGAGTTGAAAGTGAAAAGTGGTGTGCCAAGTACCAACCAACTCTATGTTACTCTTCACCTCAGACAATGAGTATTAGTGAGTGATTGGTACAAAACTGTGAAACCCTTTTGAAAGCCAAAGCCAAACCAGAATCATTTCACCAAAAGGGTTAGATTCAGATAATTTAACCTCATGAATGGGAGAGTCAGTCTCAAGCAATGACCTCAGTGTGTGTAGTTTTTGTCTATGTTACTTGAACTCTGATCACATGATTCAGTTCAAGGAATGCAGTGTCGGCAATTCCCACAGGGAAAGTGTTTCATGTGTTGTGCACTGAGTGAAGTGACAAAAAATGAGAAACAGAAATGGATTTAACACCAATCAGTTCACAGAATGGAGTGGTGCTAGAGGTTTTGGACACTCACTGACTACATTGTTTAGGGGGTCTAAATGTGGCAATTGTTGACCTGACCACTTAAATTAAATTCCATTTGGGTGTTTTTCTGTCACAATAATAAATGAGAATGTTGTCAATTTTTCATGGATATGCTGTAAAGATCTTGGAAAGAGGAAGTTAACATGTTGGTCTCACAGTATTAAATATCTTCTTTCTTTACTGATATCACACCATTTTGTTCAAAGAGGCTAAAAAGGAGTTGAGGCTTAAGTTTTGGTTTAGTACTATAATGTATAGGGTATTATTAATGAACATGGTCTAGAAAAGCACAAGAGATTGAAACATTTCATTAGAGTTTGTTTTCCTTTCTCAAATTGGTGTGGTTTTTTACTTTTAGCAGTTTGAAGACAGAGGAATTGGAAGGGTGTACTTGGGCTATGATTAGGTGAAGAGAAAGGAAAGCAGCAACAACAACAAATCTAAGCATTTAACGGCTTGAGATGCAGTTAAAGCAAAGTTCTCACTGGTTTTCTAAATCTTTACAATCTTTGTGTTGAGTAATATTCTTCCTCAAATAAATTTGTCTATATTGAATGCTAAAGCACGTCTTTGTCACATCCAAAATTCCCTGTCTTGTCCATCTCTCATCACACTTATTTGGTAAAAATTTCCCAATAAAATTGAAAGATGAATTGCTTATTCACCATGCATTTACTTTCTCCAATTTATTTAATGCATGAAATTTTAAAACCGTACAAAAAAAAGTGTTATGTTATATAGAAAGAGTGGTTTTATCACATAGAATGTTCGTGTTGATACACGTATCAAAACATCAACACTCATAAAACACGTATTATTGAAGTATTTAATTCAAAAATTATTTGTTAGATTTCTAATAATTCTAACGCGAATCTAACACGATTTTAAAAAATATAAATTCATAAATTGTTTTAAAAATCAAGTTTATTATGTAAATTTTTATTATGATTATCAAATTAAAAAACAAATCACTTTGAACCAACCGGAAAAAATATATTTATATACATAAATCTTTATTCCTTATTATCAATTTATATAATTTATAATTATATAATATATAAATTCGTGTTCATATCAATCTTTATTCCTTATTATCAATTTATATAATTTATAATTATATAATATATAAATTCGTGTTCATATCAATGTTTGTTCGGCTGATAAAAAAAAAATCAGTGTTCGCGTTGGTGTCTACACTACATAACTTGTATCTCAATAATTTTATGCAAAAATCGAAGAGGTTTTTAACAATGAATTTTAAAACTAATTTTTAACTTTTTGAAGCTTATTTCTCAGTGTGTGTATGAAAGGTTTTGCATAAAAAAGATCTCATTTGAATCCTTATGATTAAAAATGCCACAAGATATAAACTCACTATCTGAATTGCTTCTTGTAAATTGAATTGCTTTACTTTATTGATAGCTTTAGGATGGTAGTTCATATAAAAAAATGCCAAATGAAAACAAATAAAATACCCATAATATATGACTTAATAGCTTAAGATAAAATATTGAATCTGGCTAGTGTATTTCCTACTAATGTTAAATCTGGTAAAACACAGTTCATATATAATATTATTCAGTGTTCTTTGCCAAATGAAAAGCATCAGTCATGAATAGGTGAGGGATGCAAGGTCCATTTTCTTCTGAATGAAATTCTCAGTACCAAAAAAGAAGAGAGATGGCAAGTCATCTACGGCCAATTTCCATGGAACACACTGAGAATACGTCTCAACCATCGTTAGTAAACATACAGAAAACGAGGTCTCTTACATGTTGCATTACCAAACCATCAATACAAAAAGATAAGCAATGGTCTCTCAGAAGGTGAGATGAATAATCTTCACAGACACATCTTATCATAGGTAATAGATCACTTCAAAGGTACAACAGTATCAGATCCCTCTCATACACTTGCCCTTCTTTTTGTGTTAACTTAACTATTCATAGGTAACATTCAAGCTAATTCATTCATTCAGCTAATAACTTCCCCTAGTCAGAGATGAAACTTAAAAGATCAAACTACTGTGCAGAGGCATAAATCATAAAACCAAATGGTGCTAAAAAATTGCCAAGTGACCCTACACCTAGTAGGATATGCATGCACACACACACACACTAAAAAAGAATAGTCGAAACTCATTTCACAAGTTAATCTTAACTTCACCAGCCTCAATGTGGCAATTTCTCTGTATTCCTCCTTTTTTTTGCTGGGGGCATTGCAGGAGGAAATGGCTGTCAAAATCCAGATTCGGCATAGGTCCACAGGCCATGCAAAGGACTCACAACAATAACCCACCATCAGAAGACGTGGCGTTCAAACTTAAGCCATGTTATTGTCATGGGCAGTGTGACAATATGAGGCAATGCCCCAAGGCATTTCTCTTCATGATTAAAAAAATACAAAATATTAGACTTCAGACAGCCCAAAAGTTTACTATCCTACATTTTCAGTGTCACATAACCTGGACTAGCCCAAGGCGATGGGAACCCAAACATATTGTAATTTGGGCTGCTTTCTAAAAATAGAGACCTCAACCACTATAGACCAAAGCATACAGACCATGATTCAGCCAAATACCACTACCATGATGACATTTAACATCAATTCATCTACATCTACTGAAGATGCAATATACTGAACTAGAATTGGTTCTATTAGACAAAATAAAAATATTATTCATTGGATGTAAGTTGTCAACAAAACAAATGTCAAATGCACAATGAGATATGATTCAAACAGATGATTATTATAGTACAGTGGCAGCCATAATCCGTAATAAGCACCCTTCACGATCAAGAGATATGAATCAGTTCAAAATACAGAGGAATTTTCAAATCAAAGATATTAAAACATAGTTTCTTTGCTAATTTTGGCACAAAAAACATGTTTAAAAGAACCAAATAAAACCAACAATTTATTTTATTTCATACAGAAAACTCATTGGCCAAAAGACAAAGAAACCATAGATAAGAAACTGTACTGAAAATAATTTTTTCACACGAGCACAACAGACAGTTCATACAGGATATTGACAAAATAACAAAACAAATATGTTGTATTTTTCAATCCATGTGGATGATGCATAGTCTCGTGGATGAGAACAATGAATACCATTCCCCTAGGATTATTTTAAGGCTTCAGGAACGGATGTATTACCCTCTGTTTTTGGACTAAAATCCTTAAAACCGATGGAAGAGAAAATTGAATTTCTTTGTACAGTGTGAGATGCAGCCAAACAAAAGTTAAAATCTAGATAGAGTTGTCTGGGTGTGAATAATGCTAAATACTTATCATTCCATTAATAAATTTTGATAAGATAAACCCATAACTGAATTTAATTTTTTTTTTATCATTTACTAGTATGAAATTATGCACTAGGACGTGGAAAAAAATGAAACCCTCTTGAAACAACTATAACGCAGACTCGTGTAATAACTAATCACAAGCAACACTAAACCTAGAAAATTTGGAAAGTTTCTATTTGCACGGGTTATCCCTTTGAAACCCCCTATCTTAGGCCTTAATGCCTGGAAAAGAAATAAGTCTAGGCAGCGATGAAGTGCGAAAGCAGTGAAGTGAAGTTTAAAGAAGACCACGATCAACCAAAAAGGAAGCTTATAGAAGTAAAATTATTCAAGTAATCAAATTTGTGAAACCAATCATTCCCTCACAACCCTTCGTGCAGAATCTAGTTCCTTTCCTATACTCATGGAGATCAACAAAGCAAGCTATGTTTTTACAATTTAAAGGCCAGAAGTGCAAAGTCGTGGAGAAACTAATACCAAAGCTACCAACCCAGGAGTTCAGCATTCAAAAGAAAAAGCAATTTCTTGATCTACTGATGATAAGAGGTTTGATAATAATGTTGCACACCATAAGCAGAGACACTATCATGATAACCAGACAGCACAAGTGGCTCTGATGAATTTGGAAGAGAACTACCATGACCAAGATTGCCACTGGGACCCATTGGGACACCATCAAGACCATAAGGCCCAGTTGAGGTGCCTGTATAAGGCAAGATGGTTGGGGATGGAGCCTTCATGCCATATGACATGGTTGGCAAGTTCATGTACGGATTTCGATGTTCCGATAACAAACCTTGTGACTGGAAATGTGGTTGTGGTTCAGGCAGCAAGCCTGATGACTGGAAACGAGGTTGTTGTTCCAACAACAAACCTGGTGGATGGAACAAAGGTTGTTGCTCCAGCAACAAACCTGATGACTGGAAATGAGGTTGTTTGTAGTGGTGAGGGGTTGAACTGGCACCACCGACACTATTCAGAACAGCTGCAGAACCAACTGGGGCAGAAATTCGAGGACGCTTGATCCCACTTTGTAGCTGCTGATGAGAAGGAGGCTTGGCAGAAAAAGCAGACGCATTATATTTTAAATTTGCCTTATGCTTCGTCAATTGGTCTATACGCTGTTGAAGGCTTTCAGGTGGATATTCTGTTTGAAGATTATGACTTTCAATAACCTTAATTGCCGATTTCAGTGCATGGACTTCTCTGGCTGTGATTTCATTCTGCAAAAACACCCAAATAAATACAGGCAGTGACATCATATACCCCGGGTAACAATCATGGGGAGAATACTTACAAGTGACTTCCCTTCCTCAGAAAGTCTTTTAGCAAGTTTCTGAGATTCATTCACGTGAGCTTTCAAAATGGGAATTGGTGGAATCTTATCAGCAAGATTGAACTCAAAAACATACTTGACAGCTAGAATATGTCTGCACCTGTCAACAAGTTTGTGAACAAGACCTGCAAAACACCCAAAACAAAATTTCCCTCACAAATTAAACACCAAAAAGGGAAAAAGTAGAAATCAAATAACGGCAGCATAACCATTTCAACTTACAACATTACACTATTTTTTAAAAATTCCAACTCCAAGACCACATAACATAAACACTAGTGGTTACTAGTGTTTTCAGTCGCTGAAAATGGATTATCTTTAGGTTTAGTTCCCAACTTATTCTAGATCAAGAACTAGACCCAGAGGTATCATCACAACCAGAAACCATAGGACTAATTCCATAAGGAAGTAGATTATCAGTTATTGCCAGCTCCTACACCAACAGGTGTTGCACTATTCGCATATTTAACCATCGAAATCCTTTCATATGTTTAAAAGATCCAAACAACTATTTGTGTCAACCTCGTCAGTAATCCCCAACATTCAAAATGATAAGTTTCCACCTAGTAATTTTGAAATACTCAACTTTAGCCCCTAAAAGTTAAAACTCCTGGGGCAAATACTTGCTGATTCACAGTTTAAGGGATTAACATTTGCAAATTTCAAGATTACAGAAACTAAAAACACCATTAACCCTAAACACTAGAGTCACAACAACAGGTAACAAGCTACAAGCCTACAACAACAAAACACAAACGCGGCTACGTAACAGCATCTCCTAACACCTCATCATACTAAACCAAAACATCAAATTCAAATGAAAGGGCTCCAACCTGGAACTTTGTCTGTCAAACCAACACTTCTGTATAGCTCAGGAAGATCATCATTGGCAGCAGCCATGGCAGAGAAGCTGACAATCTCATTCTTTGTCAATTCAGAGAACAACCCATAAGCCGCCACAAACTGCAAGAAAGTCATGGCCCCAACACCATCACCACCACCTTCACTTGCCAAGCTCCCCTTCCACTCCACACACAACCTCTTTGCTCTCTTACTCACCTTAGAACTCACAGAAACGGACGCAGCCCTCAACTGCTGAAACAACAACCCGCAAGTCCTCTTCCTCTTGCGCAATTCCTTGTCATCTTTCACCACATTCGCACCCACGACACCGTCCAATGCATCGAGAACCATCGACGCGGGATCGGAAGCACGCTTGAAGGCACTCTGGAGGTCAACCCCGAGCGCAACCTTGTCTTTGAAATGATCCCCAACGTAGTCCCGCAACCCTTTTCCATCCATGCAGTTGCAGAGGGCAATCATGCGTTCCGCGTGGGTTTTGGGCAATGCAGCATCAATTCGCGATGATGGGTCAGAACGGGAGGGCGGAAAAATGGAATCTTTGGAGGGAGAGGGTGGTGAGTGAGTGTGTTGCTGTTGGGAATCGAGGGAATGAAGAAGCTGAAAGCGTTCAGAGAGGGAGTTGTGGAGGGAGGTGAAGTGGGCATCGATGTGGGACCATGAGGGAGGGAAGAAGGAGGAAGAGAGAAGAGAGGAATGGGTTTGGAGATCGTCGTAGGCTTTCTTCAAACTCTCTTTCTTGGCGTCCACCAGTTGCAGAGCCGCAGAGATGGTCTTCGTCGACGTCTGCATTGCTGTCGCTGTTCCTCTGTTCTTTCCAAATTCAAAACCCTAAAATTGAAACCACAATGATGATGATGATGTTAGACAAGGTGGTTCAGTGCTTTGCTTTGTGTTCCTGAATGAATTGTTGTGATTAGGTTCCAGAATGCATAATACAAAATCACCGTGAAATCTGAAAATGTTGTATCTGAATATCACTGGTAATTGTTAAGTTGGGCCTGTGTTCCCACAATGTGTGGGCTGATTTGTTTTAGGTTTTTGCATTCTGCACCCCGTTAATGTAAAAGCAATTGCTTCCTGTACCCAATCAATTTTGACTGGCACCCGACGAACTTTCTAAAACCCCATTGTACCCTTGTCTTCTTTATTTTGAAAAAACGTGTAGGGTGAGGTGCACAAAAGCTTGGTTTTGTTTTGGTGGTGATTTGAGCTGCAGAGGAGGTGCTTTTAGTGTAGTTGTGGAGGGACGTTTTCAAGCCAAGGTCTGGTTGACATTGTTGTGAGGTAAGAACTCACTTAAACTGATTTTCGCATTTCGTTCGAGTTGAGGTGGTCTCAGATATCGTTATCCAGAAGCCTGGTTATTACCTTACGGATGTTGGCATCCAAAATCCATTATTAGTCACTTCGAATGTAAAAAAATCGTAAGTATTTAACATTTGCAGTTGAAGCTTCGGACGCCCATATCCGTGGTGTAAAAGTAGCTTGCAGATATCATTATCCAGAATAGGGTTCTGCATTTCAGATGTACATATCCATAATGATAATGTATGTGTTCCGGATTTGGGAATGCGGAATTATGTTTTTTGCGTTATGGATTTATTTATCCAAAAGTTAAGTGATGTTTTTTTTTTCGGCATTGTCAATGCATACAACGGACTCGTGCATGGGAATTTTAAGGGAGATTGACGTGTGGGATAGATTAAATGATGTTGATCTAAAGTAGTCGATAACTTATAACACGTTAAACAATGAACATGGGGCACACGAGTGTAGTGAGGCATTACAAATGAGGTATGGTAAATATTAGGCTTGTGAATGTTATATTTATGAATGATTTTAAAATTTGGCATATGTTGTTATAGGTATTTCGTGATCGAGATGAGTTGTTAGAGTGGGCGAGAAGTGTTGATTATAGTTATGAGTTTGTTATTGTTATATTGGGGTCGGATATATGGACAGGGCAACGAGGAATGATGACCTACGTATTATTAGGTTGTGAGAGAGGAGGTAAATACAGACGGTATAAAAAAGACGTAGATTTAATCGAACGAGAAGTAGGAAGTGTGAGTGTCATTTAGAATGCGAGGTAAACCAATGAAAGGTGGTCAAGGATGAATGGTTGAATTAATTTGTGATTCTCACAATCATGATTTGGCAGAGACAATGGTCGTTCATCTGTATGCTGGCCCTCCTAGATAGCCTTCGTCATCAATTTCAACTTCTTTTTGTTCAATATAATCTTCAAAGTCTTCATTTGGAACTGAAGTACTAGGATCACCCCATTTTCTTCTAACCCATGCAGTTGGTCGCACACGGTCCGAATTAGAACGTCTTTCACCTCTAATACTCACCATTTTACTATTCATAAAAATAACATCCAATCAAAATTAGAATGGAACAAAGATAGTATAAAAGAACAAATAAAAAATACCATATTGCTAAGTGCCCTAATCTTATAACACAAATTGTAAGGGCAGAGATAGTAGGAACATCAATGGTCATAAAAAACCAGTGCAAAAAACGCTTCTGGATCCCTTCATCCGCAGTAAATATGAATATTAATATCCGGAACTCATTCATAAGCAAACCCTTTCGGATGCAGTCATCGACAACATATAAATACCTTCCGCACAAGCATATCTGGAAGTAAAAAATGACTTTCGCCTAAAACTATCTCCAACGCACACGCATGTTAAAACTGATATTGTCTTCTTCGGTGCCTTCGTTCATTTTCGTTGTCGAACTCTCTCACAAATGATGTTTCACTCAGTGCAACAATGGACGACCTTCGCGCTCCTAGGTTTATCTTCGTTCAAGGGATCCTTCAAGTCAAGCCTTCCGTTGTTGGGTGCGAGAACGAAGTTGTTGGGAATGTACACTCACAAATTTTAATATATGAATGCATATTCAATTTCTTTAATCACAAGGTTTTTTTTTAAAAAAAAAAATACTCTCTAAAATGTGCTAAATGAAATAATACATTATAAAGTCAAAATGTAATATTACATTTCACATTACACGTTCCAAAATGTATACCCCAGATTTATAAATACATTATAAAATGTACAATTTGGAATGTATTTTTATCAGGATAACTTTGTCATTCCATTCATTCATAGGGGTGCAAATTTAAATTAATGGGGTTGCAAAATGCAAAAACCCTTTATTCAAATCCAATCTATTATTTTTTTATTCGTGGGCCACCTCCATTCCACTTGAAATTCCTAAAATTCGTATGTGAATAATTTGTACATTCCTTTTTGAAAAGTACTTTTATACTAATTAAAACTTAACATTTTATTCTTTTTCTTCTTAACATTAAATTATTTACTATTTAAAATTGTTGTAATGAAAATCATGACACTTTAAAAAACATGTTGGAGCAACACAAAATAACTTAGATATGTACAAAATTGAATATTGGACCAAATTAAAAACTCTTAAAAATCTAGTGACTAAACTTAAAAAACAAATAGAATTGTAATTTAATATATTTTTTATTCATTTTTAATAAACTCTTTTATATATTGTAACTTGTACATTTGGTGGGGCAAGAACAAAACAATGAAATAAAAAGAAAATTTTGATATGAATTCTATAAACTTTGGTCATCAAAGGATGTTGTAAAGTCAGAAATTAATTAATGATTAATTTATTTTGAAGAATTTTTCAGAATGATAAGCATAAATGTTAATAAAGGAAAATAATTATTTCACATGATATTGGATATTGATTCCACCACACGCCATGGATAAAGTCAAACTACAATATTTGTAGGTTTAACTTCACTACGAATCAAATATAATAAAAAAATAATGTTTAGTGAATTTATTATTGGTTAATTTTAATTTCTTAAACATGATTTACGCTTACTATTTTAAAACACTCTTATTA
>Ga0123341_1006669_pt1 | contig 10455 bp, 4 predicted proteins | sample Turbeapinknodule_FD_89959 | JGI IMG/M metagenome (GOLD analysis project Ga0123341, IMG submission 89959) | Root nodule microbial communities of legume samples collected from Mexico - Turtle bean Mexico pink nodule | ecosystem: Host-associated > Plants > Roots > Nodule | place: Mexico: Nepantla...
CTTTGTATATGCACAAATTCTGTTTTGCAGGACCTTTCAAGTTAAAAAACAACAACACAAACAAACCAGGGATTTGTCTTCATCAAATAGGGGGAGATTGTTGAACAAGATGCTTTGATGTCTTCAAATCCAAGAGGAAAGCTTGAAGACCTTATTGTTGGGTGTGTGTGTTGTCTAGTTGTTTGAAACTTGTTAATTCACTCCTTAAGATGATCCAAGTTCATTTGAATCTTTAACCTTTTGAAAAGATGAGTTTTCTAAAATGCTGTTGCAATTTCAACAGGTTGAAATTTTGAAACAACAGGTTGTTTTACCATAGTAGTTTTTGAAAAGGTTTTGAAAAGCTTGACTTTGCTGTCAAGTCAATTCAATCGATTGTTTTTCTGAAAACCTTAACAAAATTTTGTTAAGTGGTTTTAATATGTTTTAAATGATCCTAACTACCTTGACTCCTTTATTAAATGTTTTTGACCACTTGGTTGGTCTATATAAAGGTGGTCTTACGCTCATAATCTTGGAGTAAAAAAAAGAGTTTATCAAAAACATTTTTCCAAGATTTGAAAGAGCTTTGGATCATTCTTAAGTGTGTGGAATAGGATTGGGTTGTAGTTATGAACTTTAAGCTTTGTAATACCCAGGTGTATTCTATTCCCTTCTTCCTTGATTATTGTATTTATGTATTTGTGTTGCCAATGAGTGTTGTGTGTTCTTGAGGTGTTCAAGATCAACACTCTTGGTGTAGTTTGCCAAAGGTAGTGTGTTTCTTGAGGGGTTCAAGGTCACTACTTTGGTGTGTGGTGTTTGTAATCTGGTTTTGATTGCATAGTGGATTACCCAATGGTTTCTAGGGACTAGATGTAGCTCTTGGTGTAAGAGTGAACCAATATAAATCTGTTTGTGTGATTTTCTCTTTCTCTGATCTTAATATATATGTTTTAAGTTGGTTTTATTAATGGCTGATAAAAACAACCTGTTGAATCGCAAAAAAAAACCAGTTGATTTTCTGGAGATAAACTAAAACAACTTTGTGCATAGCTTTCCTTAGTTTCTTTCTCTGTGATTCTGCATTGACTTTCATTATACCTTCAAAGTTTGAAAAAATCTTTAATAAACATTTCACCTCCCTCTTGTTTAAGGCCACATATTCTAAAAGTGTGAAAGGAAAAGAGGGTGAGGGCTCTTGTGGTTTCTAGAACACCTCTTTGTGGCTTTGAGTGTGTGTAATTTGTGATTGATTACTAGTGGAAATCCAGTGGTTGTTCTGGGGACTGGATGTAGTTCAAAGTTGAGTGAACTAGTATAAATTGGCTGTGTAATCTCTCTCTCTCTCTCTCTCTCTCTCTCTCTCTCTCACACACTCCTTATAAACTGTTTGATTTGATTTTGTTATTGTTGTTGCCATAAACAACCGGTTAAAACGAAGTTTCAACCGATTGATATTCTGCAAACAGTTTCAATTACCTTGTTTGATTGGCTTCCTTGATTACTTCTTCTGTGATTGTTGTTAAAACTTCATTCTTATCAAATCTTTTCGAAAATCTTTTGACAAACAATTCACTCCCCTCTTGTTTAGGCCATTAATTCTAACAATTGGCATCAAGAGCTAGGTTCCTGAAAAATATTCAAGTTCTGTTTTTTTTTTCTAAAACTACTCTAATGGTTGATAAACTACCTTTTGAGGAAGATGCTTCTATAAACAGACCACCACTGTTTTGTGGTATGAATTACCAGTTTTGGAAAGTTAGGATGAAGATTTTTATGTATTCCACAGATAAAGGTATTTGAGAAGCAATTTAAAATGGTCCTTTTATACCTCAAGTTAAAAAATATGTGTCTTTGTTGATAAGCCTCCATCTAAATGGACTGAGGCTGTTGGCAAGAAAGCAAAGTTTGACTGAATTGCTAAAAATATTATAACCTTTGCTTTGAGTTGTGATGAGTTTTTCAGGGTATCACAATGCATTTCAGCAAAAGAGATGTAGGACATCCTTGAAGTCACACATGAAGGAACTAATGATGTAAAGAGGGCAAGAAAGCATGCTCTCATCCAAGAGTATGAGTTATTCAGAATGCAGAAAGGGGAGACAATCTCTGACGTGCAGAAACGGTTTTCCCACATTGTGAACCACTTAATGAGCCTTGGGAAGAACTTTGACAAAGAGGAGCTGAACATAAAGATCTTGAAGTCTCTTGATAGGTCTTGGCAGCCATGACAACAACTTCTTTGTTTGGTAAGCTAAGGGAGCATGAGCTTGAGATGAATAGGTTGGTTGTCCAAGAAAGTGAGGACAAACACAACAACGGTATTGCACTTAAAGCTGCCAACTAGAAAAGGCAACAAGACTCCAGTGATAATGATGAAGACACTATGAGTTGTTGTCAAGGAAGTTTAGCAAATTCTTGATAAAGAATAAAGGCCAATCTTCAAAGAGGTACAATTATAAAAATATAAATGACTTTAATCCTAACAAATATACTTGTTATGGCTGTGGTGAACAGGGACATATCAAAACTGAATGTCCTAACAATGAGAGCAAAGAAAAGGTTGATTTCAAGGAGAAAGGAGAGGAAAAACCAAGAAGGCATACATAGCTTAGGATGATAATGAGATATCCTCCTCCAGCTCTTTAGAAAATGAAGAAGCAAATCTATGCTTAAAAGCTTCAGCATCATGCAGTGTAAGCTCATCTTCATCAATCAAAGGTAACAACTACTACCAATTACTTGAAGCTTTCAATGAAACACATGAAGAAGCTAATAGGTTGGCTCTCTTGAACAACCGGTTGAAAGGATTGAACAACTGGCTTGAAAACAAATATAAAACACTAGAAGAAGAGTTAGAAAAATCTAAAGTCGATTTTGAAAACCTGGATTTGATTTACAAAAATTATGCTTACATGTGTGACTCTAGTTTATGTAAAAACTGTGAATCTCTTGAAAAGAAGGTTCACTGCCTTGTGAAAACTGTGGATAAGCTTAACACTGGAAAATCCAACTTTGAGAATGTTCTTGCATCTCAAAATTGTGTCTTTGGAAAAACAAGCTTAGGATTTTATCCAGAGAGTAAAGAGAATGGGATTACAAAACCTTTTTCATCAGTGCCAGAAAATCAACCGATTAAAAGAATGAAACAATCAGTTGTTACATGCTTTTACTGTATGAAGAGAGGTCATTCTGTTAGATTCTGTAGGTTTCGTAAATCTCTTGTTCCTAAAGGTATCTTTAAATGGATTCCAAGAATATTTGATGGTTCTAAAGATAAATCTAACATGAAAGGTCCCAAGTTCTTTAAGGGATTAAATCTTGTGATATGATAAGCTTTCTTTTGCAGATTTTTGCCTCCACGTGAAGGATTTGTAAGATCAAGATCTCATGGATGCAATTAAGCAAGGCAATGCCTTGTTTTGAAATTGTGTACTGCTTCATATGTATACCATAAGTCTTGAAGAATAACTCTTTGTTATTCCTATTCTTGACATTTCTTTTCAAATTCAATTCTATATTTCTCTTAAGGTTATGGATTAATTTGTCTTGTATTCATCCTGTTTCTATACAAAACTATGTGCCTTAACCTGAATCCTTGTATGTTCAATGTATGTTAAAAGAATTTGGATTTTTCAATTTTTTTCACCTGTTGCAGAAATTCAACCGGTTGTTTCTTCCAAACAACCGATTGTTTCAACTTTGTTAACACTGGTCAAATATGTTTTTTAATTTAATGTGCCTTGATTTGATTTTCTGTTCAAACCCAGTGACGAGTGTGGTCAACAATGCTTTAATTACAATCTTGAATACAAAATTCTCTCTGCAATAACTGCTCTTCATGGAATATATTCTTCGAAATCTTGGAAATTAAAATTGCTTTTTAAGTTTGGTCAAATCAGCATGTGTTTTCTGTTAGGTCTGTCAGAAACTGCTTTATTGTTTTGATTTGATTCCTTTTTTAGTTTGAATTCTACCCACTAAATGCCAACTTTGACTAACTATTCTGGGTATATATATGTGAGGTTACTTGTTGCACTTAATCACAAGAAATAACCTGTTTTTCTTCTTTTTCTCTCTTCACAAAATCTATTTTGCAGTGTGCTTCATTCTCTTTCTTTATCTAAACCATGGCATAAACACCTCCATCCTCCAAAAGAATGAAGACAAGGGCAGTAAGGAGTGGTGGAAAACTAGAAGGCCGATTTTTAGGAGAATTAGAATTGATAGAAAAGTACCTACATGAAACTAGTAGGAAGATTGTTAACACTCCAAATCTTGTTTCTTTCACCTGGATAAAACAATAGAATCTTACTATGGTGAGGAGTCTTCTAAAGGAGTAAAGGCTGAAGAGATTCCTTGAGCTTTCTGGAAACATCTACCTAGATTTGGTGAAGGTATTCTACACAAACCTTCAATTTAATCGTGACACTCTCAACTCTCATGTGAAGGGGGTGGATATTGTAATCACCAATGATGTGTGGACTGCTATAACTGGGCTAAAGTATTCTTGATTAAGAATAAACAAAGACAATCTTGGAGTGATAGAAGAATTCAACAAAATGCAATTCTACAAGAATTGTCTCAAGAATCCTCTCTCAAAGGTGAGAAATTTTTCTGTGAGAGGGTTGAAGCTTGGTGAAAGGCTCATTGCCTTCATAGTTTCTTGGATTGTCACACCAAAGGGGAGCAATCATTCTACTCTCTCTAAAGAAGACTTGTTGTTAATCTACTGCATCAAGGACAAAGTAAAACTCAACTGGATTCACATCATCAAAGACCATATGCAAAAGGCTATAAGGTTAAGTGACTTCCACTATCCCTATGCCATTTTGATTTCTAAATTTCTACATTATTTTGAAGTAGATATTGAAGAAGAACTGGCTGAGATTGTAAAGCCTTCAAGTGAGATTAATAGTGGTTCCCTAAGCAAAATGAGGTTTACCAAGATTGGTGGAAGGTGGATAAGCAAGGATGGTGACCAAGCTAACCCAAGTGGGACTCATGATGAAGAAGAGACTGAAGCTGCAGCAAACCTAGAAGAACCTATTGTTGAGACTCATGGATTTGATCTAAGTACTTATCACATGGGAGAAAGGATGACTTAAATGTCTCCTTTTGAGAGGCTCATGGTAAACCAAATGGATAGCCTTGCTGAGAACCAGAGAAATCTTCATGAGCTGTGTGAATCAAGGTTTCAGCATATGGATTCAAGGTTCCAGATCTTGGATGAATAGATTGAAGTAGTTCAAAACCAACTCCTTGACCTGCAATATGGAAGCAATAACTTAAGCAAGTTTTAGGCCTTCATTTAAATTTCTGTTTTACTTTTCTGAACACTTTTTTCCTCTTTTATGCTATTTTTTAATCCTTCTATCTCTCTATTTGTGAAGACAAATAGGGGGAGAAGTGAGTTGTGGGTTGTAATGTTCTAATATCTACATCTATTTTTGTTTTGCACTTTTAATTGAACATTGCTATAATTGGTTTTTTTAGTACATATTTTAACCGGTTATTCCTGCGAAATAACAGATTGTTTTTCTGTGTTGCACCTATTCATGTTTGACTGGTTTCTCACATTGATTTGGCTAATGTTCCTCACTTTAAATCACCTAGTGAAAACTAGTTTGTTGTGCTTGATTAACTGGAATAAATTATCCTGTATTTCTATGTTTTCCTGTGAATGCAGGTTAAGCAAGATTCTAAACAGAACATTCCAAAAAGCATCCCAAGGATTTGTCTCCATCAAATAGGGGGAGATTGTAGAACATGGAAGCTTTGATGATCCAAATTTGAAGTGAAGGGTTGATGCTTTGCTGATTTTGGTTGGAGCTTAGCTCTAGGGTGTTTAGAATTCTTGTATAGATCATTCTTGTCCTATGCACAAAGCTAAATCAATTTATGTTAAAAGAGAAAAATGTTTTTCTAAGCAAAGAGAAAAACAATCGGTTGAAATCACGATATAATCGATTGTTTTACACTTAGCTTGATTGAAGGTTTTCAAAAAACTGTTTTTGACTTGGTTGACTAACTGTCATAACCAATTCATCCGGTTAAAACGACTTTTCAACCGGTTGATTGTCACATATCATAACAGCTTTTCAAAAACCTGTTAAATCAGTTTTCAGTTGGATTAAAACTGTTTTGGCTCATGATTGACTGCCTGGACGGCTGGTTTTAAGAGCTATAAATATGGTTTCTCTTTGGACTTCAAACACAACAACACATACACAAGAAAGTGAGATTGAAACTGTTTTTGAGAAGAGATTCAAATCAAAGTTTTGCAAGATTGCTAAGTAGATGTGCATTGGTTCAAGATCTAATCTTAGGAGCTCTGTGATTCCAGAATTACCAGATGTAATATGTTCCTTTCTGATTCTTGTAATTCTTGAACATAGGCTTTGATGTCCCCAAATCTGTGAAGATGCTTGGATGTTGTGTTGTTGTTGGTTGGGTTTAGTTTCTAGTGTTTAGATTTTGTGTTATATCACTCTTGAAAAGCTTAGCTTAGCTAGAGCAATCTTGTTTGAATAAGAAAATAAGTTTTTCAAAGCTAAGTGATAAACAACCGATTGATTTCACAGTTTAATCGGTTATTTGACACATAGCATGTTTGAGAGTTTTTCAAACTAACTTTGACTTGGTTGACGACTTACCATTCAACTGATTATTTCGAGATTTCAACCGGTTGATTGTTGTATCTTTAACAGCTTTTCAAAAATCAGTTTAACCTGTTTCTGTTGGCTTTTCAAACTGTTTTTGGGTCGTGATTTCCTGACTATAACGTTCATATCTAAGAGCTATAAAATGTGCTCTCCCTCATCCTTTGAAATAGATGAATGATTGAGAAAGATTCAAAATCTAATTTGAGAGGGAGTTTTAAAAGAATTTTTGCAAGTGTTCAAGAAGTGATTCTAGGAGCCCTGTGATTTCTTGAAGTCAGGTATAATCTGCTCTTACTTAGTTTCTTGTATTTGAATTCTAATATTGTAAAACTGTTGTAAAATCCTGTAAAGTCAGTGTGATTCTGGCTTGAGGTGTGTGTTGTGTGCAAGGAGGGTGAGTAGGCTTTGTGGGATTCCAAGTCACCTCTTTGTGGTTGTGTAAGTTGTAATCTGTGATTGGTTACATAGTGAAATACTTAGTGGTTTGACTGAGGACTGGATGTAGCTCTGGGATTGAGTGAACCAGTATAAACCTTGTGTGTAATCTCTCTATCTCTATCTCTTTAATAACTATTTGATATTTGCTCTGCTGTCATAAACAACCGGTTATCTCTGTATTTTAACCGGTTGATATTCTTGCTTTGCAAATTGTTATACTTGCTTTTATCTCTGTGCTAAAAACAAATGGTTATATCGAAATATTAATCGATTGTTTTTCTGTCATTTGTTTTATCTACTCTTTTCTGTTGGTTGTTCTGATCTTTCTTTTTGTAATTCATTAAAGGTTCATTCTTAATCAATCCTTTTCGAAAATCTTTCACTAAACAATTCACCCCCGCCCTATAATTCTAAAAACAGTGAGATGAAGTTTTTCGGACATTATAAAACACAGTGTTGGGAAGAGCAAACAATAATGCTTTTCAGCCGTAGATAAAGGCCACGTGTGCGCTCATGATGGAGTGTGGTGAGATGTCCACTCAGAAATGCTTCGTGCGTCGCGCCACCGCGCCACTACTCACAAGACACGTAAGCCACCAAGGGCAAGCAAATAACCTCTTCGCTGAAGCAAGCTCAACTCGAGCCTAGGGTCTTGTGTACTGGACCAGAGAACTCAGAGCTCAGCGCTCGAAGGTTGAAAATCAACATTTGTTGTAGGCAGGTCAGCTTGACTCTTGGGTCAAGCTGGTGGACCATGTGATTGGGCCCCAGATGTATGTGATACTTCATTTCTCATATAAACCCTTATGCATAAGGCCTAGGCGGCTAAGCGAGGGGTAATTTTGGACCTTGGGGTGTACTTAGTACGTAGGAGGTCTAGCTTAAGTAAATGTTTCCTTTTAAAACCTAAGCCCATGTGTGCTATGGCACAAAGAGGTTAGGTTGCATGTGTTCAAAATGCAACCTATGAGAGTGTGTCCAGAGAGGAAAAGTTTTGTTCGGTTGCGGCACTATGAGAGTGTGCCCTTGGGCAGAATATTTTCTCATTGAGTATGCTCTCAGTTGAGATTATATTCTCTTGATAGAAAACTGTTACAAGAGGTAGGCTATAAAAGAGACTTGAGATCTCAAGTTAAAGATACGTTGTTTCTAATACTGAACTAGTTACTTCTTGTTTCTTGTAAAGCCCTGTACTGGACTTGATTGTCGGAGGGCAATCAACTGGCAGGACCCCCTCTGTTTCAGCGGAGCCGTGTTCCAACGTAGAAAAGAGATGAGCAGGTTCCAACAGAAACAGATGGAGCTAGAGCTTGTCATCACAGTCAACCGGCAAGAACAGTCAAACTAGCATCTTTTTTTTAAAATTTTCCACGTTTTAGTTATTAGTTAAATGTGTAACACTGTACTAGCATAACTCTTTAAAGTGATATTTCAGAAAAACAGTTCATAGTTTGAATGAAAGAGATGATGAAAAGGGAAGAGAAAATAAATTACCGTTTGCATTTGATTCTTGACTAGCTTGATATCATCCATACTAACCGTGCGATTCACAAAGCGCTTGATGTTTAAGCCAACTCCAGGAGCACCTTTAAGAGGAGTTGGGGTGTCTCTGATGAAGAAGATGGTGAGAAGAGAGAGTAGCATATCGACGAGAGTGTGCCAAATGAGAAGTAGTCCCCACCAAATAGCGAAGAAGCATGAGAATTGACTGGAAGAATGGTGCGAGGAGTCTCTGTTTTGAGTTGGCACCGTTGGCAGTGCATGAGGGTCAGAGGTTTTGCGAGTGACAGCAAGGAGGAGTGATATGAGAGAGGCACCATCACCCAGGGAATGATGGATCCGAAATATAGCAACAGCTTCTGCATTTGAGGTTTTGATGTTCAGGAGGTGCACTTCCCACAGTGGCTTCGACTGGTCCAGTGAGGTTTTGGTGAAATGGGAGATGTAATCTTCAACAAATCTATCTGGATCTTCTATGTTAGAATCTATTTCAGGAACTATGATGTGCTTCTCTAACTCAACTCTTGTTGGGATCCATTTTATTTTCCCTCCCTCCTTAGCCTGATCAACATACACAACAATAACTATTTATTTTTCACTCCAATTTACTTCAAATATAACTATTTTACTTCCTTTATTTTTTATTTTTTTATATAAAAATAAAATAACATAAAAAAATTTAAAAATTAATATTCTACAGTTTTATGATACATATATTATTTAATATATATCGAAATATACTGTTCAAGTTTGAGTCTCTATTTAATTAGCTCAACTTAACTTAGTTTTTTCTTATAAAAGACATGCAAACATGTTGAAGAATTTTTTTAACTTTTAAATGAAATTTACTCACAGTTTGTGGTGCACTTTAGTTCTTTTGTTTTTTTTTTCTTGTTAAAAATACATTTAAACCAAACATGAAAATTATATAAGTTGTGGTGCGTGAAACGTTTGTAGAGACACGCACTAGCAAGTTTGTCTTTTTACCATCACATCGTCTAATCAATCATGAATTTGACAATTTAAATTACATTTAATGAAATGAAAACATTCTCCGTGAGAGTCTTGGAGAAGCTTTTAAATAGATCAACTTACTGTTGATCACTTTTGACAAGCTTAGACATAATTATAAGTAAAATGATATCTCACTTTTATATGTTTAGCCTTAGAATGTTAGATATACAATTTTGGGGCTGTAAAGTTCTATTGGGAGTTAGAAGCCTTTGTTTGGTTTTTTTCTTAGTCACAAAAGGTTTTAGCTTTGTGATTTTTTTTATACGGGTTAGATATCCTAAAGTATTCCTGTTTAATTTAATTTATTAATATTTGATAAAAAAATCAAAGGTATTTTATTTTGGATACTAGATTAATCCTTTAACTAGTACATTATCCATGGAAGTTGAGAGCAACAACTTGTAAATGGCATGTACTGTGCTTTCATTGTAGACAAATTTATGTCATTTAGCTTCTTACTTGACAATGAGATCATACAAAGTACAATGAATTGATATTCTCCACTTGTGTTTTTCTATCTACTTAATCTCTAGCATAGCTCGCACCATATAAAATTCTTCTAATATGAAACTTGTAATGTTTTTTATAACACAAACAAAGATTATATGACCCTAATCCTTTTCACAGTCTTCAAGTGAAACTCTTTAGATCTATGTGAAATCTTGCACACAAACAAAAACTATATTATTTAATAAAAAAAATTACATCCACCTCAATTATAAAAAGAAAAAGAAATTGTATTACTAAATGATTATATTGATAGATGATTTTAAAATTTTGGAAACAAAATAAGAAAATGTTTATTTGAAGAATAAACTATAAAAGTAATGTAAAATATTGGAGACACAAACAACAC
>Ga0123341_1006670_pt1 | contig 10454 bp, 8 predicted proteins | sample Turbeapinknodule_FD_89959 | JGI IMG/M metagenome (GOLD analysis project Ga0123341, IMG submission 89959) | Root nodule microbial communities of legume samples collected from Mexico - Turtle bean Mexico pink nodule | ecosystem: Host-associated > Plants > Roots > Nodule | place: Mexico: Nepantla...
ATGTAAACCTAGCTAATAGTTCTGAGTACACACAACATGGGATACCTAGAAAAAAATGGTTGTTGCCTGTTGGTACGAATCATCTTTTTTTGTAGATCAAACGTGGGGCCCTTTCACAAAATCAAATATATAATATTTTAATATTACAACTCATATTTATTATCAAATTAATTGATGATATTAAAATAAAATATTTTAATGTGAATACTCACAAAATTAATTGATAACATAAAAGAAATTAAATGCATTTATCTATACATTAATTATTTATAAGTTAATTATATATTATATTATTTCATTTTTTATCTACATAAAAATTCCTATCATTTTCTTTAATTATTGCGTAAAAGGATGACCCAAATAAATCATACTATAAATAGTAAATTAAACGCATGGAAGTTTTGTAGATGAATTAATTATCATCGTACATGAAAGGTATTTGTTTCCTAAGTTCCTACCATATTCTAATTAAATTCTATGTTTAATCTATAAATTTTCTGAGAAAAATAAAAATAATAGTTAGTAGTTTAATATTATCACATAGTGTTGATATATTAACAATTATTCACCACGTTACAACTGATTTTTTTTTTAAATAAAATAATTTTTAAATTATATTTTTATAGTTATAAAAAAAAAATTCATTATACATTTCACTGATTTGAAGATAATAAAAAAAGTGACGTATCTTCTGTGTCTCTTTCGGTGCATATTTTTCTTTCTTCTTCTTACCAACTCTCTTTCTCTCTCACACAACTTCATCAATCTAACACTAATGCACAATTCTTGTTATTCACACGTTAACGTTATTTTTATGTCTCTAAAATCAAAACACACACTAACACACCACAAGAACACAACTACTTAGGAGTGTCTCAACTCTCAAACCAAAAACACAAAACAACAATGCAACATTCTCACACACTCTTTCTCACCATTCTCTTTCTCTTCTTCTTCTTCTTCTCTTCCACACTCTCCGACCTCTCGTCGGAGCGCGCGGCGCTCCTCGCCCTGCGCTCCGCCGTGCGCGGCCGCACGCTTCTCTGGAACACCACCTTCCCTTCGCCCTGCGCCTGGCCTGGCGTCCAATGCGATGATGCCAAAGCCACCGTGGTGGAGCTCCACCTCCCCGCCGTCGCTCTCTCCGGTGAGCTTCCCGCCGGTGTGTTCCCGGAGCTCCCCAACCTCCACACCCTCAGCCTCCGCGTCAACTCTCTCTCCGGCGCCCTCCCCGCCGACCTTGCTGCCTGCGCCGCCCTCCGCAACCTCTTCCTCCAACAGAACTACTTCTCCGGCGAGGTGCCGGCGTTTCTCTCCGGCATGACCGGCCTCGTCCGGCTTAATTTGGCCTCCAACAACTTTTCCGGGCCAATTCCGGCGCGGTTCGGGAACCTCACCCGGTTGAGGACCCTTTTCCTTGAGAATAATCGGCTCAATGGTTCGTTACCCGGTTTGGAAGAACTCGGTGAATTGGCTCAGTTTAATGTCTCTTACAACATGTTAAACGGTTCTGTTCCTAAAAAGTTGCAGACTTTTGATAAAGATTCGTTTTTGGGCAATACCCTTTGTGGGAGGCCACTTGGGATTTGTCCCTGGGATGTTGGGGGTGGTGAGAGTGGTGTAAATGGGAGTTCAAATTCAAGTGGGGTTGGAGGGGGTGGAGGGAGTGTGATTGGAGGGGAAAAGAAGAAGGGGAAGCTTTCTGGGGGTGCAATTGCAGGGATTGTTGTTGGGTGTGTGGTGGCTCTTCTGTTTGTTGTGTTTGCTTTGATTCTTTTGTGTAGAAGAGGGAACAAGACTAGGAGTGTTGATAATGTTAGCAACATGGTGGGCTTGAAGGAGGAGCCTCAACACAATGGAGAGTTGGGAATTGAGGGCGGCAATTTGGAGAGTGGGGGTGGGGATGGGAATTCGGTGGCGGTGGCGGTGGCGGCAGTGGGTGGGAATGGAGTTGGTGGTGGAAGTGGTGGAGATAAGAAGTTGGTGTTTTATGGTAATAAGGTGAAGGTGTTTGATTTGGAGGATTTGCTAAGGGCTTCTGCTGAGGTGTTGGGAAAAGGAACTTTTGGGACTACCTATAAGGCTGTTTTAGAGGATGGGCCTGTGGTGGCTGTGAAGAGGTTGAGGGATGTCACGGTTTCGGAGAAGGAGTTTAAGGAGAAGATTGATGCTGTGGGAGTGATGGATCATGAAAATTTGGTGCCTCTCAGGGCTTACTATTATAGCAGGGATGAGAAACTTCTTGTTCATGATTACATGCCAATGGGAAGCCTATCTGCAATTTTGCATGGTGAGTTGAGCCTCACTTTGGTTTCATAATATCAGATGCTTGCTTTTAACATGCACATGATTCGGTTACGTCTGTTTAAATTTTTGTGGTTGTGACTTGAGGTTTTCTTTGCTGTTTTTGGTATGAGTTTTTTTTCTGTAGAATGATTTCTGCAATTTGCGTTTTGGTGTTCTTTTTTGGAGAATGCATAATTGCCATCAATCACTGACTATTTGATTATGTTGCAATTAACAATGGAAGACGAAGAGAGTGTATGTACTATCACCCTTTAGGAATCATAATGTGTTTGGCATTGCATCTCCTCTTACAGTTCACTAGTTTCATCTGGACATTACATAACACAAGTGTAACCAAATATGTAAATTGGCATCAGCTTTTGAACTCCTACATTGACCTCTTTGATGCAACTCTGTTAACATGAAATGGTGTGTCATCTCATTGATTGGCATGAACACTAGAAAAAAATGAAGTTTATGTTATAATTCTTTACCATCACAGGAAACAAAGGAGCTGGTAGGACACCGTTGAATTGGGAAATGAGATCAGAGATTGCAATAGGAGCTGCTCGTGGCATCGAGTACCTACATTCACAAGGGCCTAGTGTTTCTCATGGAAACATAAAGTCCTCCAACATCCTCTTAACCAAATCCTATGATGCCAGGGTGTCTGATTTGGCCTTGCACACCTTGTTGGCCCCTCATCCACACCCAACAGGGTGGCTGGCTACCGTGCCCCCGAAGTAACCGATCCACGCAAAGTTTCTCAGAAGGCTGATGTATACAGCTTTGGAGTGTTGCTCTTGGAACTTCTGACTGGAAAAGCTCCTACACATGCCCTCTTGAATGAGGAAGGAGTGGACCTTCCAAGATGGGTCCAATCAGTGGTTAGAGAGGAATGGAGTTCAGAGGTGTTTGATATTGAGCTCCTAAGGTATCAGAATTCTGAAGAGGAAATGGTTCAGTTGTTGCAACTTGCAGTGGATTGTGTAGTTCCATACCCTGATAACCGACCTTCAATTTCTCAAGTGAGACAACGCATAGAAGAGTTACGTAGGTCTAGCATGAAAGAGGGTACTCAAGACCAAATCCAACAACCTGATTTCATCGATGATATAGATGATGTATCCTCTAGATGAGTTTGTGTAAAGGATCTTCTTGGCTTTGCCAAAAAGCCCCCACATATTTTGCTTCCCAAGTCATGTGCTCATGTTGTATTTTCTTGAGACGAGTTTTTTAGCCACTTTTGGTGTTATTTTTCTATCAGAATTGGAGTTTTACATTAGTAAATGAAATGATAAAGGTTTGCAATAAACATGAACATTGATCACTGAAATGAAACTTCAATTCTGACAGAAGAAGAATACATCAGAAGTACCAAAGGAAGTTCATCTAAGTTTCGTGATTTTTTTTTACCTTGGGTTCATAATTTTCTTCCAATCTCAATTGTACTATCCCCTGTTTTTTCTTTCCTATCTATCTACTCTACCTTGAGGGAGTGGAATATCTATTCCATTAGTTATTGCCGGTGGATTCTTGTTGATGTAATTATTAGCTTTGCTTTTAACATTGGCTTTTTCTTTTTTGTGACACTTTTCTCTGTTGACACTGTGATCATATAGTCGCTTTCATGGTTGGTTGTAGTGTCCTATAGGTGGCATGTTGCATGTCTTCAATTGTAGTGACCCCACCTTGTAAAGACAATATGGATGATTTATACCTTGAACCAACTTTGATTAACTCTTCCTTCGGTTGATAGGTGAATTAAGATTTGGAGTGGAGGTCATTTACCACTTGTAAAAATATCAGTCTCACATCACACCAATTCCTTAATCATGATGTTTCTTTAATCAGTGTTTTTACTTTTTTACCAAGTTTAGTTTCTATGAACTGTCAGTTTAAAAGTTGTATGCTTTATTTTCTCTTTAACTTAACTTGAAATGAAGCTTTGAAGTTTGAGACTCTTCCATCAAAAAGAATATTAACAAAAACATCTTTTAGCTCAAACTTGAGGCTGAAGCTTGCAAGGATAAATTCTCAAAAGGTGTCATTTGATGTGTAAAAAGGCTGAGGTCAAACAGCTGTGGCATGTGTAAAAAGTTTGATATTATATTAAAAACATAGGAATAAGGTTTTAAGCATTATGCCTACTTTTACTAATTCAACATTTAATCCAACATGATTATGAACAATAGTCTTCTGTTGTAATTGTAAGCATAGCCTATTTTGATTCTTAAGAAAATGTGAACCTTTATAGTGAGTGCTGGAATGTCTGCTAGATTTGTCCCCCGTATAAGCCAATTTTGGTATTATTGACAAAGGTTAAGCTTGTGCTTTCTTATCCATAATGAAAAATTTTAAATTTAAAAATCAAATCAAAGCTTGACAATGTGTGACAGTTGAAACAATTTTCTCATGTGAGTACTAGCCAAACTGAAAAAGTTCAGATAACTAAGGTGATGTATTTGTGAATGTGATGTGATTATCATTGTGACTTTATGGTGGACCAGTACACACACATAGTGGATAGGACAGTGCAGTTTAAAGTGACCCTTCCTGACATAGTGGTCCTACAGTCTCACTGCTACTTCATAGTGGTTCATGATCATAGTTTGTTGGCATCCAGTGATATAGACCCTCTTTCATATTCTAATTTTGTTAATACTTTGAGGGACTCCATCTAGGTAAGGTTGAAAATAGATAGTATCACTATTTTGTTAATTGAAATGATTTATCAGTGTTTTAAAGATTCATTTCATGTTAATCTAATTCAGTTGAAAAATAAGCAAAATCTGATTAAAAAAACTCTGTCAAAGATTAAACTCATACAATGTATTAACCACTTGTATCTAATACACTTTATCTTGAATTTAATTTTTTTAGCACATCATTAAACATGGATAATAGTTTTTCTTCTGTCACAATTTTTTTTTTTAGTTCACATCAAAATATGTGAAAATATATCAAGGGTTTTGGACAGGCCAGACACTCTAGCTTTCACTGTTAAGAACTGAATGATAAAGTGAAGAGTGAGAAGAAAAGATTGAAATGCCACCATTTTACCACTACATGGGATGCTCTTGTCTCTTTGGCTATTGTTGTCCTATTATCTGAAATTCCTTTCAAAATATGTGGCATTTATAGAAACCAGAGAGACATTCTGACAAATGGACATGGCTGGATTTTATTTGGTTACAAGTAGGCATGGTTGTAATAGACTGAAGAGTAAGTTATCTTGTAAAAGAAAATATTTTATAGTGGGAAAAGTGAAAAGTTCTTGCTGAACTTTTCCTACTTAGTATTTATAAGGGAAAAAAAATTAAAAACACAAACTAAGGTTTTCTTTCATAAATTAAAATTAGAATTTATATATTTTAGGAGAAGGTAAATGAAACAATTTAAATAAATAGTTTAATTTTAATTTAGAGAAAAATTCGGTTTATTTTATCTCCTTGTATTCTTCTTCTGTAAGTATTTATAAGTATTTATAGAAAAATTATTTGAACTTAACCTTAATTGTATAATTTTGCCAGGAGGTTTTGTAAATACATAAACATGAGATCGGAATCAAATTTAGAAAGAAAAAAAAAGCAATAATTCATTCTACTTAAGTTTGGGCACCATTAAATAAGTGGATGTAGTTCAAACACGCCCACAGCATCATAAAGAATGAACTACTTGTTTTGGTTTCAACGTGGGAAAAACTTCTTATTTCTTACCTCATTTCTTTTACATTCTGCACTTCCATTATTGAGAAAATAGTGTTCACTGTATCATGTAAAAAATTTGGTTTGACTTTCGTTTTTTTTTTTGCCGTTTGACTGATAGATATATATTTAAAATAAATGACATCCTCACAAGGTTATTGAAAAGTGCATGAAATGACAAGGACATTTTCAGCACTAATAAGTATTACGTTAGAAGAAAGCAAAGTGTCACCTGAAATAAATGAGTGGGGTTGAAAGGTACGTTAATAAAAGCAGCAGAACTCAACGGTGGGAACAAGTAAATGACGTTCGCTAAGGTAAAGAAAAACTTGAAAATGTGGCAAGGGATCAAATTAAGCAAGTAAATAATATAACAGTGATTTGTCTGAAGAAAAAGGATGTGTTCTCATTGCCAGAATAGAATAATAAACCGAACACTGCAGAACAATGTGAGCAACTGTGATATGCATTTTTAAATTTACAGTTCTCAATTCATACACAATAAACGGTAAAACTGAAACCCCCCACTGTTGCCCTGTAACCTAACAAGCAAAGAGTACATCCTGAACCTTTGAACCTCTAAATCTGCAAAATCCAGCAAATACAAACTATATGAGCAAGAAAACAATCAAGACATGACAAATGGATAAGTTATGAGACAGAATCATACATGTACAAGGTATACAAACGATAAAGGTGCTTGTGCCCCCAAAATTGCTTGGATCATAGGTCGAAAACCAAATTCTGGACTTTGACAGAGGATAATACATACAGCTATGCACTAGAATTCGTTGGCGGGTCATCTTTCCATCCTTTAGTGAGATCATAGTTGATAGATGCAAGCTGGGAGAGATTCTGAAAACACCAAGGAAACATTCGCATTAAATTTAAGGGAATATTTCGACAAGAGTGAAGACCAGGAAAAAAACATATTAACAGAACAAATGCTACATAGGCAATGTTAAACATATTAGGCTACTTATGAATAGTATAGTAAGCTCAGAGAAGCCATTTTAACACATTAAAACCCACTGTAGGTGACAAGAAAACAAGGACAGATCATGCATAATCCATTCAAATTAATTCCAAATGTTTACTTATAGATTACAAAGAAATGAATATGATTTGAGTGAATTACCTTAAAGGAGAAATTACTGAAAGAGTAATTGACAGATGCCCCAGAATCAAACTCAGCAAGACCCCCGCATTCATCTCCCTGTTATCAAGAGGAAGTCAGCCCATTATACTTTAAATTGATTTCAGCAAGTATTTTACGATTAGCAATGCCTACTACAACTTGCAATACCACTTCATCTTGGCGATTGCTCAAGCAACTACTGCTGCCACTTAAGCTATCAGCATCACTAGAATCCTCAACATCACTGGCTGGATATACAAGGCCATCAGAAGTATTCCATGAGTAGCGACTAGTGAAGTAACTGGTATCTAGAGCGCTCTCAGAAGCAGGAACAAATGCAGCCTACAAAACCAACAGAAGCATTACACTGGACATCAAGAGAGTGGCAGTAAAATTAACAATTAACATTCATCTCTTGGGCAAACTATTACATACTTTCTGCCTGGCAAGTGTGTCCCAGTTTATATCCTTGAAGAAAACATGTTGCTTTACCTGGATCACTAAAATCAGTTTAACATTTGAGCAGAGAAAATAAATCATAAAAATGGATAACAAAGTTCTATATGTTTATGAGAAAATTGCATCACCTCCGATGCGCCTTTTGATCCTAGTCTTTGATTAGGATCTTCTGTCAATAATCTGAAAATTCATAATGTCAGGAACCAAATGGAAAACATTCAGCTATCTTAGATATGAGTGCTTAACCAAGAATAATACCCAATACGAAAGTATGTTATCACAAAAAGTATTAAAAAAAAACACATATACCGATCAATAAGATCCTGTGCTTCAGGACTCATCTCTTCAGGAACTCCAGGCCAAGGTATCTTACGATTAAGAATATTATCAAATATATTCTACAAACACAAAAAATATCATGTCAGAGAGAACTCCAATCATATAAAGGCAAAACTGACATGAAAAGAAACTTAAAAATCATCTAAAAATTCATCACCCAACGAAGCAAGATATAAACCTGAGGATGCTCTGCGTTGAAGGGTGGAATACCAACAAGCAACTCAAATAAAATGACCCCAACAGACCACCAATCGGCAGTATACGCTGTAAAATTTGCACAAGTATTTCATTTGTTATGTTCCAAAAGTAAATGCTATGAGTATTCACCATATATAAAGTAGAATAGAATTATTAAATCAGCTAGCTACAATGATGAAAACATTTTCATTCAACAACATTGTTTCACTATAAAGAATAGCAATCATTTTGAGATATTTTAAGCATTGTTAAGAATTTAATTCTACACACAAGGGAAATCATGTTTTCTCTAAACTGTCCAAACAATGACAAAAGTCAAATTTATATTTTTAAGAGATGGGGGAAAACAGAAATGAAACCACCTTAAACATAAATATGGGACAATACAAACCATGTCCAGTTCCCAAAAGTATCTCTGGGGCTAAGTAATCAGGCGTGCCCACTGCAGAGCGTTTCTTCCTCCTTTCCCATTGATCCTCAGATGTCAATACATCAGTCTCGTCTTCTTCAAGTAGGGATGTCCCATTCACTGCTGGGCCAGACAGATCATCTGTGCTGTTGATGAGACCAACTTTAGAAAGCCCAAAGTCTGTTAACTGCAAAGTAGACAGAAAAAAAATCAAGCTGATTAGCAATTTATAAAATGTATTTAAGGATTACACGAATGTTGAAATTGAACTCAAAAGGAAATCTACACGTAAGAAATGGAAATTCTCCAAAATAATTGAACCAAATACATGGAATCACAACTTAAAGGATGGGATTGGTGGTGCTGTTGAAAGAAGCTAATAATAGAAAAGATGCAAAACTATCGATGATTCATCATAGATATAAAGTATGAGATTATTGATATTACTCCTAAGAGACGAAAAAATGTTAGCCAGCTTTTGGATTTTCATTCCAAACCAAGGTTTGGGGAAAAATTACAACAAACAGCCTTTTCCCATCACCATGGTTTGGAGGTTTATAAACCGAAATTAGAACATCCGCAGTAGTTACCTTGATGTGACCATCATGTGCTATCAATAAATTGTCAGGCTTCAAATCTCGATGAACCACACGGAGTGAATGCAAATACTCTAACGCAAGCACCTAACATTGGGAAAAAAACTCATGTTCTAGACAATGTAATGAAAAAAATTCAGATAACTCGAGATACAAAAGAGCCAGTAAGGAGATAGAACCAAGAATTACCACTTCAGCGATATATACACGGGCAACTTCCTCGTCTAAGCAACCTAAATTCCTTAATAATGAATACAGGTCACCTCCATTCAGATACTCCATGACAAGATATAAATTATCACGACATGTAAAAGAATAGAAGAACCGAACCTGATTAAAATAAAGCTAACATTAGAATAAGATAACATTTCTCAAAGCAACATGGAACAATAAAAAAGTTAGACCTGCTCACCACAAAAGGATTGCGTACTGTAATTAAGATATCACGTTCTGCTAATATACTTTCCACAGCATTTTTCCGGATCATATCTGCCTTCTTGAGAACCTATAGGAAATAGCTCAACAGGGTTAAAGAACTGCAGAGTAAAAGTATAAACCAAGATAGAAACAAGTTTATTTTAATCTAAGAGATCTGCAAATGCATCACTATACAAGATTGAGATTCTAACTAGGTCAGCACCTCAGCTTAAATCAATCATTTGCAGCACAGCAAGAACTCCATATAGAGAAATAATAAATCAAAATACATGATAGTAGGGAGCCAAACCTAAACAAACCGAATACAGTAAACCGAAAGTTTTATTTTTAATGTAAAAGTTAGACAGGAATAAACAAATTTACAACAGAGTAGATTAAAGAAATGTCGAATAGCAACAAACTTACTATACCAAAAGTCCACAAAAATTTTGGTATGAAGATACAAATAGTATGAAGTAAGAAACAACACAAGGAAAAAGTTTAGAGAATAATTCCACGAAAATTAAGGTCAGATTTAATACATATGTAGCACTCCCTGCAGCAAGTTATGAGAGCTACAACAACAATTAGTAACACAGTTTACATGAGAGCTTGAACAGCATGTCAGAAACTATTATTTTTAGAAAAACTCTTTTTTTTCAGTAAGCTATCTAAAAGAACCGTCAAAAGGGGGGCTCTTGCCATATATAAGCATTTCAAACACACAGTGGTAAGCTTCAATACAACTCCACACAGATTATTCAAACTTGTTACCCAATTTACTTATATACAAGCCCAAAAAAGTATCAAGCACAGTCAAGATGAAACAAACACAAGTACAAGGATGTTCACATTTAGTGATGAGATGATACAACAAATGAATCAGAAGCATAAAGTATATATAC
>Ga0123341_1006671_pt1 | contig 10453 bp, 9 predicted proteins | sample Turbeapinknodule_FD_89959 | JGI IMG/M metagenome (GOLD analysis project Ga0123341, IMG submission 89959) | Root nodule microbial communities of legume samples collected from Mexico - Turtle bean Mexico pink nodule | ecosystem: Host-associated > Plants > Roots > Nodule | place: Mexico: Nepantla...
CTCTTAGTAGACATAAAACCTCAAATTACTAACCAAAGAATCTTAATAATTATATTATTATTATTATTATAAGAATTATTATTATTATTATTACAATTAATATTATTACTATCTTAATAATAATAATTGAAATAAAAATAAAATAATAAAAATAGTAAAATAATTATAATCATAATAAAAAATAATTATAACACATTAATTTATAATAATTTATTTGTATTTAACAATTCATTTGATTTCAGTCAATAATTTTCACTTATTTAAATCAAATCAATCATCAATTTATAGGAATTTAATGATCAAAATTAAATCAATTACTATTTTAATTATAAGTTATTACTCACTAATTTTAATCGCTAAAATTGACCATTAAATAATTATTTGTAGTGATAAGAGAAAATGTCTCATAACAACATATCTTCATTCTTTGTAATATTTATTCTCTTCATATAATTACTTATCTTCTCTCTTTATAATACAACATATTCTTTCTTTTGTAATATTATATAATTACTTATCTTCTCTCTTTATAATACAACGTTAACTTTTTTTCTACACAAAAGAAGAGCCACTGAACTATATATTGATTTTATTTTAATAAAAATTGTATTGGCCAAGACCTCGGTCATCGGCACCAGAGAAAGACATCGGACATTAGACATTGGCCACGTAAGTTAGGCTCGACAAACAGTATGAGTTAACACCCAGATACGAAAAAGACTTAATAAACGAGAGGACCATGCATGGGGTGTGTATGGTACATTCGGGTACGACACAAGCAAGTGTTCCTTGGAGGCGCTAAGGCCCGTTAGGGTTAGGATTTCCAGGGAAAGACTGCATGTAGGGCACGCGAATACTTAGGGTGCCAAAAGAACAGATCATGCCGCAACGCTGGTACATGAGTATACCTTGGCGGCTATGCTGTTAGGTCGATGCACTCCAGAAAAGGGAAGTCCTATGCACCAGATTACGCTAAGATTGTGTGATAACGGCGCAAGGACATTCTCCCAGGAACCCTAAGCCCACTAAGAGACGTGAGAGCATCACAAAAGTAACCATAGATACAACCTATAAATAGGGTGGTAAGAACCCTAGCAAGGTACGCCGTTTCTTAGACTGAAATTGCTTTACACACATTACTGTTTCCTTAGTCCTTACTGATTTGAGCATCGGAGTGCAAACGACCGTAAGGGCGCCCTTTTGTCTTTATAGGTGAAGCGTTCTTCTACCCAAGGAAGTTCGACTCCAGGAGGAGACAGGCGGGCTTGAGGTTGTCGTTCGAGTCAATCGGTGAGAACATTTGGCGCCCACTGTGGGACCCGATAAAACTAGGTCCCATTCACAATCGTGTTGAGAGCCACCAACAACATGAGGAGTACAACTGTCGTACGAAGCAAGGAAGCCCCAAACCAGGGCATGCAAGAGAGAGAACACCCCACCCAGACACAATTTTCGAGTAGACCTTAAGGAGCTGATCGCCATCCCTGATGTGGCCAGCAGATTGAAGCCCCCGCCGAAGACCGATAAGAGGTTGGGGCCCAGCAAAAATGCTTGGTGCGAGGTCCACCAAGCCATTGGCCATAACCTACGCAGCTGTCTGGCATTGGGATTCAAGTTGGATGAACTGGTAAGAGGCAGTTTCTTGAAAGACTACCTGCAAGAGCCACAGGGGGCCCTGACGACAGCGGCCCCAACAGGAGATCAAGGGAACGAGGTTCCCATCCACGGAGAAATCAACACTATCACAGGAGGATTCTCTAGATGAAGGTGTACCACTTCCCAGCGTAAGAAGTACGCCAGAGGAGTGATGACAGTGGAAGGGCAGAGGTCGGACCAGACGCCCGAGCCCGACCTCGTCTTCACCAGAACTGACTTGCAGGATGTGATCCCACATGATAATGATCCCGTGGTGATCTAAGTGGTGACAGCAGGCAGAAAGGTGCACCACGTCCTAGTAGATCAAGGAAGCTCAGCCGACGTGATGTTTTGGTCGACCTTCAACAAGCTGCAGCTGTCTCCTGACCAGATGATGCCTTATGTGGGATGCCTGGTTTCGCAAGAGACTAGGTGGAAGTGCGAGGGCACATAGAACTAAGGACGACCTTCATCGGCGGCACAACATCCAACACCGCCAACATCAGGTATCTTGTTGTTAACGCTCCTTCAGCATATAACATTCTTTTAGGCAGGCCTGCTTTGAACAGGATTGGAGCAGTGGCCTCGTCGAGGCATATGAAGATGAAGTTGCCTTCCCTTGAAGGAGTTGTGATCACCATGAAGTCTGATCAGAAGGAGGCCAAGAGGTGCTATGAGAACAACCTCAAGACAAAGAGAGGAGTGTGCTCAGTCACCACCCAACCTCCAAGGGAAGAAAGGGTCACCCGCCTCGAGATTGCCCAGGATCAACGACCCGAGCCCGCAGAAGAGGTTTTGGAGAGGGAGATCAGGGGTAAGAAGTTCAGGCTTGGCAATTCTTTGGGCCAAGAAACAAAGGACCAGATTGCAGAGGTCATAGCACGGCACCTGGATGCTTTCGCATGGTCAGTCTCAGACATGCCTGGCATCGACCTCGATTTCATGTGCCATCGCCTCACCATGGACCCGAAGGTCCGACCTGTCCGCCAAAGACAAAGAAAGTTCAATGACGATAGGTGACAGGTCATCAGAGAAGAGACTCAGAAGCTGCTGAGCGCTGGTCACATCAGTGAGATCCAATACCCAGAGTGGCTGGCGAACGTAGTGTTGGTCAAGAAGGCAAGCGGGAAGTGGATGATGTGTGTGGACTTCACGGATCTTAACAAAGCTTGTTCGAAGGACTCCTACCCACTGTCCAACATCGACGCCCTGGTAGACAGTGCCTCAAGGTGTAGACTTCTTAGCTTCCTGGATGCTTTCTCGGGGTACAATCAGATCTGCGTGCATCCCAAGGACGAAGGCAAAACGACATTCATGACGGAGCTCTCCTGCTACTGCTACAAAGTGATGCCCTTCGGGCTCAAGAATGCGGGGGAAACCTACCAGCGGCTGATGGACAGAGTACTTGCGTCCATGATAGGGCGAAATGTCCAGGTGTACATGGACGACATGGTGGTCACCTCCCAGTTGAAGGACCAACACGTCGTTGATTTGGAAGAGCTATTTACTACGATAGCTAAATACACGCTGAAGTTGAACCTTGAAAAGTGTGTGTTTGGGGTAGAGGAAGACAAGTTCTTAGGTTTCCTACTCACTGAGCGTGGGATAAAGGCTAACCCTGAGAAGTGCACTGCAATCATAGCTGTGCGCAACCCGATCTTGGTGAAGGAAGTGCAGCAGTTGACAAGGCGGATGATCGCTTTGTCCAGATTCGTGTCAGCAGGTGGGGGACAAGGGGCATCCTTATTTCCAATGCCTCAAGGGAAATAGCAGGTTCATCTGGACCAAGGAGTGTGAGGAGTCGTTCCTCAAATTGAAGGAGTACTTAACCACCCCCGGTATTGTGCAAGCCATAGCCTGGCACCCCACTTCGATTGTACTTTGCAGTCACAGATCGGGCGATCAGTTCGGTCTTGGTCCAGGAGAAGGGTCAGGTACAAAGACCAATATACTCTGTAAGTAAAGTGCTGCAAGGGCCTGACATAAGGTACCAGGCCATAGAGAAGGCAACTTTGGCAATAGTGTTTTCAGCGCGAAGACTTCACCACTACTTCTAGAGCTTCACAATGATCATAATGACAGACCTGCCCATTCGCAAGGTCTTATAGAAGCCCGATGTGGTAGGACGAATGGTGCGTTGGGCGGTGGAACTATCAGAGTTTGATGTGCAGTACGAACCCAGGGCCCCATCAAAGGTCAGGTTTATGTTGACTTCCTAGTAGAGCTCTCGTCAGCAGCCACACACCAAGAAGAAGCAGATTTCAGGTGGGTCCTCTCCGTAGAGGGGTCCTCTAACCAACAGGGGAGTGGGGTTTGTGTCATCTTGGAAGGACCAAATGGGTTGCTGATCGAGCAGGCCCTGCAGTTTGCTTACAAGGCCAACAATAACCAGACAAAGTGTGAGGCCCTCATAGCTGGAATGCTGCTAGCCAAGGAAATGGGGGTGAAGAGTTTGATAGCGAAGAGTGACTCCCTGTTAGTAACGGGGCAAGTTACAGGAGAGTACCAGGTCAAGGACCCTCAGATGGTCGCATACCTACAGTACGTTCAGATTTTGAAGGAGACTTCCGTGGTGTTCGAGTTAGTACATGTTCCCTGAGAACAGAATGTCCGAGCTGACTTGCTGGCAAAGCTCACCAGTTCAAGCAAGGGGGCAGACAGAGGACAATCATACAGGAGACCCTGAGGACACCTCGAACCACCACAGACGACATAGCGGAAGTCCAAAAAATAAGCACCTCATAAGGTGTTAAGAGAAGTCAAGGTTCGTTGGCTCAAGAAACCCTGAAAACGCCCAGAATAAGCACATACACGTGACCAGGGGAAGAGTCAATGCAAGTTTTCCTAGTTGGTGGAGGCGAAACCTGGATGACGCCCTACCAACGCTACTTGGCTGACGGGATACTCCCGCTGGAACCCACAAAGTCCAGAATAGTCAAGAAGAATTCAAGCAGATACACCCTGATCCACGGGAATTTGTTCAGATATGGGTTCACTCACCCCACCCTGATATGTGTAAGTGGTGAGCAGTGCACGTGCATTATGGCGAAAATTCACGAAGGGATATGCGGAAGTCACATCGGTGGCCGAGCTCTCTCGTCGAAGGCTGTTCGCGCAAGATATTACTGGCCAACCATGAGGGAAGACTGCATGAGGTATGCACAACAGTGCCAACAACACGCTGACTAGCATAAGGCGCCCCCGGAAGAGCTGAGATCGATCTATAGCCCATGGTCGTTTCACACTTGGGGAATCGACATTCTGGGACCATTTCATTTAGCAGTGTGGCAGATGAAGTACCTTGTGGTTGCCATTGAGTACTTCACAAAGTGGATTGAGACTGAGCCAGTAGCGCAGATCACAACCCACAAGGTCCAAAACTTTGTGTGGAAGAACATAGTATTTCGCTTCGGAGTCCCAAAGTGATTAGTGTACGATAATGGCACCCAGTTTGCAAGCCAACAATTGGGCAACCTGTGCACAGAGTTAGGGATAAAGTAGGTGTTCGCATCAGTCGAACATCCCCAAACAAACGATCAAGTCGAGTTTGCCAACAGAGTTATGCTCAGAGGTCTGAAGAGAAGGCTGGACAAAGACAAAGGGACCTGGCCAGAAGGGGTTCCTAGAATTGTGTGGGCTTACCACACCACTCCCCAGTCCACTACCGAAGAGACACCCTTTAGCTTGGTGTATGGTTCGGACGCGATGATTCCTGTAGAAATCCAGGAGAGCTCACCACGTTTTCAGAACTTTGTGGCTGAAAAATCCAACGAAGAGAGAAAGGTGAACCTGGATCTTCTGGATGAAGTCAGGGAAGAAGAGAGGATCAAGGAAAAGGCAGAAGCCTTGAAGAAAAAGGTGGAGTACAGGTACAACTCCAAGCTGAGACCTCGGCAGTTCCAGGTCGCCGACCTGGTGATGCGGAAGCCCACCCATACCAGTTATAAAACAAGTTGTCTCCCAAGTGGACTAGTCCCTTCTGCGTGACAGAGGCCCTTGGGAATGGAGCACACAGGCTCGAGACTTTAGAAGGTGGAGCAATCCCTCGTACGTGGAATGCAACCAACCTTAAGTTTTATTTCAGTTCAGATTATTACATTGTACACAGTTTTAGGGGACACTCTTTTTCCCTTATAAGGGTTTTTTAATGAGGTCACCCAATAAAATTCCAGTTATTCAGTTAAAGAGAAATATTTTGTACAGTGCAGTTAATGAACTTCTCCCTGGGGTTAGAAACCTCAAGACTCGGAATAGTATGGTTCTTCGTGAGTCTCCCTATTAAGTAAGAACACCAAGGTCAAGAACAATATGGTTCAACAATTAAAATCCTCTCCTACCTTTGTACATTTAGGCCGAGGTCAGTAAAACAAACCTCTCCTTTGGTTTGATACGCCGAGATTGGGAATAGTATGGTTCTTCATGAGCCTCCCTATTGTGTGAGTTCACCAAAGTTGAAGAACATTATGGTTCAAGAGTTAAAATCCTCCCCTACCTTTGTGCAGTTAGGGCGAGGTCAGTACAATGAACCTCTCTTTTGGTTTGATACGCCAAGATTGGGAATAATATGGTTCTTTGTGAGCCTCCCTCTTGGGTGAGTTCACCAAAGTTGAGAACAGTATGGTTTGACAGTTAAAATCCTCCACTACCTTTGTACAATTAGGCCGAGGTCAGCAAAAAGAATCTCTCCCTTGGGTTAGAAACACCAAGATTGAGAATAGCATGGTTCTTAGTTAGCCTTCCTCTTGTGTGGGAACGCAAGGTCGAGAACAAAAATAGTTGCTAGTTAAAATCCTCCCCTGCCTCTATACGGCTAGGGCGTGGACAGAAAGAAGAACCTCTTCCTTGTATTGTAAAGCAAGGTTAATATGAGTTCCAGTTATACGGCTCCCTCATCCCTGTAAGTGAAGATATCCCTTGTCTTGTAGGACAAGGTCGAGAACAATATGTTTCCCAGTCAAAGGTCTCCCTTGTCTTGTAAGACTAGGTCGAGAACGGTGCGGTACTTAGTTAAAGATTTCTCTTGACCTATGAGCCAAGGTCGATAGCAGCATCTCCCTTACCTTTGTTTGGCAAAGGATAGGGCGAAGTAAGAGCTTGGGTAAGCATTACCTCTACCTTGAGACGACAAGATTAAAGTCAACAAGCAGTAAAGAAGCTTGCTACCTAAGACAGAAAGACCCTAAAGCGTTGATTAGACCAAGCAACTCAGGCAAAGCAATCAAGTTACAGCAAGAAGGGAATCACTCTTTGGGATTGACCAGCTGACCATCAACGATCTTCTTTGATAAGACGGTTTGAGAAAAATCCACCCCAAGATGCGCGTAGACAACCTGGGCCATGGCATCCTCAAACCCAGTCGCATAAGAATCAGCATCATCGTTGGTGAGCTCCTCCTTTGTCTGATTGAAGAGTTCGTCCTTACAGACTAACTCTCTCTCCAGCTGGCCAAGACGCACTTCCTGTTGAGTTGCCCTTTCCTCCAGCCTGACCATCTTAGCATGCGACTCCTCAGCTTTCTCCTGCAAGTCGATGACCTTGTTTCGAAGAGACAAAACCTTCGCATGAGCACTCAAAGCCTCCTGGGACTTCTCAAATAGAAGCCTCTTGGTCTCATTGTCGGTTTGGCGAAGGTCTAACAACTCCAGATACAGTGCGGTTTCACGTTGTGTGAGCTTCTTAATTTGGAGTGCGTCTCGACTTGCTGCTTCCCTTAACTCCTGCACCTCAATCTGCAAATCTTGCACCTTTGTCATGGCAAGACTGGATGCAATGAGAAACTCCCCAAGGCCTTTGGCTGCACGCCCTTGCAGGGTCCTTCGCCCATGCTCTCCATCACCTCCCGGTCTTGGAAGGATTGAAGGGCCTCCTGGAGAAAGGCAGACAGCTCAGCAGCGGGAGGCGCGCTGTGATCACCTCTAGGGGCGCTCTCCCCCCGCCCTCGTGTGCCACAATATCACGAGGGGAAGAATCACTTGGGAGATTTTCTCTGAAGGAGGAGGCGCGACCATCTGAGGCTGATTGGGCTGGGACTGCGACATCAACAACCTTTTTCCTCTTTTAGACGAGGCCAGAGCAGGTTTCCTCATCCTCTGAGGCAGTGGCCTCAACTACCCCCATTTGCCTAAGATCCATAAGGGCTGGAGCAGAAGGGCTTGGGGCAGCGATAGCCACAACAGGAGCATCAGCAGGGGCCAAAGCATTGGCATCAGAGGGTCTTAGGGCAGCTTTGCATCTAAGGGCTACCTCAGCTAGCATCCTATCTTCTCCGCGTTAAGCACCATGCCTGCACAAGAAAACAACAATGCATAAGAGGCTAAACCAACACAGTACGCAAGTAGACAAGTAAGAGCAATGTCAAACAAGGTACCAGTATAACCCTTGAGGGCCTTAGAGCTAAACTCAAGTTTGTGCAGCTCCACTGTGTTAAATGGTGATTGAAGACCAGAAAGGAGATTGCATACCTCCCGTTCTTGAGAAGGTAGGTCCTCGAGGCACCTGGGCTTCTGGAGATTGGGTTTCTCTACCCAGTAAAGAGGGAACCCGTCCAAGAGAGTGGGGTCCCTCCTATTACACCAAACTTTGAAGAAGTGCTTCTTGAAGCACTTATAAGACTACTGGAGGAGCGTTAGCAGTACCCTCCCAGCAATGCCATTGAAGCTAACCCACAGCTTCTGGCCCGGACTCTTCGCTTCGAAGAAATGCAGGAACAAGTCCACTAATGCTGTATGGCCAAGACAGTGGCACAGGATGGCGAAGGCCCTCACAAACGCCCAGTTGTTTGGGTGCAGTTGGGCGGGGCAACATTCACCTCAGTAAGAAGGGCTCGCTCGAAGGGGGTGAAGGGGAGACGAAGACCAAGTCTTCGAAAGACAGTGGAGTAGATGAAGCAGTAGGGTCCCTAAGGGTCCGATGACTCGTCAGAACACACAAGCTCACCTACCCTACACGGCACAATCCTCATGTATTTATCGTGGTCTTTGCCAAAGACACGAGACTTATGACAGGTTTGTTTCTTCCTATAGGCAGCTATGCTCACGAGGGAGGTAAAGCTGGAGGTTTCCTTTAAAAGGTTGTCAGGTGGCCAATGATACAAAGACCTATAGTCGGAGGAAGGAGGAGTTGGGGTTGGTGTCGAGGGTGGAGTTGAGATTGGAGGTGAAGTTGGGGTAGAGTGTGGAGTTGAGGCCGGAGAAGGATTCTGTTGAGCCATTTTAAATAAGAGAGCTGAAAAAGAAAAAACGAAGCTTTAGAGGAAGAGGATGACGCGACTCTGAAAAGCAGAAAAACAAGGACGCAAAAACGAAGAGCAGAAAACATAAAGTGTAGAAATGTAAATAGTCTCAGAACAGTTATAGCATGTTATGAGCATCGAAATCATAAAGCAAGGGTAATCGGGGAGTAAAAATCATACCTTTGAATAAGTTCGGGTTCGAAGGTTGGAGTATTCGAAGAAGAATACAGAGAGTTTCGAGAGTAAGAAAGGCTTGAGAAATGCTAAGTAATGAAACAGTGAAGGAGCGTAGGGGTTTTGAAAGGCTTAACGTATACGAAGAACTGCAATTGCCAATGAGTCTTAGCCGTTGATCTTGCCACATGTACAATGTTTAAAAAAGTACGATGAGATGTCACTTCGGTGCACTGTTCACATCCTATCACCCCAGTGCCACGTAGGTCGCCGCAAGCGATCACTTAAAGTCATTTCGCTGAAACAAGTTACAGCTCGAGCCTAGGGAGCTTGTGTATTGGCCAAGACCTCGGTCATCGACACCAGAGAAAGACATCGGACATCAAACATCAGTGGTCTGATAGTAATCGTGGGCCACGTAAGCTGGGCCCCACAAACAGTATGAGTTAACATGAGTTAACACCCAAATACGAAAAAGACCTAAGTCATGAGAGGACCATGCATGGGGTGTGTATGGTACATTCGGGTACGACACAAGCAAGTGTTCCTTGGAGGCGCTAAGGGCCGTTAGGGTTAGGGTTTTCAGGAAAGACTGCATGCAGGGCACGTGAATACTTAGGGCGCCAAAAGAATAGATGATGCTGCAACGCTGGTACGTGAGTAGGTACTTTGGCGGCTACGCTGTTAGGTCGATGCACTCTAGAAAAGGGAAGTCCTATGCGCCATTTTACGCTAAGATTGTGTGATAGCGGCGCAAGGACATTCTCCCAGGAACCCTAAGCCCACTAAGAGACGTGGGAACATCACAGAAGTAACCATAGATACAACCTATAAATAGGGTGGTAAAAACCCTAGCAAGGTACGCCGTTTCTAAGATTGAAACTACTTTACACACATTACTGTTTCTTTAGCCCTTACAGACTTGAGCATCGGAGTGCAAAACGACCGTAAGGGCGCCCTTTTGTCTTTACAAGTGAAACGTTCTTCTACCCAAGGAAGTTCGACTCCAGGAGAAGATAGGCGGGCCTAAGGCTAAAGAATGAATGCGATAAGACTCTTCTATAAGAATAAAAGTTACAAAAATATTTTTAAGTTATATAGTACAAACTCATAAAAATTATAAAGATATTTTAAAGTTATGTAATATAATAGAACTCAAAAAAAGTAAATTGATCTCTCATATAAAACCTCATATAATGACTATTATTAAGATGAATATAACCTTACACCAAAGTGACTTTTGTTTATATGTCATGTGATTTTTTACAAGTAATTATAACTAATAATTTTAATATATATTTCTCATTTGATTAAACAAATCTTCATTGGTTTGGAAGCCACTCCGCCAAATAGTACAAGTCACATTGCTACATGTTTTACGTTTCCATATATATATATATATATATATATATA
>Ga0123341_1006672_pt1 | contig 10453 bp, 7 predicted proteins | sample Turbeapinknodule_FD_89959 | JGI IMG/M metagenome (GOLD analysis project Ga0123341, IMG submission 89959) | Root nodule microbial communities of legume samples collected from Mexico - Turtle bean Mexico pink nodule | ecosystem: Host-associated > Plants > Roots > Nodule | place: Mexico: Nepantla...
GTTAAAACTCTGATAACTAAAATAATTTAATAATTAGTTTACAGTTAAAATATTGGTAACTAATTAAATTCATATTTAGAAACTATTTATTATAGTATAAATTACTTTATAAATTAATTTTTTTAATCTCTACAATAATATTTAATTTAATAAATTTAGTAATTATTTTTTAAAAAAAATTATTTTATTTAATGATTTTGTTGTAGGTATTTATTTAAGCATCGTATTTATAATTTATTAGTGGTAACGTAGACATTATTACATTCCAGTGGTATCTAAGTGTCCATATTTCTATTACGTTCAAAAAAATGATTACTTTTCCAAGAATGGTTTTTGAAAGTGTGAGAACAGAATTATAATTGATAGATGTAAGAGTTATATCGAGTTTGAAATTATTGAGCATGTTATGTTATTACTTTTTCTAGTAAAGAGATTAACATATTACTTTTGATGGATGTAGAGTTTCTATATTATCCAATTTATATTGTTACCAAATAAAGAGTTTATTTTTATTTGATAATAGTAAAGCATTCTAATACAAAAGTTAACCCCTATAATACAATTATAAGATAGTGTAATTCCTTTATATATTGATAATTTTAATGAACTTAAACTAAATCAATAATGTATTTTCTTTATTTATTATATGTATAATTATACAAATTATAAAGCATTATCATTTAATTTATCTAAGTTAAAAATAATAAAAATGTTATTTACTTTTTTAATAATGGAATCCTAGAGTATTTGTGCAAAATCATGTGTTTTTTTTTGTCAAATTATATTTACATATAATTGAACCAAAAGTTGCTTTGATTTTGATTTTAAAATAGTCAATTCAATCCTATTAATAAAAATTATTTAGTTCAAATTTGTCTTTCTCCCAAAGGAAATAAATAGATTATGAATCTCAATTTTTTTTTATTTCCAACAACATTGAAAGCTCTATCTACCTAACAAAATTCAATGTTTATTCACATGGTGACACAATTCCTTATGAGACAATTAAGGATGGAAAAATTTTAATTTATAATTATCTAAATTTATATTATTTTTAATCCATTTAAATGAATTTATCTTAAATTCAAATCTATATATTTGGATATTAAATCAAATCCATTTAATTGGATATAGGTTATATATATTTTTAGATTATTCAAAATGAATTTTGGATTGGATTTTGACTTGACCACGACTTAGGTTGAGGCGAACTAATCTGGGTCTAAGTCGAGCAACGTTAGCCTGGTTTCATGTTGAACTGAGTTGGCCCGCGTCAAAATTGAGTCGATTCGGTCCGGGTCAAAGTCAAGCCGAGTCCATCCTGGCCAAACTCCAGTTGAGTTGACCTAGGCCAAAGTCGACCCAAGTAAATCCTAACCTAAGTCGAGTTGAGTGGGTCTAGGCCTATGTCGAGCTGAGTCGGCCTAGGTCCATGTCGAGCTGAGTTGGTCCTGGCCCATGTTGATCCAAGTCGGTCCTGACCCATGTTGAGTTGAGTCGGCCCAGGCTAATGTCGAGCTAAGTCGGCCCGGGTTCATGTCGAGCCAAGTCGGCCTAGGCCCATGTTGAGCCGAGTTGACCGGACCCATGTTGATCTTAGTCGGTCCTGGCCGATGTCAAGTCAAGTTGGCACGAGTCGATGTTGAGCCAAGTCAACCCAAATTGATGTTGAGTCGAGTCGGCCCGGACCGATGTCGAGCCAAGTCGATCCGAGCTGATGTCGAGCCGAGTTGGTCGGGCCCATGTCGAGCCGAGTCAGTCCTGACTGATGTCGTGTCGAGTCGGTCTGAACTGATGTCGAACCGAGTCAGCCTGAGCTGATGTCCAACCGAGTCAGCTCAGGCCCATATAGAGCCGAGTCAGTCCGGGGCCATGTTAAGTCGAGTCGACCCAGACCCAGGTCGACCCGATTTGGCCCGGGTCCAAGTCTATCCGAGTGGGCCCGTGTATAGATCTAGCTGAGTCGATTAATGTCTAGGTTGAGTCTGCTTAGACTCAGGTCTAATCAGGATAGTCCGTATCCAAATTAAAATGAATTTAATCTAATTGAAAAACTAGATTTAATCTAGATTTAGTTCACTTTAAATAAATTTTGAAAAAATTCAAATAGATTTTATGTAATTAGAATAATATAAACATGTAGAGCCAAGTCAGTCCGGGCCATGTCAAGTCGAGTCGACCCAGACCCAGGTCGACCCAATTCGGTCCGGATCCAAGTCTATCTGAGTGAGCCCGTGTATAGATCTAGCTGAGTCGATCAATGTCCAGGTTGAGTCTGCTTAGACTCAGGTCTAATCAGGATAGTTCGTATCCTAATTGAAAAACTGGATTTAATCTAGATTGAGTCCACTTTAAATAAATTTTGAAAAAATTCAAATAGATTTTATGTAATTAGAATAATATAAATTTTAAATCCAATCTATTTATTTAAATTTGAATTCATCTACATTGATTTTAGAAAATCCAATAATGCATGACCATCCCGATAGACAGCTAGTAGTTATACAATCTTAAATTCGTTTACATGGTAAAGATATGCTTCATGATTTTTCTGCACAGAACACAAACTATTAGGAAATTTTACCATATTAACATTGTCTATTAAGTGCACAACTGTCTATTAGTTTTTTTGTTTTCTTTTCATTTTTGTAGTGTTTGCATTGATGAAAAAGAATCATTATCGTCATCCTTTCTGCATGGCTAAAAAGACTTTAAAAATGTATTAAACAAACTTTTTAATATTTGTTATATTTGAACATACGTATAAAATTTCTTTTATGTTAAGTGATGTGATTTTTGACGTAAAAGAATTTTTTTACGTTCATTCAAATACAATTAACGTCAAAAAGTGTTTTGAAACACTTTGAAGTGTTATTGTTTATTTTTTTTCTTTTTATTTACGTATTTATTTCATATTTTCTTTTATGTTACAAGAGTATAATATGATGCAACAACCACCATACGCATGTCTATGCAGTGCATCGCGCATCATTTACCTTTGTTGTTCTTGTTTCATATCATTGAGGGATGATCTTCTTGTTGTGAATGAGTATGTGCAACCTCTTGAGCACATTGTAACTCGAGTGCTTTGTCATCCATGTTCCTCATCATTGAGAGAGGACTTATCCCTTTTGACTACATTACCACCGCCTCTTAGTTGAGTGTGAAATCTCTCTAATGGTTAAACTATCATTTTTTGTCTGACAACGTTTAAAGAATAATGATTTGAAATGGTAAAGACATTGTTTAGGATGCTTAAAATTGATGTTGTGAAAAAGATAGTGTATACGTTGATTCTTCCCTAAACCGACGTAAAAAGACCCTCTTTTTTACATCAATCGCGTTTACGTTGGATTTGAAAATGAAATATTTTGCCTCAAATATTTGACATAAAATGTAACTTTTACACTAGTTCTCATTTATCACTGGTGCAAATATTTCTTATGAAAAATGAGATGGAACAATCAAAATTCAAAATCACTCATTTTGTAGTCCACGAACGTCTTTTACCTACCTTTGGTTTTCTTACTTCCAAAATTTTTGTTGTGTGGAAGATGAAGATGAAAGAAAAGCTAGTGACAATTTGATTATTGAACTTTCCAAGGTTTATCTTTAAATGACAGAAAGTGTAACGGGTAAGTTGTTTAGTTTTTCGATTGAGAAGTGTTTTTTTTTGTATTCAGAAGTTTAGTTTGTTTTATATTATCAACATTTTGTTGAGACCTCGATAGTCTAATACTCACATACTTCTTCAAGATAAATTTTGATGATAAAAAAATACTAAGCATTATGCTAAGTAATGTGCATGCTTATGTTATGTGAGCCTATGCTAACCATGGTGCATTAGACTGTCTAGGGATGTTACAGAATGAGCTGAAGAATGAGTTGACTAACTATAAAATCAATTATATGTTATACAAGTCATAATCACAAAAAAGTTTTATAGATAAAATAAAATCAAAGACATCATAAGTACATATTATACGAGTTAGACAATCAAAACGTTTTTGTAGAAACAAAATATGCTTTAAATGTTCATATGATATATCACAAAGGAAACAAAAGAAACGCACTACAAGTGAATTAATTATCTTTATTGTATATGTTGGAATTATTTCTTTTCACATGAAAGAAAGAGTTTCAAGCAAATCCAAACTTTCCTTTGTTAGACCTTCTAGTCAACCATGTTTCAAGGAATTGAAAAAGGCATAATCAAAGCAAGAAAATATTGAAACATTGGTCACATATTGAAGATCCTATTTAATCGATATAAAGAGAAGAATAAGAACACACCAATTACTTATACACTTCCTAGTATTCACAAACCATTGTTGCTTGTTAGAAATGCACACCTCCTCCTTCCTTACCTTGTTAATTTAAAATAATTTTAAGAAACTTATGGGTGTGGTCTGCACATAAAAGTTACTTTAATTTTTTAAATATCAAATGCCAATGTATGAGAATAAGAAATTTCAATTGTATACCCTATTTCTAAAACAATTATTCTTTTCGTTTTCAGTAGAGCCTCTTGTGAAAGGGCAAGCCATTGCATGAAGTAGAGACTTACCATAGTGAAAAGTGGGAAAAGAATGAAGCAAAATTTAGAGAGCAAATAGAAGGAGACAAAATAAAAAACAAGAAGACTAAAAATCGGAATATGGTACCTCCGTAGAATTTGCTTCTGTCACGATTGACTTTAATCATTAGAATTTTGGCAAGTGAAGGATCAATTGTTAACATAGGGCAAGTTACCAACCAGCACAGGCAAAAACAATAACCAATCAGCATAGTCATACACAATAGATTTCACAAATTAAGAACCACAATAGATTTCACAAATTAGGAACAATCCTACAGTAGATTTCAAACCTAAACAAAAGATGGCGGAGGAGGCGACAATGGTGGAGAGTGGTGGACAGTGGCAGACAGTGGCTCGTGAACACGAGAGTGAAGAGAGGTAGGGTTCACAGACATTGACGTGAGAGTGAACGCAAGAGTGAAGTGAGGTAGGGTTTCGTGAGTGTGTAGTGAAGAGATGTAGGGTTTCATGAGTGTGTAGTGAAGAGAGGTTTCATGAATGTTTTCCAAAGAGAGAGAGGGGGAAAAGTGGTAGGGTTTCGTGAGAGAGATAGAGAGAGAGAGATGCCAATTGTTTAGCAGAGAGAGAGGGAAAAGTGTTTATGAAAAATGTGAAGAGTTAAGAGTGTATTCAATTTCCAAGAATCAAAGCAAGTTTAAAAAAAAATGGGAATAATGAGGAATGGTGTATGGAGGGAAGGAAAACGCGGGCTCTTTATTCTGAAGGATAATTGTGGCAATTCAAAATGACACATTCTGAAGGATAATTGTGGTGGTTACTAAGACGTCATATTATACGGAAACTTATGACGGTTATTAATAATTGCCATATTAAAACCGCCACTTTTTACACAATTTTTTGTAGTGTTTGTGTTGTGTCTATTTTCTTTATCTATGATGATTGTGTATTACACAGGAGCATATGATATTTCAAATGATGGATTTCTACTTTGAGCAGATGAGTGTTTTATTGCTTTTGATATTTTATTTGATTGTATGTATATATTTTAATATCCCTATGAAAAGGGATATATTTTGAAATATTGTATAACTAAGATATGTATATATGTAAATATTTAATTAGATATTGCACACATGATGTAGTATTAGATGTGATCGAGACATAGTATTTTCAAGAAGGAGAATATAGTGTTAAGATTGTTAGGATGTGCATTGACTAGGGATTCGTCTAGAAGGAGATATCCCGACTCTACTGATATATAATGGAATTACATAGATAAAGTTATTCAGGTGGTGAGAATCAGAGGAGGTTCATATGAACGAGTCAACTGTTTGAAAGATAACTGACTTGATCTGTTATATGAATTAACCATGTCAAATGAAGTGATTCGATATTGAGATAAATATACACATATATGTGGATTTCACAATGGGGTAGTATTAAATGTGCATATCTATGAGTATAAGTCAATGCACAAGTCTTCCGAAAGTAGAGTTGAATGTCTATGTGTTGTTGTCAGTGGATTTTTGGCATGAATTACGTGAAATGAGATTGTAGACACTTGAATGTGTAATGTCTTTAAAATAGAGCGTGTGTATATATATATATATATATATATATATAAAATGAGTTACATGTTTGTGAATGGATTTTTTAAAATTAAAGTTTTATTTATATTGAAGTTTTAAAAATTGCTAGCGTGATGATCGTGTATTTACACAAAAGCATATGATGTTGTAGGTAATAGAGCTTCACACTAAGTGGATGAAGTGTTTTTATTTCTTGTGACTTTTTGTTTGATATGTGTATTTTAAATTCCCTATAGGAAGGAAAATATTTTGAAATATTGTACAACTAATATATATATATATATAAATTTAATTTGATATTTCATGCATGTTATAGTATTTAAATGTGGTAAATAGGGATATCACACTAAAAAAAAATACTTACATTCTCTTTCACAAATTGCTTTTATTTCTTGGTCATATTTATTTTCTATCCTTGCTAATTCATATTTTATCTTTATTTTTCATTGTCCATTTAAAACTCATGAATCATCCTTACTTTTTTCAAGGGTTGAATCACTCCTGAAGTGGTCCATATTTAATTTATTGTTTATTGTTGATAAAAAAATATCCTTACTTCTTTCATTTAATTTTAAATGTTACACATTTGTTCATGATTTATAATACTTAAAAAAAAGGTAATTTTTTATCTTCGTTCAACCATGTTTTCTTTAAAAACCTTTTACTAGAAAGAATTTCAAAAATTATTTTCCACATATTTTCTTATAAAATTATTTTATGTAATACTTGTTCAATTTTTATTTCCTTGAAATATAATGAATCAAGTTTATGTTGTTTTATGATTTAAAGAACAAATGCTATCTTTAAAGTAATCATAGAAATCTTATAAGTAGACTCATCTTGCGTTATGCATTAAATGATGTTTAATGTAATTAAATTTAAACTTTTTGTAGGTTGCTAGTCCAAATTTTTAAATTGACTTGTTTAAATTTTTACTATGAATTTATATCAACAACAAATAGGCACTTTTAGTGAGACTTGTTTTATTTAAAGAGTTGTATAAAATATGTAATTTAGTTAATTTTAAGTGTGTTAAGTTATATGAGTTACATTTTGTATACACACAAAAATTGTGTTTTTTTAGATTGTTCTAATTTTCTTATGAGATTAAGAAGTGGGAAGATTATAATGTTTATCGAATAGAATAACAATGTGAGCACGGTAACATCCTAATTTTTATCCATATATAATAAAATAAAAGTGAAACAAACACTATTTACTTAACATATGAATATATACAATTATTTTATAATTGTATTTCAAAAAATATCCATCTTCATAGGGACTTTAATATATACATCAAAACCTTTAAAACAAAACAAAGCACTCAAAATTAAAAGCATATCCTCCTCTGATTGCTCACTAATAAGCTCTATTACTTGCAACCTCATATGCTCCGTGTAATTACACGATCACCACAAATTAAAGAAAGAAAACACAAACAAAGAATAAGGTAAGCTAGCTATATAAAAATTTCTGTAAAATTTCAATCTCAAATTAATGAACATATTTCATCAAATCTCATACAATTTCTCAAATCATCAAGTTTCTATTAAAATTCATAATTCATCTTTCACATGTCACACTTCTACTGACTCACAACACATAGACACTTGACTCTACTTTTGGAAGACTCATGTATTGAAATTAGCATTCGGAGACCTGCACCTGTCATACTACTCGTTGTGAAATCCACACAATCATGCACATACTCATCTCAATGTCTCATCATCTCATATGACAGGGTAAATCCATTTGATATACTCTGATAAGTTCTTTCAAACCTCAGACTAATGGACCTCCTTCTATTCTCACCAACTGAAAAACTTGTAATTCCATCATATCAATAGAGTCAGGATCGTCTTAATCATAGGATACTCACAAATCAATACACCCTAATAACAATCTCAACACGGTATTTCCTTTCCTGAAAATACTATGTCTTGATCACACTTTCACACCATTTCACATCTCATGTAACACATCAATGCACCATTCAATCACATCATAGTTTAGACATTTCAAAACAATCCAAATATATCTCAAAATTCACTGAAACACAAAACTAAGTTCCTTTAATTATATTTTTAAATAAGATTTATAATTTTCACTTAAAAACAATAAGCAATTATACATTAGACTTTCAAAAGCAAAAATAAAAAAATTTAAGTTTTTTTTACAAAGATTCTAGCTTGAGCGAGAATGGGTTTCGCTCAAGCAAAAATTCTCTCACTTGAGCGAGAATCAAGCCGAGAGCACCCAAAATTTCATCACAGTCTCGCTTGAGCGAGATATGCAGAAAATTATGCATAAACTTGTTTAAATTCTAACCCAACATTTCATTTAACTTGATTCAACAAATCATTCAATTAAATTCAACAACATCTACAATATCTACCATTTTACATTTCAATTTCAATCAATTTCTAATCAACTTAAAACAAGAAAAATCTATAAACCCATTTCAATTTAAATCAATTTCCAATCAACTCAAAACAAGGAAATTCTGCAAACAATTTTTTTGAACTTGTGACCATGCCACATCTACATTAGCCTAGGGTTCTATTGAAATTTAACTAGCTTCCCTTACCTTTACTTGAGCAAATGCTCACTAAAAGCCCCAAGCCTACCAAAAACTTCAAGAGTAGCTTAACCTGCACCACAGAGTCATGATAAAAAAAATCTAACTATACTAGTAGGACTCTGAGCTAATAAAGACTAATCCTAAAACAAAAAGGATCACATGTGTAAACTTAGATCGAGACAAATCTACAAGTTCAAAATTTAACTCAAAGAGAAGAGTAAAAATTGAACTTACTCTATCAGAGATTCTAATAGAATAGTCTTGTAAATCTCGCTACCAGGAGTCTAATGACTAACTCTGATCGTCAAACTGGTGAATGATGATGTTAGAATCTTAGAGAGAAGGGAGAGGAAAGGAAAAAAGAATTTTTAGAGAGATGATGATTCTTTTGAAATGAAACCCAAATAACAGAATTTTCTATTTATATGTTCTTTTCATTTTAATAATAAAATATTCAGATGTCATTTAAAATATACCACTTCTAATCTAAGGTAATTTTCTAGATCCTTACATTCAAACATACCTTAAGAAGAAAAAAAGGTAAAAGTAAATATATTTGTTGAAAATAAAAAGAAAAATAGAAATAAAGTAAAAAAAATATTTATAGATTCATTTTTAAGTTTACTTTTTTTTCTTGTGAAACAAGTCAAATTAAATTATTCTATCCTATTTTCCTTCCAACCAAACAAAATTCACCTAGCCTTGCACGTGGGCTATTAAACACATCATTGTCACTTAATTGTTATCCTCTCAAAGGTTGAGATGCTTGAATGCATGTACTTTATTCTGCATTAATAAAGTGGTTGGCATGCAAAGCAAATGAATTTTGGTTAACATTTATGGGTCAACAATACTCCACAAGAATTCATTTCACATTGCAACTCTCCCTCAACCAATAATACCCACTCATTTCAACCCTCTTTAGCATGTTGCCCCTTAATCTTCAAACCCTATATATTTTACTCCTTCCCCTATCAAGTAGTAGTCAATACTCATATAAGCATTAACCCTTCTTTTTGCTTTAGCTTAATTACATCTTTATTCTTTAGGCATCAAAGTTTTTTAAGTATTATATTTATGTAATTTAACATATTTTCTTAATATTTTTATATATTATATATTGTTGATATATGCATACTCTTTCTACTACTAATTATACTTTTTTTCTCCAATTTTACAATAATTACAGACTAAGCATACAATTATGTAAATTTGATATGTATATCAAACAATAGGGCTACCATAATATGCAATGTTCTGTTAATAAAATTTACATTTTTTTCGTGCTTTTATATTTCAACATTCAATTGGGCATCAGAATTTTTTTTTATTGAATATTTAATCCTTTTATTTTTATTCTGTTTAAGATTAATTTCTTTATCCATCGTAATATAAGTGGTATATTTATCTTTTTAAAAAAACTAGATATTTATTAAAGAGACTACAATTTTTTTTTTCTTCAAAATTAAACAATTTTTATCATTATTTCTTTTAAAGAGATGAAACGAGAACTTCCAGGTCACATATCCTACTCTCACCCAATCATGTTTAATTACGGAGTTTTGATAGGATTGTCGCACCTCAATTTTTTTATCATTCTTAATATATCATCTAATTGTTTATAAAAAAAAAAAAGTTTAAAATTAATTAAAATTTTAACTAATTATTAAAATTAACTAATTCATTATAAACTGTAATTTACAATCACACGATTCCTACATATATTTATTTATTTATTTA
>Ga0123341_1006674_pt1 | contig 10453 bp, 5 predicted proteins | sample Turbeapinknodule_FD_89959 | JGI IMG/M metagenome (GOLD analysis project Ga0123341, IMG submission 89959) | Root nodule microbial communities of legume samples collected from Mexico - Turtle bean Mexico pink nodule | ecosystem: Host-associated > Plants > Roots > Nodule | place: Mexico: Nepantla...
ATGCGGTCATTTACCAAGACCGCATTTGTAAATGTGATTTATGAATGCGGTTTTTACCAAGACCGCATTCGTAAATCCTAAACCCCTAACCCTCATCCCTCATTCAGAATAATATACAAATGCAGTTATTTTAAGTAACCGCATTTGTAAATCTAATTTATAAATGCGGTTCTATGACCGCATTTGTATATGCCCGATTTACGAATGCGTGCTGATCAAATACGGTTCTATGACCGCATTTGTAAATGTAAAATAGCCGCATTTATTTTACATTTATGCACTAGTGCTAACACTTACCCCTTTTACAAGAAGGAATAAAGGAAAGATAACACCTGAAAAGAAGATGCAAGAACTCAAAACTAGTAGTTCAATTGCTGCAGAACTGCACCAGCACCTTCACCAAGATCAAGGTTTTCCTAGAACAAGCACACTTGAAGGTCCCTTTGGAAAACCTTTCAAAAACTCAATTCAATCCTTCTTCTCTCACAGAAAGTGTTTAATCTCTGTCAAAATCGTGATTGCTCAACAACCTTTCATGTGAGAGAAGCTTTTCTTTATATAGAAAATAGTTTCTAACTACTTTTCAAAAAACAGTTGAAAAGCTGTTATGAAAACAACATATTCAGTTTAAAAACAAACAGATTTATTTTAGGAAAACTGCCAACTCAGCTAACTGAAATAACTGAGTGAGTTGTACCTTTGGTGCCCTAACCGAATTTCGAAAATCCTTTTAGCATAACAAAAATAAATCTATTGTTTTTCAAGCAAACAGATTTATTTTTGTGCAGTATCTTGATTTTTGGAGAAAACTCTAAAAAACTTTTTGAAAAACTTTGAACCACTTCATGTGCTTGATCTAAGCTTGATTAGGCATCTAGGATAGGTCATGTAGCAAAAGGCAACCTTACACATACACAAGCCTAAATACAAGATCATCTAAACCCATTACAACTTCAAACCAAACTAGCTATTTTCTTCATCAAACACACACAATGACTGAGTAGAGAAGAAGCTTCCTCCATCTTCAACAGTAGAGACTGAGATGTCGCTTCATCATTATCATGATCTCTCACATCAAAAATAAATTATTCTTGTTACTGGATATACGACGTAGTAGTGTAAAAGTGCATGTCTAGAAAAGTTCTGGCAAGGAAAGACTTGGTATTTAAGCACGTCCATTGATGATCGATCTCTCTTTCTTGGGAACTTACTTGGTGTACTAGTTCACGGTCTACTATCACTATTCCAGTAAACATTATTATTCATAGTGTGTAATTCAATTTTAACTTTATGGGCAAAAAAAAAGGAAAAAAAAAAAGGAAATACATACAACAAAGATCAAACACTTTTGCCATAACTCATGCGTCGAGAATGATGAATGATTATGTTGATGTCCTATCATAGCTCACCAATAAAAGGTAGTACAACACCAAATATTTATACTTTACAGAATCATATAAGTGTTGGGAAACATAGCATATTGACTGGAAATTCTCGACGGAGGAGTAATCCCAAGAACATGGTACACTTTTAGTTTTAAGTTTTATTTTACTACTTTGAAGAACAATTTAACTACTTTAATGAAAATTTTCATGATGACACTCTTTTCCCTGTAATAACTAGGGTGTTTTTATTGCTATTCTTGCACTACATTACAAACAATTTTTTAGATCAGACGACTTTGCCGAATCCTAAGATCAGACCAACTCGCCCGTCAACAATTTCTACAAGTGGACAATTTGGACAAACCGTAAGGTCAGACTAACTCGGTAATGTCATCTTCAGCATATCATTTTAGCGGAACCTTAAGGTAGGGCTAATCCGGTAACATATCTATTATACACATCGTTTAGCCGAACTCTAAGGTTGGACTAAGTCGGTAACGTCGTATTCAACATATCATTTTAGCAGAACCTTAAGGCAGGGCTATCCGGTAACATGTCTACTATACACATCGTTTAGCCGAACCCTAAGGTTAAACTAACTCGGTGACGTCGTCTTCAGCATATCAGTTTAGCGAAACCTTAAGGTAGGGCTAATCCTGTAACATATCTACTATACACATCATTTAGCCGAACCCTAAGGTCATACTGACTCGGTGACGTCGTCTTAAACATATGATTTTAGCGGAACCTTAAGGTAGGGCTAAATCGGTAACTTATCTACTATACACATTGTTTAACCGAACCCCAATGTTGAACTAACTTGGTGACGTCGCCTTTAGCATATCGCTTTAGCGAAACCTTAAGGTAGGGTTAATCCGGTAACGTATCTACTATACACATCATTTAATCGAACCCTAAGGTCGGACTAACTTGGTGACGTCATCTTCAACATATCATTTTAGCGAAACCTTAAGGTAGGGCTAATCCGATAACGTATCTACTACACACATCGTTTAGCCAAACCTTAAGGTCAGACTAACTCGGTGATGTCGTATTCAACATATCGTTTTAGCGGAACCTTAAGCTAGGGCTAATCCGGTAACATATCTACTATACACATTGTTTAGCCGAACCCTAAGCTCAGACTAACTCAGTGACATCGCCTTCAACATATCGTTTTAGCGGGACCTTAAGGTAGAGCTAATCCGGTAACGTATCAACTATACACATCGTTTAGCCTAACCCTAAGGTCAGGCTAACTTGGTGATGTAGTCTTCAACATATCGTTTTAGCAGAATCTTAAGGTAGGGCTAATCTCATAACATATCTTACTATACACATCGTTTAGCCAAACCCTAAGGTCAAACTAACTCGGTGACGTCGTCTTCAACATATTGTTTTAGCGGAACCTTAAGGTTGGGCTAATTCGGTAACGTTGTTATCTACATATCAAATTGACTAATAATGAAAGACAAGCAACGAAGAAACACCAAGCAACTCGGTTGACCCTAGAGGGGTAACCCAGCGACGACCTAACTTGTTTCTAGAAGACATTTCCATTATCTTGGGCACTCTATCCAAATTCAGGTCAACAATTTATAATTTTCTTAGTCATGCTATGCTTGGTGCCTAAGCAAATTTAGTTTGTAAGTTTTGTTTAGAACATCGCATTCATTTATATGATTATAGGCGAAGTTGTCGACAATTTAAAAGGCATAACTGTAGGAGTTCATAAGCTTAAAATATACAAAATGGTTAAGACCTTAAGTATTGTCTAGGTCCAAATGTCAAATATGCACATAAAAGTTAAAACATATTGTTCATAATTTTAGGAACTAGTGAAAATAAGTAGGGTTCCCCAACAAGTTTCCCATCAACTACTGATTTACATGGGCTCAGCTAAAAAAAGTTCATTGAGGGGTGAACAAGGGCAGCTTGTTCCATGACGGCCTCAAAGCCGACGATGTATGACTGGGTCGCATCATCCTTTAGTGTGTTAATTGACTTCGAGAACTCGGTTTCTTTATAAGCCATCTCCTCTTCTCGTTCTCCCATTTTCTTCTCCAAAATATTAACTTTATTATCCAAATCAGTTTTCTCCTTGGCCAAAACAAGTCCTTCTTGGGTTTTGCAGACCAACTCCAAGCGTAAATGATCGACCTTAACGAGCTCGACTTGGAGGCGCTCATTCTCTTTCTGGAGTTCAACAATCTATTGAGCGCTCTTGCTTTCAGTTTTCTTTCGCTCCTCCGCCCTGATATCGGCTAGGCACACTAGTGTAGTAGCTTGATCGAGGAGGTTTTTAGCATTGTGCCAGAGTCGATCTTCATCAAAAATCTTTAGCCTCGCCATATCCTCTTCCAGTAAAAAACATGATTTATTGTGGGTCGAGATGTAAAAGCTTGGATCCAACATACTCTTTCCTTTCGAGCTTCCTACGCAGATTCTTGGATTTTCAGAGCATCTGGGTAAGAGCTCGACCATCCGAGTGTGAGTGTACGGAGGGGACTAGAGCTTTCGATCTCGTCCTCTTGCAAACTAGCCCAGAAGTGATGCATTCATCCTGTTTGGATTGGACATGAACGACACTAGTTGGGGCAACCTCCTTCGATACTAAAATATCATTGGTCGCTCTCATCTGCTATACGTGTTCAACCATCTCGGTTTTACTTATCGAGGAAAGCATGTTCTTTACAAAAGAAACAAGAAGCTAATTTCAAAACTTACAAATCTAAACATTTTTCAAAAGTTGAAGTTGGAAAGAGTGTGTACCAATATAAGCTTTGAGAGAACACAGTAGGTATTCTCTCGTCAAAAGCGTCGATGTGTCAAAAACAACCTTGAGGTTCTCTAGGAATTCGCAAATACCCCGGTCCCTTGGGGAGAAGTCTTCGAGATGCCAAGCACTATGGAAGCAAGGTTTGGGCGACCAATACAGAGGAAAACCATCTAGCAAAGATGGGTTTTTGACTGAGGCACGAAATTTTATAAATCGACCATTAAATTCTTATAGGATGATTTGAAGAGGGTGAGAAGACCTCTTCCAGGGACACCATATAAATAAGCCCATAGATGTCGACCAGAGTGTTTAAAATCAAAGAAATAAAAGAATACTTCCATAGTCGGTGAAATACCGAGTTGGGAACGCAAGATAACAAAACTTCGGATAAACGCCCAGCTGTTCGGATGCAGCTGGGTAGAAGCCACGTTAAGCTCGATCAATAACTATTTCTAAAAATTTGAAAGAAGAATACTAATACAATCCAAGCCAACAAGGAGATGACCAAGAACTCAAATTACCATTCACACTATGAGAAGTCATCTCAACTTTCAAGTGAAAACCCCACCAAGGATCTAGCAGACCTCACCAGAAGAAGAAATGGGCAAAGACCAGAACATCAAATGTTCTTCCTACTAGTCTTCTTAAGAATAAAACAAGCTGTAAATAAATTGAGCTCACTTTAGGGGTCCAAATAGCAAGATAGACTAGAATATGTGCCTTTAGCATACTAAGGGGGGTGTAGTTATCATTTTAGCTTGTTTTTGACCTAGTTTCTAGAAGAAGTGGCTTAAAGTGTGGTTTTGACTTAGTCAAACCCTAAAGGTATCCCCCTTACACATTTACCATCTTACCCTTGCTTCTTGTTTACCAAGGCATCATCTCCTATAAATAGGGTGCCTTACTCCTTGTATTTCTCATGTTGAAATTTATTGAAGAAGGAAAACTCTGCACATTTTGTGTGAGGATTGTTTACTCTAGCAATAGGTCTTATCTTGAGTGAGTTTGAGAGCTCTCAAGTGGCGTGTCCCTTTTCAATTTCACACCATAAGCTTTCTTCTTCCATCATTTTCTTTCATTTCCATTACGCCACTTTATTATTGTGTTCTATACTTGTTATAATTCGGTTTTCCTTTGTGTTCTTGTGTTGTTCTTCCATTTAGTATTCGGCCATGGCCATCTTAATTGTTTCCTTTCATGTCTTTCAATTTTCACAATGCATCATCACTATCACCTTACCTTGATTTTCCTATTTGCTTTTGGAAGTGAACCTTCACACTTACTTAACCACTTGGTTAAGTTCGTGTCCAGTGGGGATCTTCCCTAGGTCTCACCATATACTTGTTAAAAATCTAAATAATAAGTAAAATGTCACTTCTAAAATGGAACAATCTACACTACAAGAAAATCTACAATTACATACAGCCAAAATTTGTATGTATGACAATAAATCCGTATGTAAAAAATAATTACATACGGACAAAAATCCGTATGTAAAACTGTCGTAGGTAACAGTTACATACAAATTTTGTATCCGTATGTAATATCCGTATGTAATTACATATGGATTTATCCGTAGTACAGACTTACATACAAATAAATCCGTTTGTAACAGGGGGCAGGATTACATACGGATAAATCCATATGTAATAGGGGACAGGATTACATACGGATAAATTCGTATGTAACATGGGACAGGATTATACGGATAAATCCGTATGTAACAGAGGTAGGATTACATACGGATAAATTTGTATGTAACAGGAGGCAGTATTTTGAATAATTGAAAGCACTGGAAATTCGTTCAGAACCTGCATACCGAAAGCAATTCCAGTTTTCAGAATTCATTCAATGACAATATCCATCAACATTTAGACCTGCCCAAAAAATACAATATTATTTCTGAATGTTCAAAATATCCAATATCCATCAACATTCATACATGCCCATAAATACAATACTATTTCTAAATGTTCAAAATATCCAAATGTATTTTTCATTAAAGCATAAAAAAACATCTAATAAAAGAAAATTCAAATCATTACAAAGTTTGAAGAAGCTAATACTTATTATAATGTTGACCAGGTGAAATTTTTTGTTCATCATGATTACTATCATGTTGTATTGCATTTGATTTTGTTGAGTTGGTTGCGGGATATTTGGCTACTGAAAAATATTTTGTGCAACTGGTACTGCTTCTGGTGGTAGATATTGCATCATAAAATTTTGAAAGAATTGAAATTGAACATTCATGTCTTGAATTTGCTGCTTAAGTTCAACAATTTCTTCTGAATTAGCTTTCTTATTACTAAAAGATGCTTGTGTTTCTTGTAGGTAGTGATCAACACAGTCATCCTGATGATCGACACATCCAACCCCATATACTCGTCCTTTGTACCTTCCACCTACAGATTGTAACCAACAACTGTTTCTTAATCTTTCCTTCTCAACAACTTCTAATGGAGTAGCTATTGAGGTAGTCGTAGATTGTGACTCAGATACTACTCGAGAGAATCTACTTTCAAAATCTTCCTATTAAAATGAAAGATATTTGTTATCATAGTAATTAATGTAAATGAAAAAGAAATTAAAAAAAAAGTTGAAAAAACACTAACATGTGTCCGCCTCAATCAATCATCTACAAAATCTCCAGTGCTCTTCTGTGTATGTGTTTGTTGAAACACTTCATCAATATGGATCGAGAGGTCAAGCTCCTCTGTCTGTAAAAAAAAACATTTTATAAATTAAGGAGGTAATAATTAATCATATATTAGTACAAAATTTTATATGGAAGTCATACCAAACGAATAACGTGTTCATGCACGCTAATGGATCCTCTGGTGTGCAAACATCCACCTTTTTTAGACAAACGATTTTTTTAGTTGTATCGCATTTGGATCGATACAGAGGCATGTTCCACTATTCCAAGAGGTTGTTCCAAACATTATTGTCAATCCATTCTGGTCGTTTACCTTCTTGGTGAGCCACTTTAAACATTTGTGAAAGGGTGTGAGAAGCCTTCGTATGGAAATTTTTGTTAACTTTTTCCTCATCCTCAACCCTCCATGTGACCTTCCTCTACAAAACAACAATCATCAATCCAAATTGTAAAATATAAGCATTTTTAAAGGGACTAAAAAACAATTACCTTAAAACGTTGAAAAAATAGATCTCGATCAACCTTTGGGATTGCCCCCCCATGTTAGCCATGGCTCACCAAATTGTTGCTTAATGGTGGCAGTGATGGCCTTTGATGCAATTTTTTATGGATAAAACCTAAATACCAAACACAAAGTTAGTAAACATTATAAGAATAATAGTAAATTATATAAATTGAATTTTATTATATTCTTACCTTCCCCCAATAGGCTGAATCAGAGGACGATCACCAGCTGAGAGAACCTTGTCCTATAAGTTATTGGCTACAGAGTTTGAATGCGTCCCTCCCAGATTTGTATATGGAGATGGTGTAATATTTGGGTTTAGGGTTGATTCATTAGAACCAACATGTGGAAATTGTGTTGATGCAATAACATCTGCTACTAGTGGGGTGGATTGGGTAGCATCTGCTACTGGTGGGGTAGATTCATGTGTATTGGGTTGACTGAATGATGGATTTTGATTCTTAAATCATGATAACAATTTTATCACATACGGTTTTTTCCCCTTTTTGTTGCTACTCGGTGATGGTTGATCAGAACTTCCTAATGACATCTATATATATGGCATGAAATGATAATGAAGGTAATATAAGTTTATCAATGGAGAAAAATATATTGAATATAGTTTAATAAAAAAATTCAAATAAACATGCAAAAATTTCATTAGCAAAACATAACCCAAGAATATGACATCAGATTAACTGGAGTAATAAACAATATGTTAACAACAACAGTACAACAGTATTTCCTACAATAGATATTATTTGTTAACATTGGTTGCCTAAGTCTATTCAGAGCTAGAGATGTCAAAGTCTTCTCCCTATTCATCTTCACTTTCTCCCTCCTCATTGTCTTCTTCCCATTCATTTGTTTCTTCATCTATCTCATCTTCAAATGATGATACATTGTTTATGTCAACTTCTTCAAGCTCAGCCTCTAAATATCTTAATCTTGAAACATGTTCAACTTCAATCACTTCATTAACATGTGACATTTCATCAACTTGATATGGCACTTCAACTTCTACATCATTAGAATCTATACAACCTTTGGGCTTTGTTTTGATTGCAACACGCCAGGGACGTTTGTCTCTGCGTGATGTTGGATATGGTACATAATAAACTTGTCGAACATTATATGCAATGATAAAAGGATCAAATGACACTTATCTTCTATCCATTCGAATATCCACAATACCACATTTGGAATCCACTCGTGTACCTCTTGTTGATGGATCAAACCAATTATAGTAAAATAATACAACTTTCTTATCTGAGGTCGAAGATTTGTACTTTACCTCATACATGTGTTGAATCACACCGTAGAAATCATCCTCACCTCCTCCTGTAAGACCCTTTGCATGGACCCTACTATTTATTGTTTTCTTTCCCTCGCTCCATGCATGAGTGTGGAATTTGTACCCATTCACAAAGAATGTGTGTCATTCTTTTACACACCTTAAAGGACCAAATGATAAATCTCTTAGGTGTTGGTTCTTCACAGTTAAAGGGTCTTTATGAACCTATAAATATATGAATGTCATTATTTTTTTATGAAATGGTTAAAGAAGTCAAGAAATTATAGATTTTGTAGATACATACTTGTATCCTAAATCACAAAGGGAAATCTGCATGTATACGAGCCGAAGCATGGGATTCGGAAATTTCATTAGAATGTAAGAAAAAGCTGTCAAAATATAGGTGTCAATGCATTAGGTTAGCGATAACTTAATGAATGAATAACAATGTTTTAAAAGAATATCGTGCATGGGGCTTACTAAGGTATGGTTTAACTTCCTTACAGTTGATTAAAACATGAACATGAGCTGAGTTCAATTCTTCATCAGTTAACCAACGAGTGATCTCCCTTCCAGAATGATGTCCAGGTTGGTCAAAGACAGATAAGATTGATGGAAGCCTTTCACTTTCAATGTTCACTTCATTTCTACTATGTTGTGGTCCTAACATGAAGTTGTTGAAATAGTGTGAACAAAAATGAGTTGTCCCCATATACAATTAAGTCTCATTTATTCAAAATTTGCATCAAATCCACAGTTAAGTCTCATTTATTAACTACAAAAAAAATTAATTTTACCAGGGGTTTTTTAGAAGAGGTTATAAGAACCTCTATTAGTACATGGGGTTTTCATAAACCCCTGATAAGTTCCTAAAGTTTTCTCAAAAGTAATATTTTTTTTCTTATTTTTTACTTTCCCCAATACTTTCTCATGTTTTATTTTTTCACACACTACAACCTTTCTCAAATTTTTACTCCTTCTTCATTCAAAAGTTCAGCAGCTCTCTCACTGTTAAACATTTCTCCCTGTTCCTCAGCTCACGTTCCTTCAGCTCTCTCACGTTCTCGTTCTTCCCTTCGTTTTTGCCCTAAAAAATCATCTTCAGCTTCTCCATTCTTCCTCGAAATTGAAGGTTCATTTCTCACTCTCCTTTTGTTATATTAGGTATTCATTTTCGTTTTTTGCTATATAATGTTGATGAACCTTGTGTGAAAGGATGTTGTGTTGCTGTATTGTTCTGCATAATGTTGATGAACTCTGCTTTTTTTCTGTTTTTTGTTTTGTCCCTGCTGCATCCTATTTTAATTTGTAGTTTTTGGCCTTTGAAAAAGTTTAGTTGCTTCTGTTTTGGTTAGTTTCACTGTAGAGACGGTGTGGTTTTAATTAGTTGGAGTGTTTGTATCACTATCAACTAAGATTAGGCATGAGGAGGGCCACTGCAACCAAGCCAAAAACATTTAAGAAATATAAGTTAGCGTGGTGAAAATGGAAAGATAAATATAGTGGTGTGTGTGTGAGGTTCTAGTGAATAGAAGTTTTGAAAGGTGAGTGAGTGCAGGTGGTTATGATTGGGGGACCACAACACTGAAGAAAATAGTGTCGTGGAGGCATCCATCAAGATATTTCTTCACTCTTATGCAAAATGTACCCTTAACTATATTTCCAATCTTTCACTAATATTTATGTTCATTGCATATTCTTCTTTGTTGATTTCACGTTCATTAGATATATTTATTTTCATAATATATAAAAGTGACTAAAAATAAGTTTATTTTCTAATATTTCTCTCAAATACATTCAACTATCAGCTATAGCATACAAACAACTTATA
>Ga0123341_1006675_pt1 | contig 10452 bp, 15 predicted proteins | sample Turbeapinknodule_FD_89959 | JGI IMG/M metagenome (GOLD analysis project Ga0123341, IMG submission 89959) | Root nodule microbial communities of legume samples collected from Mexico - Turtle bean Mexico pink nodule | ecosystem: Host-associated > Plants > Roots > Nodule | place: Mexico: Nepantla...
CATATAACATTCTATATAACTGTGTGAAATCCTGTAAAGTCAGTGTGATTCTGGCTTGAGGTGTGTGTTGTGTGCAAGGAGGGTGAGTAGGCTTTGTGGGATTCAAAGTCACCTCTTTGTGTGCGATGTTTGTGTAATTTGTGATTCGTTGCATAGTGAAAACTCAGTGGTTTGACTGAGGACTGGATGTAACTATGTGATAGAGTGAACCAGTATAATCTTTGTTTGTAATTCTCTCTATCTTTTCTGTCTATATCTGTTTGTATTTTTCGTTGTCATAAACAACCGGTTAAATCGTTATTTTTAACCGATTAAAATTATGCTTCTGTTTGTGTTTGGTAATTTGATTAGCTTTCTGAATTGCTTTTCTGGGTTGATTGAAAAAGTTTTCTTCTAAGCCAAGTATTTGTGAAAATAGTTTGAAAACAATTCATCCCCCCCCCCTCCCACATCTTGTTGTAGCCATTAAATCTAACAACCTTCACATCACACTCATGACAAGGTCAATCCCAAGTTTCATGGTACTCGTAGTGGTCGTGGATTTTCTCGCTCACAAAATTTCTCTCGTGGTTCTCGTATCTCTCGTTCCCAAGCCCATGATTCTTGGAATTTTTCCATACTAACGTGTCAAGTTGGTGGCAAATATGGTCATGTTGCTCTTCAGTGTTTGCAATGGTATGACCATTAACCCAATCCATCTCCTCGTGTTATTATTTCTTAGCTTTTGATCTCAGATATAGAACCCAACAATGCTTCTCCTTTGGTAATTCTTTCCACTGTTGAGGATCTGCTTTGGTATCCCGACAACAGTGTTACACATCATGTAACAGAAGATCCCACTATCTACTCAACCAAGAAACCATATAAAGGCACTGAAACTATTAAAATTGGTAATGGTTCAGGTTTGTCTATTGTTAATATTAAATCTACAATTTTTCATTCTTCTCTCACTTATAAACCATTAATTTTGAGCAATCTTTTACATGTCCCTTTGATAACCAAAAACTTACTCAGTGTTTCTAAGTTAGCTCGAGATATTTGTGTTTATTTCCAATTTCACGCTAACCAATGTTGTGTTGTTGATAAGGCTACAAAAAAAGTTCTTCTTCGCGAAATTTTTAAGGATGGTCTATACACTTTTCCGACCATGCAAACTCCTCTTATGTCCTCTGTTTTTCATGCTTCTTTTGTAACTACTAAACCCACGGACAATGTTTGGCATGAATGCTTTGGTCAATATCATTATGGAACTTTAAAACAAATTTTACAAAATTGTAATATGCTTGGTAAAAATCAACAACTCCCTTTTGGTTCTTCTGTTACTATTTACTCTTGTCCATTGGAGCTTGTTTTTGTTGATGTATGGGGACCTGCTCATATACCTGTTTTAAATACTACATCTCTTTTCTTGATGCTAACAAAAAATATACATTGATATACGTTCTTCATACTAAATCTTAGGTTTCTTCTGTGTTTAAAAATCTTTGATGAAAACCAAACAAATTATAAACTTTGCTCTATTCAAACAGATAACGCCAAAAAATTTCTTTGCCTTAAACATTTTCTTGAACATTATGGCATTCAACATAGACTTACATGTCCTCACAACTGCTTCTCTGCCTCGTCGTTTTTGGGAAGAAGCATTCATCACTTCCACAAACATCATCAATGTGCATACCACCCTTGTGTTGAATGGTGATAATCCCTACACTATGTTGTTTAAACGCAAACCTGATTATAATGTTTTCAGAGTGTTTGGTTGTGCCTATTATCCAAACTTACGTCCCTATAATAGTCATAAGTTTGATTTTAGATCACAGTGTTGTCTCTTTCTAGGATACGGTCCAACCAACAAAGATTATATCTCTCCCATGCCAGTAGTAAGACTATTGTTTCTGGTCATGTTCACTTTGATGAAACTGCATTTCCCTATAATGAGAACTCAAATAGCTTTACTATGTCTATTGTTCCTTGTAAGCACACACATGATATTTCACCAACTTTGACTGTTGTTCATACTAATACTAACAATGTTAACAAACATGTTATTTCTAATATTAGTTCTCCTACTGACATAAATGCTTTTGCAACTGATAATATTGAATGTCTTCCTCCTATTATTGCTCCTACTAATTCTCACCCCATGATCACTCGTGCTAAGGTAGGCACCATTAAACCCAAAATTTATACTATTGTTTCTACTATTCCTTCTTCTCCTTCTTCTATCAAGAAAGTCATTGCTTTTCCTATGTGATCCTAAGTAATGACTGATGAGTATTAAGCCTTTCTCAAAAACAAGACGTGGATTCTCACTTCCCTCCTCTCCAGTGCCTCTTTTGTTGGTTGGAAATGGATATTTAAAACTAAGTTGCAGGAAGATGGATCTTTTCAACGTTGCAAGGCATGCTTAGTTGCCAAAGGTTTCAATCAGACTGAGGAACTTGACTACATTGCAACCTTCAGTCCTGTAGTCAAACACACCATGATTCACATCGTTCTTTTGCACGTTGTTGCAAATAATTAGACCATTTGTCAAGTTGACATTGATAATGCTTTTTTCTCCATGGTGATCTTAGTGAACGTGTTTATATGCAGCAACCACCAAGGTTCATCTCACATGATCCAACTCTTGTATGTTAGTTACCCAAGGCTATTTATGGCTTCAAACAAGCACCCAGGTCTTGGTTTTTGTTCTACTGTAAGTCATACCTTTGTGTTTACTAAATTTACATCGTCTTACACTATGTTTGTTCTGGTTTATGTTGATGATATAATCATCACTGCATTTTTACCTATTGAAGTTACTAATCTCATTACCACTTTGAGTTCTTTTGCGTTAAAAGATTTGGGTAATATTCACCATTTTCTAGGAATTCCAGTTTCTCGAACATCTATTGGTGACATCACTAGTGCAAATAACATCTTTTACAATGACATATTAGGTCGGTTATTTGAGAACCAATGTAAACAGAAACACAATGACATTTTTGTAAATATTTGACACATATTACACTAGTTGGGCTATCCAACCGATGTAATATGTCCTGTTCAGAGCACAAAAAAAAGGGTTTTAAAATTTTTATCTCTAGGATTACATATAACACCGATTGTATAGAGGAACTGATGTTATATGTTATTCCCAAAGATTAAAATAAAATTTGAAAAATTAAACTCTGGACACTACATATAACACTAGTTGGGTGTTATATGTAATTTTCAGAGTTTAAAAAGAATTGAAAAAATTAACTATGGACACTACATATAACACCAGTTGGATAGAGGAATCGGTGTTATATGTAATTTCCAGATTTAAAGGAAAAAGTTTTAAAAAATACATATAACACCAGTTAGGCTTCGCAACCGGTGTTATATGTCATTTCAAAATAAAAAAAGGTTTAAGCTATGTTTTTATCCTATTTTCTTGCCTCACACCCTCACTCTGCATTAGCGCTTTTCTAAGTTTTCTTCTGCCAACGCTACTACCACCGCCACTGCCAGCCGCTGCCTCCACTGTTCCTCCCGTCGTTTCTCTCTTACTTCGTTCTCTTCATCATGAAAGCATTCACACTGAATGAGATTCTTCCGTTCACACTTCTCTGCAACTTTGTTGCTACTTTTGTCGCTGCTCTTGTCACCGCTTTTGTTGCCGCCATATTGCCTCCATTGCCACCACAACTTGATTCATGTTCACCCTCCAAATATTTAATTTTAATTATTATTTGATTTATAATTATTTATATAGATAATTAGTTTTATTATATTGTATTTGGAATATAATGTATTATGTTTTAAATTGGGTGATGGTTATATGTTGAACGTTTTGGTATTGGATCCGGGGGTGATTGACCCTCGATAATGTTGAATGCTTTGGTATTAGTCACACCCATAAAACGGCCTCACTCAGAACAGTTATAGTTAATCTGATTAGTCGCACCCGTAAAATGGCCTAACTCGGAATAGTTACAGTTACTTCGATTAGTCGCACCCATAACACGACCTCACTCGGAACATTTACAGTTACTCCGATTAGCCGTACCCATAAGATGGCCTAACTCGGAACAGTTACAGTTTCTCCTATTAGCTGCAACCATAAGACAACCTCACTCAGAACAGTTACAGTTACTTTGATAAGCCGCATCCATAAGACGTCCTAACTCAGAACAGTTACAGTTACTCCGATTGGCCACACCCAGAAGACGACCTAACTCGGAATAGTTACAGTTACTCCGATTAGCCGCACCCATAGGTCGTCCTAACTCCAAGTAGATACAATTACATCGATTAGACGCACCTATAGGATGGCCTAACTCAAAACCGTTACAGTTATTCCGATTAGTTGTATCCATACGACGGTCGAACTCAGAATAGTTACACTTAATTTTATTAGCCGAACCCATAAGACAACGTGATGTGAGTTGATTTTAGATTGTTCCATTTTAGAGATGACACTTTACTTATGATTGAGATTTTAACAATTATATGGTGAATGATGATGGAAGGCGGAAATTGAAAGAGCATAAAGGGAACAACGTAGTGATTATGACCGAATGGAAAAGATGTAAAAACAAGAACATAACACAAAAATCAATGGCAGAATGGAAGATGTAAAATAAAGATGAAGGAAAAGCAAGTTTATGGATGATATGAGAGGGGTGGATACGCCACTTGAAGGGTGGTTTCCTTCAAGATAAGTGTAGAGGGCCATCACTTGAGAGCTCTCAAATCACTCAAGATAAGACCTAATGCTAAGAGGACACAAGCCTCATAAACACCTCACATAAATTGTGCCGTAACTTTTCTATTCAAATTCAACATGAAAAATACAAGGAGGAAGGCATCCTATTTGTGGGTAATGGTGCCTTGGAAAACAAGAAAAAAAGATAGGATGGGAAATACCAAAATAAGGTGCGGCTAGAGTTTTGACAAAGTCAATGTCACCCCTATATGCCTACTCTTTTAGAAACTAAGTCAAAACAAACTAAAGTGATAAGTACTCCCCCTTATTATGCTAAAGGCACCTTATTCTACTGAAAACAAGATAAAGTGATAAGCACACCCCCTATTATGCTAAAGGCACCTTATTTTACTGAAAACAAGCTAAAGTGATAAACACACTCCCCTATTATGCTAAAGGCACCTTATTCGACTGAAATTAAAAATAAAGACACTAGTTGATGCTCAGCTCCCAAGGTCTATGCTCTGCTCCTCGTGATTCTCTATGGAAGACTAAGTGTTAAGGCATTGACTAGTGGATCCTAACCTAGCTCTGTGTCTTGAATCATGCTCCCAGTCGCCTGGAAGGCTGAGCTTAGTCAGTGGGCACACTCTCTCCTAAGTCCTCATCACGACCTAACTCATAACAGTTATAGTTACTCCGATTAGTTGCACCCATAAGACGGCCTCGCTCAGAACAGTTACAGTTAATCTTATTAGCCGCACCCATAAAACAGCCTAACTCGAAACAGTTATAGTTACTTCGATTAGTCGCACATATAAGATGGCCTCACTCGAAACAATTACTGTTATTCTGATTAGCTGGACCCAAAGGACCGCCTAAATCGGAACCGTTACATTTACTCCAATTAGCTGCACCTATACAACTGCCTCACTCGAAACAATTACACTTACTCTTATTAGTCACACCCATAAGACGACCTAACTCAGAACAGTTATAGTTACTCCAGTTAGTCGCACCCATAAGACGGCCTAACTTGGAACAGTTGTAGTTACTCCGATTAGTCGCGCCTATAAGACGACCTCGCTCAGAACAGTTACAATTAATCTGATTAGTCGCACCCGTAAAACTGCCTAACTCATAACAATTACAATCACTATGATTAGTCGCACCCATAAGACGACCTCACTCGGAACAGTTGTAGTTACTCTGATTAGCCGCATCCATAAGACGACCTAACTCGGAAAGTTGTAGTTACTCCGATTAGCCGCACCTATAAGATGGCCCCCCTCAGAACAGTTATAGTTAATCCGATTAGCTTCACCCATAAAATGGCCTAACTCAGAACAATTACAGTTACTCTGATTAGCCGCACCCATAAGACGGCCTCACTCAGAATCATTACAGTTACTTCGATTAGGCGCACCGGCCTAACTCAGAACAATTATACTTACTTTGATTAGCTTCACCCATAAGACGGCCTAACTTGGAACTGATACAGTTAGTCCGATTAGCCGCATCCATAAGTTGGCCTAACTTGAAGCAGATACAATTACTCCGATTAGCTGGACCCTAAGGTTGTGATACAAACCAAGTTAACAAGCAGATGACCAAGGATGCACAACACCATTTATACTATGAGAAGTCATCTCAACAATCAAGTGAAGACCTCACCAAGGATCTAACAAACCTCTCCAGAGGTGATGTGAGTTGATTTTAGGATTGTTCATTTTATGGTGTGACATTTTACTTAGGTTGAGATTTTAAGAAAGTATATGGTGAGAACTCTAAGAAGATTCCCACTGGCACGAACTTAACCAAGTGGTTAAGTAAGTGTGAAGGTTCACTTCACAAGAGCAAAAGGGAAAAGACAATTACAAGGTGAATATGATGACAATTGGTGCAGAATTAAAGAACATGAAAAGGAAATCCAAATAAGAATTGTCGAATGGAAGAATGAAACAAAACAAGAACATAACACAAAAGGAGGAATGACAAATGAAGGAGAATGGAAGAAGGAAACATATGGAAAATGGAGTGGTGTTCACGCCACTTGATGGGTGGTAACCACCAAGATAAGTGGAAGGTCGCGACTTGAGAGCTTCATTCTCATCAAGATAAGACCAAGGGAGAGGAGATAACACTCACTAAAGCTCACACAATATTTGTGCAGAGTAACTTTTCTTCTATTCAATTCAACATGTAAAATACAATGGGTAGGTCTCCTATTTATTGGGGAAGGAGCCATGGAAAACAAACAAGAGGGGTAGGATGGGAAAAGGGAAAAAAGGGGTTGCCTTAGGGTTTGACTAAGTCAACCCCGCATCCTAGGCTTGTCCTTCTAGAAACTAGGTCAAAATGCATTCCTAAAGGGTTAGGAACAAGCTAAAATGATACCTACACCCCCTATTATGCTAAAGGCACCTTATTCTAAAGTGAGCCCAATTTATTTACATAACTTTTCTCTTGTGGAAAAGAATAGAAGGAAGAACTTCTGAAATTCTGGTTTATAGCTTCTTCTTCCGTTGATATTTTCTCGAGGTTTGGTGGGGCCCGGCTTTGTATACTGAGATGACTGACCTTTTTGTGAGGTGCTTGACGTGTCCTTAGTCATCTGCTGGTTGCTTTGGTTTGTATCAAGAGGGAGAAATGGACACAAACCAGAGCATATTTAGTTCTTTCTGATGGTCTTCTTAAGAATAAAATAAGTTGTAAATAAGTTGGACTCACTTTAGGGGTCCAAATAGCAAAAAGATAAGCTAGAATAGGTGCCTATAACATAATAAGGGGGTGTAGTTATTATTTTAACTTGTTTTACGGTTTTTACTTAGTCAAACCCTAAAGGAAACCCTCACACATTTACCATCCTACCCTTGGCCTTCTTGCCCACCAAGGCACCCATTCCTATGAATAGGGTGCCTTACTCCATGTATTTACATGTTGAATTTTGAGAAGTAAAGAAACTCTACACAATTTGTGTGAGCTTGTAGTGAGGCTTGTTTCCTCTTTACATGGTCTTATCTTGAAGAGTGTGAGGCTCTTAAGTGGCGGCCCTTTCATTCATCTTGGTGGCCTCCACACCCCACATGGCCCTTTCTATTTTTCCATTCCATTTATGCTCTTGATTTCATATATTTTTCCTTGAGTTGTGCTCTCGAGTTTTTGTCTCATTTAATGAGTATGGATCATCATTTGGTTTCGCAATGACCACCATTGGTGCTTACCATGTTCTCATTTCATTTCTGCAATTGCATTCCATATTCACCATATCTTGTTTTTCCATTTTTGTCTTTCTGAAATGAACCTTCACACTTTCTTAACCATTTAGTTAAGTTCATGTCCAATGGGAATCTTCCTTAGGTCCTCACCATTAATTGCTAAAATCTCAATCCTAAGTAAAGTGTCACATCTAAAAATGGCTAAATCTAAAATAAACTCACATCTGGTTGGCCTAACTAGGAACAATTACAGTTACATTGATTAGCCAAAACCATAAGACGGTCTAACTTGAAACAATTATATATACTCTGATTAGTCGTACCCATTAGACGACCTATCTCAGAATAGCTACAGTTACTCCGATTAGCCAAACCTATAAGACTACCTAACTCGGAACAATTACAGTTATTCCTATTAGCCACAACCATAAGACAACCTAACTCAAAATAGTTATAGTTACTCCGATTAATCGCACCCATAAGACGACCTAACTCAGAACAGTTACAATCACTCCGATTAACTGCATCTATAAGACGGCCTTACTTGAAACAATTGTAATTATTTCGATTAGCCACACCGATAAGATGTCCTCGCTTAGAACACTTACAATTAAATCGATTAGCCGCACCCATAAAATGGCCTAACTCATAACAATTGCAGTACTCCGATTAGCCGCACCCATAAGACGGCCTCACTCGGAATCATTACAGTTACTCTGATTAGCTGCACCTTAAGGTCGGCCTAACTCGAAACAATTAGAGACTCCAATTAGCCAAAACCATAAGACGACCTAACTCCGAATAGTTACAGTTACTCTGATTAACCGCACCCATAAGACGGCCTCACTCAAAAGAGTTACAATTACTCCGATTAGTTGCACCCTAAGGTTGGGCTAACTCGGAATAGTTATAGTTACTCCAATTAGCCAAATCCATAAGATAGCCTAACTCGGAACAAATATAGTTACTTTGATTAGTCGTCCCATAAGATGACCTAACTCATAACAGTTACAGTTACTCCGATTAGCCGAAACCATAAGACCACCTAACTCGGAACAGTTATAATTACTCTGATTAGCCGCACCTATAAGACGAGCTATCTTAGTACAGTTATAGTTACTCCGATTAGCCGCACCCATAAGATGACCTAACTCAGAACTGTTACAGTTACTCCGATTAGCCGAAACCATAAGATGGCCTAATTTGAAACAGTTATAATTACTCCGATTAGCCGCACCCATAAGACGACCTTTCTCAGTACAGATACAGTTACTCCGATTAGCTGCACCATAAGACGACCTAACTTGGAATAGTTACAGTTACTACGATTAGCCGAAACCATAAGACGACCTAACTTGGAACAGTTATAATTACTCTGATTAGCTGCACCCATAAGACGGCCTAACTTGGAACAGTTAGAGTTACTTCGATTAGTCGCACCGATCAGTCGGCCGAAGTCAGAGCAGATACTGTTACTTAGATGAGTCGCAACCATAAAAAGCCTTAAGAATGGTTGAGATGGAAGCAGAAGCAAAGCTATCACAAACTATAAGTGACTCACCCTTATTCGTTTTGGAAGGTTTCCAAAAGTTAGCTAGGAAATCCATCTCGAAAGCAGGAGCACCTGCTTTAGCTTGGAGCTTCTTGTAATCAAAATATTTCTCGTGAGATCTAGATGAAAACAAAAAAGATAGGCTAACTACAAAATTTTCAAGTAAAGAAAAACTAAGAATAAGAATCTGACCCAGGAAGAGGGAAATAAGATCCTCAACAAAAGCCACACTAAGATATCTTTGCTCCCTAGTAGCCTTTGAAGGTTCTTTAGGATTTAAATATTTATCCTAACCTTGGCCTTGAGAAAGTACTCAGCCCTTGATTTAAACTTGTCGAGTAATTTCTAGTATAGGGGGAACTGAGGGTCAATATAGAAAAGTAGTTTTTGTTAGAATTATAGGCCTTAAACAAGAGGGGGTGAATTGTTTTGGAAATATTTTCGCAAGTATTTAAGGTAAAGTAAAAGACAATGAAGAATCAATCAATTAGAAAATTGTTTAGCCAATTATAAAATTGTTTTTAGTTTGATTCCAGAAAATCAACCAGTTGTTTTTGCAAAACAACCGGTTGTTTATGCCAGAAGTTTATAAAAATCAAAATTAAAGTAGTTTAAAGAGTGTAAGGATGTAGAGATTCACACAGGATGTTTATACTGGTTCGCTCTTGCCCAAGAGCTACATCCTGTCCTCAGCTAACCACTGAGAATTCACTATGTAATCAAACCTAAATTACACAACACACACCAAGAGTGATAACCTTGAACCCCTCAAGAAGACACACCACTCTTTGGCAAAAACACACAGTTTCCAAAACAACCCTCTGAAACTTCACCAAACCAAATCACACAGAAATACAATGATTAAGGAAAAAGGGAATAGAATATGATAGCTGTCGTTTTGCTGTCAAATTAATATGATTCTAGTGTAGACTTGTCTAACACTAGAGAGATGATAGTATAATTGTGGACAAATGTCCCCAAGTCGTCTCCCAACGAATCCAATAGTA
>Ga0123341_1006676_pt1 | contig 10452 bp, 9 predicted proteins | sample Turbeapinknodule_FD_89959 | JGI IMG/M metagenome (GOLD analysis project Ga0123341, IMG submission 89959) | Root nodule microbial communities of legume samples collected from Mexico - Turtle bean Mexico pink nodule | ecosystem: Host-associated > Plants > Roots > Nodule | place: Mexico: Nepantla...
AAATATATAATATATTTAGTAAAATGAAAGTTTTTAAATTAAACTTTAAATTTAATTGAAAAGTAACACCAACTATAATCAATAATATTTATAAAATGGGTAGTAATTGATAGGATATTTTTGGTTTTAGGGTTATCAAAGAATCAATGCTTTGGTAATTGGTAGGAATTTTAGTAGTCAAAGCTCTTAATTACTTAACTGCTCATTTTTCGTTAAGGTCAAAGCTTTTAAAAGTGTATTAATTGTTTTTTCAAAAACAAGTGAGGGTAGTTTTGGAAGCATAAATTCTGAATAATGTGGGGCCCACAGTGAGGATAGCGGCGTAATTTGAAAGAAATTTTGAATAGCTCACTCCCCGCTACTTCTACCTCTTCTTAAAATCCTTTTTGCATTTCATCATTCAACTGCTGCTCAATCTTATCATCTTTACGTTAAGGTGAACTTTCTAGCTTCAATCTTTGCCGTGCCATCTCCAATAGTATAATTCTCATCATTTTCCTTTTTTTTTTTTTTTAAGTAACGTGTTTCCTTCCCAAGAAGGTAAATTAATAAGAACTAATTTCCCCTTCTCTTGCATGGTCCAAAGATTCTGTTTTTTTGTTTAATTGTTGAGGATTCAGTGATTTGAGGAAGGGGTGCAGTGGAGTTTCATGCCAGTGGTTTTTGCACCCTTTTGGGTTTTTTGTTTTCTTGTTTAGAAAATTTGTGAATTTTAGATTTCTCTTACAATACCTTTTGAAATGTTTGCTCTTTGTGTTTTATTACTTGATTGTCATTGTTCATGGGGTGGTGTGTGTTCGGTTGTAGTTCAAGAAAAAAAAAATGTTTTTTCTTTTATGGTTAACTTTTGATTTCTCTTGCTGCAATGCCGTTAAAATTCTGCACTTGATTTTTATTTTTCGTTGTCATTGATGATGGTGGTGTGTGTTTAGTTTTAGTTCAAAAAATGGGAAGGAGTCTCAGCCCTTCGGTGTGGCAGGAGCTGGCAAATCTTGACAAAGATGATAGTCGCAAATCTGCCATGAAAGCATTGAAATCCTATGTCAAAGATTTGGATTTCAAGGCCATTCCTGTGTTTCTTGCAAAAGTTTCAGAGAGCAAGGAAAATTGTTCTGAGGAATTCACAATCTCAATCTATGAGGTTCTTGCACGGGTTCATGGTGTCAAAATTGTTCCTTTGATAGGTAGAATCATGACAACCATAATCAAGACGTTGACTTCAAGTGCTGGATCTTTCCCTCTCCAACAAGCTTGTTCAAAGGTGGTTCCTGCTATTGCAAGATATGGAATTGACCCCTCAACTCCAGAAGATCAAAGGAGGAACATAATTCAGTCCCTTTGCATGCCACTTTCTGATTCTCTTGCGAGTTCTCAGGAGGGCCTAACTTCGGGTGCTGCCCTTTGCTTGAAGGCTCTGGTGGATTCAGAAAACTGGAAGTATGCTTCTGATGAATTGGTGAATAGGGTTTGCCAGAATGTTGCTGTGGCATTAGATGGGAAGTCTGGTCAAACCAACTCACACATGGGTCTGGTTATGTCTTTGGCCAGGCGCAATGCTTTGATCATTGAAGCATATGCAAGGTTGCTCATACAATCTGGAATAAGAATGGTGAATGCTGGTCTTGTGGAGGGGAATTCTCAGAAAAGGCTTTCATCCATTCAGATGGTCAACTACTTGATGAGAAGTTTGGATTCCAGGAGCATATTCTCAGAGGTTGAATTCATAATTGAGGAGTTGGACAAGTGCCAATCTGATAAAATGGCATTTGTCCAAGGTGCAGCACTTGAGGCTTTGCAAACGGCCAAGAGAATTGCAAGTGATAAAAAGCCAAGATATGCAAAAAGTCCTTCCTCAGTGACAGGGTCAAATTTTAGTAGGAGAGAAGGAGAAAATACTTCTTCTGGTGAGGGAGAAAATACTTCTTCTACTCCTTCCTCTATTTCACCACAATCGCGCACTTTTGACTTTTTTCCTGGATATGAATCTATTGAGTCTCCTATTTCAAGCAACTTAGACTATGAAAGAAGAAGCGTGACTAGGAAGCTTTGGAGTAATGAAAATGGAGGGGTTGATGTGTCTCTGAAGGATGGCTTGTTCTCACGAGTCGTAAAAGAAAGTTCTTTATCAGAGCATTCATCGATTCATGAGTTTCCAAGTGGAGATGGATATTATACAGAGGAATTTGCTGGTTTCATGGACAGAAATCCCAGGCATGGAGTATCCAGAAGTACCACCACAAGTCCACTAGTAAGTTTCTCTTACATTGGTCATGTTCCAGTCAAAAATAAATGGTTGAATGTGGCATCCCTTTATTCCCATAATAGAGAAAAAAGTAACGTGACAGAACATATCAATTAGCAGTAGAATCGTAGAGTATTATTTTTTTCTTTTCATCTCCAATTCTTCTTAACCTCCTCCATTCATGTTTTCAACTGCGAAATGTATAGTTTACCTTTTACAGGACAATTCTGACAGAAGCAAGTTTTCTTAGAGTTGGCTAACATTTGAAGAGCTTGATTTACTATCCATTTTTTTATTCAGAAATGGTAACTGTTTTATGCTCTTAAAAGTATTTTAGAATATAATGTTTTCAATGCTTGAGAAATCACAGAAAGATTACAAATAATGTTTATATACTGAGAGTAGAACAATTGAAACCAATAAAAATATATTCTATAACTAAATAGAGTCCCTCCAAATGCATACGTAGCTAATATGTTTTTCAAAACATAACTAAATAGAATCCCTCCAAATGCATACATAACTTGCGAGCTTTGTGAAAACTGACCTTTTAGCATGCCTTAAAAGCTGCGCATCTTAATGCAATTGTTTTTATTGAACAGTAAGTAAAATTTCAATGTTTCTTAACTCAATGTTAGCGGTTAAATCATTTGTTTACTAATGGAGTTAGCATATTGTGTGGTGCTTTTGTTGATCAGAGGTCACGCACTCAGGCAACTGTTGACAGCATAAAAATCTTCAAGACCCCTAGAAAACTAATTCACTCTCTTCAAGATTCAAGTGATTTGACTTTGGGTTGTTCTAAGAAACAGAATAGAAGGTTCAAGAGTTTATCCTCAGGCAATATTGAGTGGAGTCCAGCTTCTAAATATGACCAGAACGATTTCTCTAATGATGTGAAGTGTGATAGTGAAGTAATTGAAAGTTGTGCAGAGGTTGAGTTTCAAGGTGGCTCAGAGTCGGTCTCATCAACTGATGACCTTCCTGGAGATGCCAGCAAGCAGACGTCAACCAAAGTTGTTCCAGAAGATAGGAATTTTACACCAACTGCTCTACAACAGACTAAATACAAATTGGTTTGTGGTCTTTCATTTGTTCTTCTTGCAGTGGCTACTCCTTTACTTTGGATCAATAGTCAGGATGAAGGTCATTATCTTGTACCAACATAACATCATTATTACCTGGTACATCTGAGAATTAAGAGCATTTTAGGTATGCTTTTGTGAAAGTAGGTGTTAATTCCAACAATGTTGGAAAATTCGGTGTAGCAGGAGTCTATGTTATGGTCCATTGAGCATCTTCAATGTGAATTTGTTTTCCTGTAAACACTTATAAATTTTTATGAAAATTTACTTTCTAGTGAAGGGTTACATGAATGGCTTTTTATTGTGCTAGTGGTGGATCTCTTAAGATTAGTATTGAAATTTAGGTATTGAGATATTTCTTTTGATACCCTAAGACTCACTTCACTCTGGCCCATGACTCATTTGCGTATTGACAGGTATTTAGTAACCATAAAATGTCTATATAAGAAAATGTTAAGAACAAATCAATATCTCCTATAGAACACTCTTTCTCAACAAAGAAGGTTGAAGAATAACTCCCTATTTTAAGATATAACAGTTGTCCTCGCTTTTTAGCAACTCCAATCAAAGTTTGAAAATTGAATTTACATTTGATGTAACTCTATCCATATTAGCATCCTTTGGATTAGTCTCCTTCCTTGAATTAGAACCTCAATCACAATTCTATTATTTTTCTTTTTAATTCTTCTGTTTGTGGTATGTAGGTAACATTTCCTATTCTCTCTATAACACTTTACAAGGGTTATACTACCTTGCTGCTAATCTTTTCTTCCCTTGTTCTTACTATATAATTTACTGCTTCCAATATTGAGTCTGCAGTCATTATCATGGTTGGGTGGGAAGGTGGATATTCATTACCATTTGTGAGGCATTTCCCTTGAAACACATTATTCAAGGCCTTAGTGGGTCATTTGTTCAAGGGTGAAAAGACCGCAGTAGCTTTACCCCCATTACAAAAATTCACTCATCAATATCGAGGACTATTTCTTCCTGCACCTCAACACCTTCTTCCCTCACCTCCATAAGTTTTTAAATTTCCAAAAAATGTCCCTTTATAATATTTTGGATTACGTAATCTGGAAGTCATTTTTCGAATTTGTAATTAGCTACCGAATTACATAATCCGGAAGGCATTTTTCAAATGCATGATTATTCTCTGGATTACATAATCCAGAAATCTTATTTAACTTTCGCATTATGTAATCTTGAAGTCTTTTTTCAAATGAGTTTCCGAATTACATAATTCTGTTACTTATGCAGTTCTAAGTGAATGAACCAAAGAAAAAAAAATAGCATATTTAGTTAATCTATCAATTATTACAAAAATAACGTGTTACATTTATTTACCCATTTCTTTACCACCTTTTGCATTCATTTCCAATGAAACTGTTCTTTGATTATCCTGTAAGTTTAGCTCATAATTAACCTGAATGACCCCTATTGGTTGAATTATGAAAGTTTCGGAGGATTTTAGTCTTCAGACCTACATCATTTCCAACCACAAGCTTGCCTTTCCTTCCAAGAAATTCTCCATCATACGTATAGTGCTTGTAAGGCTGTTGTCATATTTTGTCCACTATCTTCTTTATGTACGAGGAAAATGATGTTTTGACAATTTTAAAAGTTGTATAAAACTCTTGATGTAATGGGTTTTGATATAAATATATATAATAAATGATAAATTTGTAATTAAATGATATGGAAAATATTAAAATAATAGTATTGAGGTTGTAATGTTGTTGTATAAAAAAAATGGATTGTCAATTAAATGATATGACTTATGATCTGCCTTCTAGGAATTTTTTTCCTTTTCAATTAACAGAGATGTCTAAATTAAGAGTGTTGCTAAAGTGCCTTTACCTTTATTTCTAGATAAATTGCAATATTTCCTTTGTACGCAATACTAAAATCAAATCCCATTAATTTATCTAATCCCCAACCTAGAAGTTTTGATTGTGTGCTTAAACACAACAAGCCGAAAGCTTGAAAAACATAAAGCAATTGCATGGAAGTTTTGATTATGCGCTTAAACACAACAAGCCAAAAGCTTGAAAAACATAAAGCAATTGCATTGCATCTTACAAAAGTTGATCAAAACATGAGTGCATGTGCTTCATTTGATATGGTGTGCATTTTTAACAATTATTTGGTATAAAATATTCTTAGTGAGGAAAATAAGTATTGTAGCTATCAAAGTGTTTGCGTGAAAGAAAGAAAGAAAGAAGGAGAAATTCATGTTGCATGTCATGCATTTAATGCTTCTCAATGAAAGAGCTCATCAAATAATAGAAGAAAAATAAGAAGACAATGAAGATAGCTCATAGCTACCCAACGATCAGTATTAAGTAATAATGATTATCAAATTATACGACGCAATTATATGTAATTATAGGCAATTAATTTGATAATGATAGAATCTCATGATTAGTGATTCACTACATAATTAGCTTGTAGCTTGTAATTTAAAGAGAAAGTCTTCATACACTTGTATATGTTTCTATATATGGAGTGATGTAAATACACACAGAAGAATAAGACATTACCATTTTTCTTACCATCTTCTTATATACTATTATCTTACATGGTATCATAACACCGATCAACAATAATGGTAAAAGTGACGCGTTTATAATGTGTGCCCACAACTTGTTTGTTGATTATGCGTCTACGAAACTATGGATTTTGAATAGCGGAGCAACCGATCACATTGCATCTTATTCACAATTTTTCACACACACTTTATCTTTATTCCAAATGTTAATCTGTCCACAGGCTCAACTGCAACCATATCATCTACGGGCACGATTAAATTCCAAGATGTTCTTTGTGTTCCTTCTTTCAATTTAAAATCTCATGTTCGTTATTAAGATAACCAATTCACTAAAGGCGTTTTGCAGGACTTGGCTACGGGGGAAGATGATTGGCTCAGGTAAACAATACGCAGGCTTATACTACATGCCCCTCTTCCAAACCAAGCCCGCGCATCTCAAATTTCGACCCACCCTGATTTGTGGCACAAGTGCCTCAGAGATCCTTCTTTGGCGCGTTTGCAACTTGCATCTTCATTACTACCTATCAGTAAAAATCTCATTTCCATTCATAATAATTGTAGTATTTCTCCCAAAGCTAAACAGATAAGACTACCCTTTCCTTTATGACAATAAATTTTCATTCTCCATTTAATCTATTGCATTGTGACATTTGGGGTCCTCATGAAACCCCAAATCATTTTGAAAAACGTTTTTTTCTCATTATATTCGATGACTATACTAGATGATGGATTGTGCCTTCATGATCGATTGGAATTCTTGAATGTTGAGATTAATTGCGAAAGCTTCAATGGAGTATGCGTGCAAGGAGGCTCACTTGGAGCTATGGATTCCTTGAAGGTTCATGCTAGGTATGAAGAATGATTGGTTGGGCCATATCACTTGAGCTAGGTGAAGAAGAAGACTGAAGTGTCTATCCTAAGGAGGCAAGACAAGAGTGAGAATTTGGCTAGCAACTTTGGCACCAATTTCATTCATTCATTATTCTTACAAAAATATGAGCCAAGCACCTCAATTTATAGGAGAGAGGGCTAAACATTTTGGAGCCAAAATTTAAAAATTCAAAATAAAACTCTTCAATGAGAAGGTGTCATGTCGAGTCATGCTTTCCATGTTTAGCTCACACCTTCCATGTTAAATCATCTTCACTCCTATGTTGCTATGTGGACGTCCATGTGCTCCATGCCTAGATATTTTCGTTCTCCCATATACCCTAGACGTTTTAGGGTTACATTGGGCTCAAAGAAGCCCAATTGTTACCCTAAATAGTCACTTTTAACCCTAACTAGACTTATTTTACTATTGGCCCAAGCCCAAAAACCTATGCTACTTGGTCCAATTGTTGTATGCTACTAGGCCCAATACATGGCCCATGAAATTCTAAACAACTTTGTACAATTTATTTAAGCTAAAGCTTGACCCACAAATAATGTTGATCAGTCAGCAAAAACTCAGTCTTCTTGTGTTCTTCTGGCCAAAGTTGTAATTTATGTTTTGATGACTTTGAGGTCTTCTTGGATATGTTTGTACATTCCTTCACCCTAGAGTTGTTCTCTTGATTGGGCCTACAAAAATAAACAAAAGCCCAATTAGACCCATATTTGCAATTAAATCAATAAACAACCTCTAGGTCTTCATCCTCCTTATTATGGATTGTGTGGTTGGACGGTTTCCATCACTAGATGTACTGGGTTATTTCTTATGAATCACAAATCTGAAATCCAACATCTCTTAGAATCATTCATTACATTTTGCACAAAATCAATTTCAGGCATCTATTAAAATCATCTGTGTTAACAACGGATTGGAATTTATTTCAATGCGTAATTTTTTTTTCTTAAAAAACAAAATGGAGTAGTAGAACGCAAACATATACACATTTTAAACATAACACGAGCCCTCCTATTTCAGTTTCATTTACCATTAAAATTTTGAGAGAAATGCATATTAACCGTCACATATATCGCTTGCCATCACCTTTACTCAAATAAAACGTTGAGAAAAATCTTTATTTTTAAATGATTGAATAGATTGGTACGAGTCTTGTTCATTATAAATAAATGCTCAAGAGTGTATACATAATTTTCATAACAAAATAATTAAGTTCGGAAAAATCAGACTAGGTAAACAGTCTAGAAAATAAACAAAGACAAGAGTGTCTACCATTTTTAAAATTATAAGATTCTCTAACGAGTTTAACATAATTAGAAACTTGAGTTAAAGGTTGCTTACGCTTAAAATTTTAAACTACGGCTAATGATGTTTTTAGCTTAATCATAATTTGTTCTTCTTGCTCAAATAACAGGTTTTATCTCATGTCAAGTATAACAAGTACAGTATTATAAGTAGTTTTGATCATTTAGGCTCCAAAATGCATTCAAGGGATCCATTGAAATGAAAAATCTGCAAGCATTATGTAACTTCTTTTATTGATATGGTATTTTACTATTGAACATATAGACCAAATAACAATATATATAACTTTTGGAAAGAACGACACAAATCCTGCTCCAGAAAGAAAAAAAAACTAATAAAAAAAATAAAAATGGAGTGAAGCAAGAAGGAAGAAAGATAGAAAAATGAAAGGTGCAGATGTTGCGTTTGGTTTTTTAACTTTACTGTGAAACTAAGTTATACTTTAATTTCACATCTCAAACACGATTTCACACTTCTCAGTGGATTTTCGGAACACACTAATCATGTTAGATTATCATGTTCAATCACCTGTGCCCCTCTCCATTCTTCACCAGGATTCACAGTCACAGGCACCAGTAATGAAGCAGGGCCAGTGCAGATGAAGTAGTCCTTTCCATATTTCTTTGACAAGGAACCAGGGCTTGATAAATAAATATCCTCAAAACCCATTCTTATCACCCTGAAGAAAATCTCACGTCCCTGAAAATCCACCAGGAGCTATTCAGCAAAAGCTTTCACAAAATAAGGTGCATGAAACAAAATTCTAACAACATATGTTCTTGTCTCTCTACATAAAACAAAAATATCTGTAGTTTCTGATGGGATTTTAAAGTCACATTACTTTTTATCAATGAAAAGACTAAAAAGGTATTAAGTATTTATAATTAGTAAATCTGAATTTCAAAATATTCTGATGTTTGATCAGAGGGTACACTTTGATAATCATTCTAACCTGGTCAATGGTTTCGTACTTGGAAGGAGGGGTATTATAGAATGTCTTTAATCTTTCCTCTGGAGGTGCTGAATAAACTCTACTCATCTTATTCTCAAGGAGGGTCATGGTCAAATCTTGCTTACCCCACGTACCAAACTTGACTTCAGGTTCAGCACCAAAGGAAAACCATCTAGGAGGCTCAAATAAGGTAGCTTCAGATGGAGTCAAGATTTGAAAAGGAGAAGATGGAGGAGAGTGAGGGATATATGAGCAGCTTCTGAGGCCTTGAACTGCTGTTCCAGCTCTTGTCTTAGATCTAAAATGGCTTAGTATAGCGTTGGTTAGAGTGGCAGGCTTGGGGCCTAGGTTCTTAGCTACCACTGCTGTGGCCATGCTCACAGGATAGAGAGTCACGATGTATGTGAGATCAAAGAATCTACTAGTGCAGCTCAATTCAACCTGAGGGAAATAGAATAGAAGCAAGAACACCAAGTTTCAGTGCTAGATTCACATGCAAAAGAAGACTATAAGAAAGAGGAATCAAAGGGTACCTGGAGAGCATCAATGGCATCAGAGTCAACATCAGTAACAGTCCACTCTAAAGTGGAAGGGAGTAACCCTTTGGCTCCAGGTTGCAGTATTTCATTCATGACCAAACCAACCCCACCTTTAGCCTTGTATGGAGCGGATTCAGTTGCAGGAATTGTGTAAAGAGCCTCCTCGAAACCATCATCTTTCCAATGAACTTTTGGTCTGTATGATGTGACATGAGCATCAGGTATGCTTAGCCTCAAGGAGCTGCCATTTCTGATTGTGAGCTCCACAATGGGGATGTTATCAGAGTCGAAGAACTTGATGCCTTTTCTGCCAAATTTCTGAGTGAGTGAATCAGCAGTGGGAAGAGTGGTGGTAGAGGTGTTTGCTGCTGAGGAGGCCTTGATTAAGTTGAGGTTGGGAAGAGATAAGGAAAGAAAAGAAGCCATGGAGAAGTTGAAATAAGCTAGCTACCTCATTTAACAGCTTCCACACAGAGTGGTGATGATGAGCATCTTGTTCCTAAGGCTCACCCTTAACTCAACACAACTATCTATTTGGATAAAAAAAACACTTTTTGTTGGCTTTTTGCTCACTCTAAAACGGAGCATCATGTTACCAAGTCAAAAATCTTGAAAGGCTCAATCCAAGAAAGGAGAACTCTGCTGTGCCACAAATCTCCTTTGTTATCCATTTTGTCGATTTCTTTCAAGTAATTAAATTTACTACATTTCTCTTTACGCTTCCTACCTCAATTGCGAACATGAATTTAAGCTAATTGCAAAATAAGCCTTTCATCATTTCTAGTCTCACGTAATCATTTTCATTTTTCCCGGAACGTCTAGAGGTCAAGAATTTCTTAATAGGAATCATTATATATATTGTGTAAGTGGGGGAAAATAAGAATTAAAT
>Ga0123341_1006678_pt1 | contig 10450 bp, 9 predicted proteins | sample Turbeapinknodule_FD_89959 | JGI IMG/M metagenome (GOLD analysis project Ga0123341, IMG submission 89959) | Root nodule microbial communities of legume samples collected from Mexico - Turtle bean Mexico pink nodule | ecosystem: Host-associated > Plants > Roots > Nodule | place: Mexico: Nepantla...
ATCAGGCACCGACGTGACGCTGAAAGCGCGCGAGACCGACGTCAATGTCATCGGCTCCACCGTCAAGGCGGGGCAGGACATCACGCTTGATGCGGCCCGCGACGTGAACATCACGCCCGGTGCGGAAAGCAGCTCGGCCTCCGAGCAGGAGAAGCGCTCCGGCTTCGGCATCGCCTACAGCTCCGGCAATGGCAGCGCCTCGATCGGCATCGGTTATGGCAAATCGGTCGACCAGACCGCGCAGTCGGCCGAGACCAATGCGACCTCCAGACTGTCCGCCGGTCGTGACCTCACCATTTCCGCGGGCCGCGACGCCAATCTGCAGGCGGCGACAATTGAAGCCGAACGCGACGTGGCGATCCAGGCCGAGCGGGACGTCAATCTTCTCTCGGCGCAGGACAAATCGAATTACGAACACCTGCATGAGGAGTTCTTCGCTGGCATCAGCCTGTCGGTTTCAACTTCCCTGGTCAGCGCGGCCGACAGCGTGAGCGGCGCAGCGCAGAAGATTGCCAACATCTCCGATGGCTATTCCGCTGCCAACGCGGCCTTTGCCTCGCTCAAGGCATACGATGCACTCGACAAGATCGCCAAGGGCGGCAACGTCGCGTCGGGGTCGCTCACCGTAGGGTTCACCTATCAGAAGGAAAAGGAGGCTGCTCAATCCTCTGTTCCGGCCCTGACCGACATACGCGCAGGGCAGTCGGTAACGATCGAGGCAGTCTCCGGGGATCTAACCAGCCATGGAGCACAAATCGCTGCAGGTTACGACGCCGATGGCCAGGTCGTCGTCTCCGACAATGACAAGGCCGGCGATATTACCCTGAAGGCCGGCAAGGACATCATTCTCGAAAGTGCCGAGGCGACCAACAATTCATCGACGACCAGCACGTCGGGAGGCGCAAGCTTCGGCGTTTCCGCTGGCGTCGGCATCAAGGGCGTCAGCGGCGGACTGACGGGTAGTGCCAATGCGTCGGCTGGCAAGTCCAGCGCCGACGGGACAACTCAGGTCAATAGCCACGTCAACGGCACCGGTGACATCGCCCTGGAGTCGGGAAACGATACGCGTCTCGCGGGCGCGGTTGTCTCCGGCGACACGGTGACTGCCGATGTCGGTGGCGCGTCTCAAGCAAGCGCAGCGGCGGCAGCCACCACCACTGCTCTCGCCAGCCTTTTCCTAATCGCTTCCGCCGGGCCGGCGGGTGCAGCGATTGATCAAAAGACAACGCTAAAAGATGGCACAGTCGTGCATGTTACAGGACAGCAAGACGAACTCATCCGAAACGTGGTCGTAACGTTGCCAACCGGCCAGGATGTATCATTGGTTCTGACCACGACCGGTGACGGTAAGTTCGAACTCCTATCCGGTAATGTGCTGGGGGGCTCAATGCCGGCCTCCATGCTCTACGATCTGGCCAACCAGTTGAGTAGCGGCGGTGTGAGCGTTGTGTACAACGAAAAGGCAACCCCAGGAAAGCCTGAGGTTGAAGAAGGAAAGCAAGGCAAGCATGTTCCAGGTCATAACAATCACACACCAGGAAGGAGCGAATTGAATGATCCAGACCCCCAGAAGCTAATCAATGATCACGCAGGAACCGGTCAACAAGTGGGTAACGTGCCAGTCGGACAACCTGGCTCAAAGGAGCGCATAAACTTTGGCAAAGTAATCGGTAGTTATGTCGACCCACTGACTGGTGAAAAGATCCCAACAACAAAGGGTATAATTCACTACGGGTCGAAAGGTGTTCACATTGTTCCATCCGGGCCATGATGATGAAAAAAGCTGAACTTCGAGCGCGTGTGCTACTTTCGCTGCAGATAGCCTTACTCGGCATTGTCGGTGAGCGACTTCGGGCGGTAGCTTGCAGATGGACCGATACTCAAATTCGAATCAGAGCGGTATTCGATGGCGAAATCGATGCTGTTGATGTCGAGTCCATGAGTGAAGTGGAAACTGAGATTATTTCGCACTTTCCTGATCATCAGATAGAAGTGGATTGTTGCAGGATCGATGCGCCGCATCCAATTACAGCCCTCTCCGACGAGGTATTCGTTTTCAAGAGGCGCGAGCTGCGCGACTAGTCGGCGGAAAGTGCGGCCCACAACGTGCGTAGACGACGGACGATCCGAAGCTTTGTTTGTGTCTCCCGAGGACTTTCTCGCGGAGCTCTTGTTGGTCGCGCTACTCGGCAGCCTGACGCATCGGATACGCAATCGCCTTCTTTACCGATAAGGCGCGGTACAGCGAAGATCCGAAACCATTTGCTAAGTTCGTCGGGGAAGGCGAGCGCCTTGCCGACGGAAGCATCCAGCTCCCCGAACGCGCTTACTGGTTCAACCCGCTAGATGACAGCACGTGGACTACTTCGTGGAGATTGAAGTCGATGGCGACGTCGTGCATTTCAACAAGGCTAAGTATGAGGAGAGCGCTCTCTGTGGGGTTCAGCGAGATGCGGGCTATGACTTCTACATCGAGCGCATTAGTCCTGGGCACGGCTGCATCGCGCACTGATACCGATGATACTCTGTCGCCGATAACAGACACCTTGCAAATCTATGTTGACGGGTCCTTCGATGCCGCGTCTCGATCTGGAGGATGGGCATTCGTAGTCACTCAAGCCAATCTCCAGATCCATGTTGCACAGGGTACGATGACGGGATCTTCGAACAACTCGTTCGAAATCCTGTCCGTCGTGAATGCGATATCCTGGCTTGAGAACGAGGTGCCGGCAAGGTCGGCTTTGATCTGGACGGATTCCGCCCATGTCGTCGAGGGTTCCAGCCGATGGAGATCGATCTGGCGCGGCAACGGCTGGAGACGGGTGAGGGCGAACTCACGTGAGAGGCACCGGACGATCCCGGATGTGAAGCTATGGCAAGAACTCGATGCACTGCTGGAGCGCAACCCTCACGTCAGGATTCAGTTGTGCAAGGGGCACTCGGGTATTCGAGGGAACGAAGACGCTGACGCGGCAGCGAAGGCGGCATTGACGAACGTCCGGCAACCGTCCAGATAAAGAGGCCTCCTCGGCCTAAGGGGCGTTGCATTTCTGCTCTAACCTGGCGCTCCCGTCTTGAAGAACTGGGTGTACGATCCTCGAATTCGTCCTCTGCCTGGCAGGCCGGAGCCTTTCCTTCAAAGTGAAGGAGGGTCAGCTCGAAGTCATATCTATCGGAGCGCATGCACATCTCGATCATCGGTTCTGGGAACCAGATCCCCGCCTTCTGCTGTACACCTTCCAAGGATGCAGGGTGCTTTGCGGACGGCGAGGACGCTGCGGGCATTTCGAGGAGATCATTCTTCGTTCTAATGAAGCGGCGGATTTCAATGCTGTCTCGCTTGACTTCGCCCACAAAGCGAAACCATCGAAGGACGCGATGGCCATTGCTCTTGGCGTCGTGTATTCAAGCCATGGGGTGTCGCCGACGTCAGCGACACCCCATATCGATCCGCCGCGTCTTAAAGCCGGTCGAGGCCCGCCAGCTTATTCGAGGGCATGCGGGTGCCAAGAGTCGGACGCGCTCCTCGTTGAGCTGGACGCGAGCATGAACGCGAGCGTCAGCGGGCTCCTGATCAGGCTTTCAGGCATGGGAAGCGTGTTTCGCAACAGTCACCGCTGGTATCCACCGAGCGATCGCAGCCCATGGCCGACATCCGGCGCAACCTGCCGAACGTAACGCTGGCTCCGTGTTTCTTCACAAGCTCCACACGTAGCTTCCAGAGCGACCACAATGCAGCACATCGCTGGTCAGAAGCAGGACCCCACGACATGAAGCCAACGAACCATTATTGCATCATGGACAATAAAGTGAAAACTATTCCTGCAATTGTGAGGGATGAGATCTGACGGCATTATCCATCCGTCAGACGAACTCAGTGTCGCCTGAAGTTCTCAATGATGAAATCGCAGGACGCGAGATGACCCAGAACTTTTCCTCCATGACACGCAGGGGCGCGCTTCTCACAGCAGGTACCGCCGTCGCAGCCATGGCAATTTCACCCTCTCTCAACTTTGCAGCCGAGGCTGCATCAATCTCCAGCTCAATCGAAGGAACCGAGACAATGGCATATGTAACCACCAAGGACGGCGTCGAAATCTTCTACAAGGACTGGGGTCCGAAGGATGCCCAGCCGATCGTCTTCCACCATGGCTGGCCGCTGTCGTCGGACGACTGGGACGCACAGATGCTGTTCTTCCTGTCGAAAGGATATCGCGTCGTCGCCCATGACCGCCGCGGTCACGGCCGTTCCGCTCAGGTCTCCGATGGTCACGACATGGATCACTACGCTGCCGATGCCTTTGCCGTCGCAGAAGCGCTCGACCTCAAGAATACCGTGCATATCGGCCACTCCACGGGTGGCGGCGAGGTTGCCCGTTATGTGGCCAAGTACGGCCAGCCCGCCGGCCGCGTCGCCAAGGCGGTTCTCGTCTCCGCCGTACCGCCGCTGATGCTGAAGACCGACAACAATCCGGAAGGCCTGCCGATCGAAGTCTTCGATGGTTTCCGTTCGGCGCTCTCGGCCAACCGCGCCCAGTTCTTCCGCGACGTTCCGGCCGGTCCTTTCTATGGCTTCAATCGTGATGGCGCGGCGGTTCAGGAGGGTGTGATCCAGAACTGGTGGCGTCAGGGCATGATGGGCGGTGCCAAGGCCCATTACGACGGCATCAAAGCCTTCTCCGAAACCGACCAGACGGAAGACCTGAAGGCGATCACGGTTCCGACGCTCGTCCTGCACGGTGAAGACGACCAGATCGTTCCGATCGCGGACTCGGCGTTGAAGTCGGCCAAGCTTCTGAAGAACGGCTCGCTGAAGACCTATCCAGGCTTCTCGCACGGCATGCTGACCGTCAATGCCGACGTGCTGAACGCCGATCTTCTGGCCTTCGTTCAGGCCTAAACAAGACACGGAGCCGCGATGTGAAAGCAATCGCGGCTCCGATCTTTTATTGAACACAGAACGAATTTCTGAACGGGACCATGATGCTGTTGACCCCAGAGCTTGTTGCCCTGACGTTGCGAGACGTCCTGGACGATGGCCCAGAACCGGGCTGGACACCACGCTCCGTGGCGGAACTTGACTGTCTCGTCGACAGGATTGAACGAGAGGTAGGCGGCGAACCGATTTGGGTCTTCGCTTACGGTTCCCTTATCTGGAATCCTGAGTTCAAGCCGACAGCCCGAATGCGAGCATCCGCATATGGATGGCACCGATCGTTTTCGCTGAGAATCGAACGTTGGCGGGCAACCAGCGAACAACCAGGCCTGATGATGGCTCTCGAACGCGGCGGGCGGTGTGATGGCGTGGTACTCCGGTTATCGGAAGAGCGTCGCCGCCAGGATCTCCGTGCGCTCGTGGCGCGCGAGATCAAGTACCACGAAGTCGCCGACATGGTCCGGTGGGTTCGCGTGCAGACGCCTGAAGGCATGAAGAACGCCCTGACGTTCTGGGCAAGTACCAGACGATCCGGCCTCACCAGGTCATTGCCGATGCAGACCACCGCGGAGCTCATCGCAAACGCCTGCGGGCAAGGCGGATCATGCGCGCAATACCTGCACAACACGATCGTTGATCTTGAGGCCGAGGGGATCCGAGACCGAAACCTCTGGCATCTGCAGGCGCTCGTGGCCGAGCGGATCAAGGCAAAGCAAGCAGCCTGAGATCGTCGTCCTAACCGAGCGTCAATCCAGCATGACCATGTGCGCCGGGACCTGTTCTTCGAAGAACTTCGAGAAGGATGCGATCCGGGGAGGCAGGGCCTGATATGGGGGATAATAAAGCGTCAGCCACAACTCTGGGGGTGCCCATCCTTTAAAGACCTGTACCAGGCGTCCGGTGCGCAGGTGTTCGGCGATGTGAAACCCCGGTAGCATGGCAACGCCCGCACCGTCGGCGGCCATGTCCGCCAGAACCTCGCCACTGTTGGCGCTGAAGGCCCGGCCAGCCGAAATCGTCATGCTCGATCCGCCGTCCGACAGCACCCAGTTCTCGCGCCGGCTTTCGCCGCTATACGCGAGGCAGTCATCGGGTGTCAGTTCGTTTGGGTGCTGCATGTCGACGAACCGACTCCCGGGGGCGGCGACCAGGATGAGCGGCACCACCCTGATCTTGCGCCAGATCGTGAACTTGTCGGACGGCTGGGAGGAGATGCGGATCGCCAGATCGTAGTCGTCATCGACGATGTTCACCAATCCATCCGACAGCGAGATCTCGAAGCTCATCTTCGGGTAGCGCTCCTTGAATCCTGAAAGGATCGGCGGGAGCACGGCCTTGCCGAACCACGTTGGCGCGCTGATCCGGAGCCGCCCCTCATCCGCCTTGTGAGCGTTCATCACCTCGCGCCGCGCGTCCTCAAGCGTCTTCACCGCGGGCTGGATCTGCGCGGCAAAGATCGCGCCGTCGGTCGTCAGGGACACCTGCCTGGTCGTGCGCACAAAGAGCTGCACGCCAAGTTCCGCCTCGAGGGCGGCGATCGCCCGTGTCACGGCTGCTGGTGTCATGTCCAGTTCGCGGGCGACCTGGGCGAAATTCCGCTTCTCAGCGGCGAGCAGAAAGGTTCGGAGGGCTTTGTAGTCGTTCATATCATTGTTTCAGAATCTGCAATTCAATCACAAGAAATATTGCAATTCTGCGCGGTGATCAACGGGCCTACATTCATATCAACACTTGAACACCAACGCTGATTGAAAGGCACAGACATGATCAGGACATCAAGGGACTTCACCACGTGACTTCGATGGCATCGGACGCGCGGCAGAACAATCGCTTCTTCACCGACACGCTGGGCCTGCGCCGCGTCAAGCAGACGGTCAACTTCGATGATCCGAGCGTCTACCACCTGTACTACGGCGACGAGAATGGTTCCGCAGGCACGGTGATGACCTACTTCCCATTCCCGAACATGATGCTTGGTCGTCCGGGCGTGGGTGAGGTCGGTGAGACGCAGTTCTCGGTTCCAAAGGGCTCGCTGAAGTTCTGGCAGGATCGCTTCGCGGCTCAAGGCGTCGACGGTCTGGAAATGGATACTGTCTTCGGTGCCAACCGTCTTCGCTTCATGGGCCCGGATGGGGACGGTCTTGCGCTGATCGAGTCCGCCGACGACAACCGCGCGCCATGGCTGGCGGATGGAATTCCCGACGATGCGGCCATCCGCGGTTTCGCCGGCGCTCGCTTCAGCCTGCATGACACCGCAGCGACGGAAGAGCTTCTCGGCTTCATGGGTTACCAGCGCGCCGAGAAGGAGGGCGACGTAACTCGCTTCATCATCCCCAATGGCAACGGAGCGGATACGATCGATCTTGCATCCCTGCCGAAAACGCCCTTTGCGCGTCAGGGGGCGGGATCGGTTCACCACATCGCGTTTGCCGTCGACAACCGCGAGAAGCAGCTCGAGGTGCGCAAGGCTCTGATGGACACGGGCTATCAAGTCACACCTGTCATCGACCGCGACTACTTCTGGGCCATCTACTTCCGCACGCCCGGCGGTATCCTGTTCGAGGTCGCCACCAACGAGCCTGGCTTCAACCGTGACGAGGACACGGCGCATCTCGGGGAGGCTCTCAAGCTCCCGAGCCGATACGAGGACTACCGGGATGAGATCCAGGCCAACCTCGTACCGCTGGCAGCCTGACGGAGGAACGCTCTTTCGTGCTATGAGAACTCGAGCGCCGCGACCCACTGTGTTTGCGGCGCGTTCAGTGAGTCCTGCGCGAACGGCCATAGCAATGGGCGATGTGGGCGCTCAGGGCGAGTGCGATATGCGCGACGAGCGACTGGTCCACCTCATACTCGCCGATCAGCGGAAGTAGTGCCGCGCCGATGTCCCGCACGGTCGGATCGTCGATGCCGCGACAGACAGCCAGATCGTCGACACGGGGTTCACCTGTCTGCTCCGCAAGCTCGGCCAGATGCTTGCGTGGGAGATGGATCACGAGTGCTTCGAACTGTCCGCGGACGGCGATAGCAGCGCCATTCGCCAGGTTGACGAGACAGATGGATCCTTCGGGATAGATCCTGAGCGGAGCTGGCGGTCGGTCCTGCCAGATGTCCGAATGCTCGACATCGGTCAGATAGAGCACGATGAGAAACGCGTCGTCGGCCGGGATGACGACAGCAGGATCATGCTCGGCGTAGTCGCGAACGACGTGGGCCATCGTCATCTCGGTATCGCGGAGAGGTCTCGTCACGAGAGTGCGAGCACTGCCTGCCTGGAACCATTCGCGCATCTTGTCGGCGACCGCCGATGCTTCACTCACAATGAACTCGTATGAAAAGGGCCTGAAAGTCGGATGGATGTTCCGGGCCGCTGGTTAGCAATTTTCCGTTCAATCCACCGTTGTGGCGCGCCCGATCATATTAGGATAGTGAAGTACCTCGATCTTTCCGGGAGGTGATGGGGAAAGAAAGCGCCTGTTGGCTTTGTCGAACTGGAAGGTAGCGTGTTTGCTGAGGAAATCCACCACTCCCTTGGAAAATCCCGCCAACGAATCGACCGACAGCTTCGGCTGCCCGTTCGACAGGCTCTACAGGAACCAGACAATTCGCGGCGCGGGTCTGACCGTCTTGCGCAAGGGGTCACGGGATGCCTTCCTGCAGCAGGTCTCCACGCCCGCCAGCGACCGTGGATTTGCAGTTGGTGTCTCGACACTTCCAGGCCATACCCGCCGCATTTTTCATGAGCACCACGCGACAACGCATGTCTTCGACCACGACTCTGTCTACGTACGCAGCCTGGGAGAGGACTATAAGGCCGATCTCGCGGCTCCCTTCGATTTCCTGCTCCTCGAGATTTCTCCCGACTCGCTTGCCCTGATCGCCGATGAAGCCGATCTCCCGACAGTATCGACACTGAACACTATCACTGCCCACCCGGATCCCGTTCTCGCCAATCTGGCGCGCGCTCTGATACCTGCGCTCGAAAACCCGGAAAAGGCCAGCAGGCTGTTTGTCGATCAACTGACGGCAGCCATCGGAACACACGTCGTCCAGCAATACGGCGAGCGTGTCGTCTCAAGCGGATCGAGATCGCGCAAGCTCTCCCGCGCCCAGGAGAATGTCGCCAAGTCGCTCATCCTCGACAATCTTCACGGCAACGTCTCGATCGCAGAGCTCGCGGAGGCTTGCAGTCTTTCCCGCGGTTACTTCATCCACGCATTCCGCGAAACGACGGGCATGACACCCTATCAATGGCTGCTGCGCGAGAGGATTGCCCGGGCACGGACGCTGTTGCTTGAGACGGACGCCTCTCTCTCCGAAGTGGCGATTTCCTGCGGCTTCTCGGATCAGAGCCACTTTACACGCGTGTTCGCGAATGTCGTTGGCATGACACCCGGTATCTGGCGGCGAACCGCGTGACGCGCATGGAAGCGCTTGGCGCACGCCAAGATTTGCCTGTCTTTTGTTCTACGCATCTGACTATCTGACAAGACCTTCCTCCAACTTCGCGCGAAAATCCGTTGCATCGGGCGAGCGGCGGGCGCTTTACCGTGACCGAATGGGGAAGGTGACCAAGTGGGAATTGTTGCGAAATCAGCAATTCATTCGCAATCAATATTGCAATTCCGTGTGGTTATCCGATGCGTTAGGTTTCTATTCAGCAGCCAAGACAACGAGTGAGCGGAGCCACACGGATCCGCAAACACTCGAAGGATTGCAGAACGAGCGCCGTGCCGCGGTATCCGATCGACGCTGCTGCCCATTTCTGACACCGCAACAGGCGGTCCAACAACCGAAGAGGAATTGACCATGTCCAAGCTCGAAGTCCTGACCCCGGCAAACAGCCAGCTCATCTTCATCGACCAGCAACCTCAGATGGCTTTTGGCGTTCAGTCGATCGACCGCCAGGTACTGAAGAACAATGTCGTCGGCCTCGCCAAGGCCGCCAGGATCTTCAACGTCCCGACGACGATCACCACGGTCGAGACGCAATCCTTCTCGGGAAACACCTTTCCGGAATTGCTTGCCGTCTACCCGGAGAACGATATTCTCGAGCGCACCTCGATGAACTCCTGGGACGACCAGAACGTCCGTGATGCGCTGGCGAAGAATGCGGCCAACGGCCGCAAGAAGATCGTCGTTTCCGGTCTGTGGACCGAAGTCTGCAACACAACCTTCGCGCTCTCGGCCCTGCATGATGTTCCAGATTATGAGATCTACATGGTCGCGGATGCTTCCGGCGGCACGTCCTCCGACGCACACAAATACGCGATGGACCGGATGGTTCAGGCAGGCGTGATCCCGGTCACCTGGCAGCAGGTCCTGCTCGAGTGGCAGCGCGACTGGGCTCGCAGGGAAACCTACGATGCTGTCACCACCCTCGTGAAGGAGCATTCCGGCGCATACGGCATGGGCGTCGACTACGCCTACACGATGGTTCACGGCGCAGAGGAACGCGTCAAGCACGGCAAGCGCATCGGCCCGAACCCCGCCAAGTAAGGGCCTGATCAGGCC
>Ga0123341_1006679_pt1 | contig 10450 bp, 7 predicted proteins | sample Turbeapinknodule_FD_89959 | JGI IMG/M metagenome (GOLD analysis project Ga0123341, IMG submission 89959) | Root nodule microbial communities of legume samples collected from Mexico - Turtle bean Mexico pink nodule | ecosystem: Host-associated > Plants > Roots > Nodule | place: Mexico: Nepantla...
CCTTTGTATATATAGGTATATATGTCTTATATGTTAAAAAATATAATTAATTTAATTATTTATACGTCTAAAATTAATTATTCTAATTTTTTGAATTGATAGTTGTCCGTTGTAAATTAAAATACACGTTTAGAAATAGTATATTCAAAACTTACACTTCACAATGTTGATAATGAAGTTTTGACCGATTATGTAAAAGTATACATGAAAAAAGAAAGATAAAAAGTTTAGTATATATTCAATTATAAATAAATTTCGTGATATAACCACATTATGGAAAATCTCAAATTTATGTCATAATAAATTTAGATAAAAGGTTAAACATATATTTATTGGATAATTTTATTTTTTTTATAGTTGGTCCCTATAAATTATTCTTAGTTCCCTCATTGTTATTAAATTAAAAAAAAAACAATCGAAATCGTATTTATGAAAACAATTTCTGTATAAGAAAATTATCTTTTCATATACAATTTATCCATTTTTATATTCTTCAAAATTTTACCTATTTCATTGAATTATTTATTTATAAAAGTCTACGTTGAATTATAATAAAGGATAATATTGATTTCTCTAAAATAAAATATTAGTTAACTGAAGTAAGTATTGATGCTAAAAAATAACTAGTAAGTCTTATCCATAATTCTTTTTAAATGATATTAACTTAAGAAGAACATCTCATACTCTCATTTTCCAAATATGGTTAATGTTATAAGTGTAGCTAAAGATTCATTTATAATAATTATATAAATACCTTGATGTTATTTTTCTTCCAAAGTTAATTTCATATCACCTTAAAATTTTAAATATTAATCTAAAATAATTATTTTGAGTCAACGTGATTGACAGAAACATATATATGAAAAGGTTGAATTATAAATTTAAAATGCAATTTATATATATTAAAATACACTTATCATAAAATATAATTACGTAAGATACACATTTAGGTGAAAGGCTTTTCTTTCAGGGGCTTTTACGTCATTTTGTTTAGGGCGGTCGCGTGCATTGGATAGTAAGGGTGGAGACGCAGGTAGCGTGACACAGTTCCCAAAACAAAAGACTCAACAGTTTTGGGCGCGACGTGGTTCATTTGCTTTCTCTCCCTCTCATCTCCGAAGAAGAATGCGACGCAGAGGAAGCGCTTCTCAGCGGAAGAGGCAACCCTCAACTTCAGGTATTCAACGATCTTCTCATCACGTACACACATTTTTCTAATTCTTCCGTTCCAACTTCTAATCCACGTACCAATTGGAACGTTTGTATGCTCTGTTTCGGTTTTCTTTTGTTTTTCACTTTTTTTGTAGTTGTTCTTGGTTTTCTCCTAATTTTTCAAGTTTAGAATTACTTGGTTTGGTGTTAACTGAGAGTGTAAACCTCCATTTCAGTACCTGTAAGTGTATAACTTTGTCACACTAGTCCTCCAAACTGAGGAAATTTCAAAAACGTTCCTGAAAAAGCAATCTGTCAATCACATTGGTCCAAATTCAAAATAAAAATGACTAGTGATGATATTAATATATGTTTAAGGATCAAAATGATAGTAAGTGTTTGAAAATTTAGATGAAATGAAACAACTAGAAATTAAGGAACTTATTTGGATTTTTCTTAGTTTCAGCGACTAATGTAACAGCATATTACACTTTTAGGAACTAATGTGATAGAGTGTCACATTTTCATATGCTTGAGTCGCGCTCCAGACTCGTTTTCTTAGGGGAATTAAAACAACAAGTTAATAGGAGAGGCGTAATTTTCTTAGCTTTCTACTAATCGTGAAAATCGATGCTCTAATCTTAATGGTACAAATTTTTAGTTTTACACCAATTGGTGGTAACAGGATATTCTTTTGAGTATTTCCCCTCAATTTTGCAGAAGATCAAACTGGAGCCCAACAAAACTCAGAAGATGGAAACAAATTTCAATCACCTAGTGATAATGGTTTGATAAAATCATGTCCAACAACTATTACTGAGCAAAATTATTTTACTCAGAGTGATCAATGTTTATACTGAATTTCAGGAGCACTGACCGAAATATCTCGAGAGGCTGTTGGAAAGCTTCTGCGCCGTGCTAATAAAGTTGGCACTTCCCGGAAAAAGAAGACAGTGGGTCCCTCTAATTTGTTATTTTTACTTGTCGTAATTTGTGCTGTGCAATTTTTTTGATGACTTAATTATCTGATTTGACTTTATTCTTAGGTGTTTTAATGTTTAAATCAAAGTATGAGTGTCTAAATTCCTAAAGCAGCATGTTATTCTTCCGATATTCTTATAGGCTGAGTTTGAGCCAGAACAAAATGGAACCCAAGTCTTGGATCCAATGCTTCAATCAAAGACGTCAGAGGTTGGACATTGTAGTAGAAATTCCTTGGGAAATGCTTCTGCTGGGGAGAAATGTAGTAGTTCAGGTCAGGAGTACTTCGATAATAAGGAAGAGCTGGATGACTCAGATTGGGAAGATGGTGTAGTTGCCAGGGATGATCATCCTGTAACAATTGAATTGAATCTGACCCCTAATAAAACCGTACAGAAACAAGTTCGACGAGCTTCTGTGGAGGATAAGGTTAATTGCTGTAGCATTGAACTTGTCTTGGCTTTAATATAAAATAGCTTTTAGGTACTTTGCAAAAGTAATTTGTAAAATTCTTCAGGAGTTGGCTGAACTTGTACACAAGGTTCATTTGCTTTCTTTACTCGCTCGAGGAAGATTAATAGACAATGCTTGTGATGATCCTCTTATTCAGGTTGACTCTTGTTAATTTTTAATATTTTGAATGGATAATTTATATTAGCATTTCTTTTATATGCTACATTTGTGTCATCAAGCTTTTGCTTCCTTAACACCACTTGTTTGTGGTAATCCATAACTCAATTATTGTATCAGATATTACTTTTTTTGTTATACTTTTTGAAACAGTTGTTAATATAGGGATTTCGTTACAACATGTTTGCATTTATATGTATACCTTAAGCCACTTCGTCAATTTTGATTGAGTTTACTTATTCCTAATTCTATTTTATAATGTTTGATGGAAATTTATTTTGGAGAACATTTTTTAAGTGAAACAATTTAAAACTTGTTTGCTCACCAAAATTGCTTGTCAAGTTGTGCATTTCTTGATAATGGCAGGCTTCTTTGCTTTCTCTACTTCCAGCACACTTGCTCCAGCTGTCAAATGTTGAAAAACTCACTTCAAAAGCTCTATATCCTTTAATATCATGGGTATGGTTTCATTAGTATACACATACTATTTTGTTACATTTAATGTGCAGTTTTGTATAAATTCATGCTACATCATTTGTTATATCTTGTTTGATCCTTGTGTGAAACACATGCAGTTCCACGATAATTTCCATGTTAAAAACTGTATGAATAGAGAAGCTTCACCATGCTTTGGTTTGGCCTCAGCTTTAGAATCACAAGAAGGCAGTCCTGAAGAGGTAGATCTATTTTTATTATGGCTTTGTTAAGATGTCTGGCATTTGGTAGGAATATGGCTAAAATACTGCTTATTTATAAGACTTGGGCAATCCTGCACTCTCGATCTAGTACTTTTGGAGCGATTTATGCTCAGTTGTTCTCTAATATGGTATCAAAGCCTCTTCAATATCAATGTTGGGCTATCTGTAGATGTTCAGCTCCACAAACTTTAGGCTCTAGATGTCCAATCTTGAGGGGTTGTGTCCTAAGATATCCCATATTGATTAGGAATATGGTCAATACTTTTTATAAGGCTGGATAATCCTTCTTCCTTGAGCTAACTTTTGGAAGCAAGTTTGGCCCAGTCCATTTTTAATAGCATTTTTGTTAATATACTTCACTAGATTTTGAGTTTGTCTTTTAATAAAGCTTCCATTCGCTGTAGTATGATTACCCAGGCATAAAACAAATGCTCTAGTTCCAAAGTTGGAACTTGAAAGTGCAGGATATGTTACTACTAATTCTTTCATTACTTGAAAGAAAGGATTTGATGGTCTTTTAATGACTCTCTTCATCTGCTTATAATTCACTAACATAAATCAGTAGTAAAATAAAGTTTCTAAGAGAGACTGGGTTGGTTCTGTTATCTTATATACTTTATATAATTTCTTAGTGCTTGGCAGAACATTTACTGGGGCAAGGATTTTTTTTTTTAAATTGCAGATTGCAGCATTATCAGTGGCTCTATTAAGAGCTTTAAATCTTACAGCCAGGTATTGCAGCACATAACAGAATATCTTTCTATCATTCCTCAATTACTTTTTATATTGCTGATTGGAAAAAATTGTACATTAAATACTTTAAGTGCAACATTAAGCTAGTATTTTCTATTTGATAGAAAAACACCCTGATGTTACATATTTATATTGGTTTCCAACTGCTGCTGATGCATTCCCTGATTCATGAATCATCCACTCCAAAATGCTTTCATATCTTTAACCACCTGCAGGATGTGGTTTCTATTATTTGGGCTGGGAATGGTAATATACAAACAGTGACGGTGCATGTATTGAATCTAGAAAAGGAAAGATAACAATAATAACGTAGCAATTACTCTATTTTGACCTTCATGGTATAGAATGAAGTTCTGATTCAAAGTATATAGGCAAGTCAGAAGTGTGCCTTTAAATAATTGGTAGAATGAAATATGTTAAAACAAAAGATGTTAGAGTATCAATACTATTGCCATGAACAGGTGGCAGTAACAAAATTTATTCAATTTTTATGACTCATGGACTTCTGAGCATATGTGCTGTTAAATTTCTTATCAAAGGCATATTTCAGGTTTGTGTCCGTTTTGGATGTTTCCCCTCTTAAAGCGTTTCAAGTTGCAAGTGGATCTAGTTGCGGGATATTTAAAACTTCTACACCAATGGTATCTAAGCGAAAAGTGGAATTTAAATCACCTCAAGAATCATTATCTTGTAGTGAGAGAGAGAATGTCTGTGAAAGTTCTCTTGTCCATTCACAGAAAAGTAAGAAATGTCGTGTGACAAAGCACATGGATCAGTCTAGAGATCCTCCTATTGTTGAAGTAAGAAATGATAGTGTTGCAAACTCGAAAGCTTCTGAGACACAAGATAGTAACCTGGAATCGTCTCTCACCAACAAATCTCGTAAATCAAAGAGGAAAGGAGATCTTGAATTTGATATGCAGTTGGAAATGGCTCTTTCTGCTACAGCCGTTGAATCTCAGGACAAGTCAGGTGCAAATCCTGACTCTTCCTGTTTTTCTTCTCCATCCAAAAGAGTGAAAAGGGTTACCGGTGAAGAATCATCAACCTCCTCCCAAGTAATTTCTACAGCAATTGGATCAATGAAAGTAGGATCTCCTCTGTATTGGGCAGAAGTATATTGCAGTGAAGAAAATTTGACAGGAAAGTGGGTGCATGTTGACGCTGTCAATTTGATTATTGATGGAGAGGACAAGGTTGAAGCCATGGTAGCTGCATGCAAAAAATCTTTGAGATATGTTGTTGCCTTTGCTGGGCAAGGGGCCAAAGATGTGACCCGCAGGTTTGACATTTTCTCCATATATGTTAAGTATGGCACAGTTAAGCTTTTGTAGCTTTTATATTATTACTTGCTTTATTATTTGGTTTTTGGAAATTTCAAATATTCTTAGAAATTAAGAATGAATTATTTGTGTTTGTTGGAGATCAAACAGAAATTCTCACTGAATACTTCTTGGATACTAACAGAAGGACAATTGATGACAAGTTTTGCAGTGAACAAGCAATGTGGGATCAGTTATTGTAATCGAGATTATAATATACTATATTTTTTATTAATTCTCACTCGAGTGAGAGGAATAGATGGGGAAATCCTGTTCACTAAAATATGCATGTTTCATTTGGTCACATGCACAATGATACGAAAAACCAAAATTCTCCCTTAGACATTGGAGGCATTAAATTAAAGTTTAATAACTTGAGCTGTTGAATGGGTTTCTAAAAGTAGGAAAGGAAACATGGTGTCAAGATGTAAGTGGATGCCTCATTATCTCTAGCATAAGTATTAGAGTTGTTAGTAACTATTACTTCATCAGCAGTCAAACTTAGCTCTAAAGTAAATAAGAATAAGAATTATTAACTTGAAACTATCATAGTAAATGTCTGGGTACATAGGTTGTCAGCATTATGAAAAATGGAACAGCCTAATTGAATATGTTAGGAGGGGAGATATTTTTATAATTTTACCTTGTTAGAGTAAAAAATTTAGAGGGAAGAGGATGGGAAATTAGGGGGCCAAAATCCCACCCTTCCCTTTTTCAACACAAGTTCATGATTACTTATAAGTAGCTTTTCATAAGGCTTGAGACAGTTCTACAGAAAGTTACTTCTCATGATGGCCTGAAAATGCTACTACATGTTGACATGTCAGGTATTGTATGAAGTGGTACAAGATAGCATCACATCGAGTCAATTCAACATGGTGGGATCTTGTGTTGGCACCATTGAGAGACTTGGAGTCTGGGGCAACTGGAGGTGTGAATAATTTAAGAAAAAGCCAAAGCATTTCCAAGCAATCCAATACTATGGATTCTTTTGTCCCTACTAGGAGCTCTATTGAGGATATTGAGTTGGAAACTAGAGCATTAACTGAACCTCTTCCTACCAATCAGCAGGTAGGTCAAAAGTAATAGGAAACATGATGCTTAATATTGTAGATGGCGATATATATCTTGACTTTTTATCGCTTTGCAGGCCTACAAAAGTCATCCACTTTATGCCATAGAAAAATGGCTTACGAAGTATCAAGTACTTCATCCAAAGGGTCCAATACTGGGCTTTTGTTCAGGTCACTCAGTTTATCCTAGGACTTGTGTGCAAACAGTTAAGACAAAAGAGAGGTGGCTGCGAGAAGGGCTTCAAGTTAAACCCAATGAACATCCTGTGAAGGTATCAACTGGCTGAGTATGTTAGCGTTTTTTCCTGATTCTGTTGTATTCTTTCACTTTAATTAATGTAATTGATTGTTTACCCAAAAAATTCCCATCAGGAGCTTCAACGTTCCATAAAGCCTCAAAAGGTACAAGATTCTGAAGCTGATGACTATGGCTGCAGTGACTCTATGGACAAAATTAAACTTTATGGGAAGTGGCAACTGGAACCGTTAAATTTGCCTCATGCTGTGAATGGGATAGTTCCCAGGGTAATGTCTCTTACTTTCTGGGTGTTGTTTAAATATTGGAAAGAGCATGGATCTGTATGATAACGTGTGTATGAAAAATTGTTTGCAAAGTAATCAATTATTTACCACATGATTTGCACACTGGATCATTGCAAAACAATTGTTGGTTTGACATTTTAAGATCATGTCAAGCAGATTTTGTCACCCCAACTATACATTCCTACTGTTCTAGTGTATGACTGTTCTAATGAAGACTTTTTGTTCTTAGTTACCGTCTTATGTAGAATCTGAGGGGACAATGTAAAAACCACAATCATATTAAAATCCCCACATGTTCTGTGACCGGGAGGAGGAGTCTTTCAAATAGTAATTTTTTTTCTACTTTAAATGAATGGAAGCAGTAGGGAGAAAGACCTTTTAGGCTTAAATTTAAGAGAATGAAATTGATAGAGCTTGAATACAATTGCTTGCGTTAGTTGCTGCACCAGTGTTAATAGACATTCACATGAACTCACTGGAAAGTGCAAGAGCATATTTGCTTGTTTTTGTTGAGATAATTAATGTTTTCATATTAATAACAGTTATATTTTCTATTTTACATCCAGAATGAACGAGGTCAAGTAGATGTTTGGTCTGAGAAATGTCTTCCACCAGGGACCGTACACTTAAGGTTTCCAAAGGCCTTTTCTGTTGCCAAGAGACTTGAAATTGATTATGCGCCAGCTATGGTTGGTTTTGAATTTAAAAACGGTCGTTCATATCCTGTCTTTGATGGTATTGTTGTGTGTTCCGAGTTCAAGGATGTACTGCTAGAGGTACCGTATTTTCATCTTTCTTGCTGAATAAATATAATTGTTCCAAATAAACTAAACTTTTGACTTGTGAAGCTAGTATATCATCTGCTTTATTGCTCTCAATATATCTGTTGATTTAAGTTGATAAATTTTGGTGAGTTTTTCTGGTTTTTTTATAACAGTTATGATTTATGCTAATAACTTCGTTTTACTACTTTCCCTAGGCTTATGCAGAGGAAGAAGAAAGGCGACAAGCTGAAGAAAAGAAAAGGGATGAAAAACAGGCTCTTAGTCGATGGTACCAACTTCTTTCTTCTATTGTAACTCGTCAGAGGTTAAATAATCGTTATATTAGTAACAGTTTGTCTTCAGAGATGCCATCTGGTGGCCAATGTATAAATAATGAGTCGAGTGCCACAGTTGGTGATAGCTATGACAAGAATCACAACGTAAAACAACAACAGGTGGACCAGTGTGATACTAGTCTTGGTGCATCATTAAGCACTCCAGTAAAAGATCATGAGCATATGTTTCTGAAAGAGTTCGAGAGCTTTGACAGGGAAACCTCTCTATTGACAAAGCGATGTCAGTGTGGATTTACAGTCCAAGTGGAAGAATTATAATATTCATTAGAGAAAAAAACTTTCTGGTTAGATCTTAATTATGTGTCTATGGAGCTACAATCAATGCAGGACATTTTTTTCCCCTTCAGTTTTGTAGTTTTTGGAACCCATGTCGTTTAATTAGTGAATTGGGATTGGATTGGGTTAACAATTTGGCTGTAAGATATAGACTTGACTGATTAGTTCCTAAACAATTCACGAGTTTCGTATATAATCCGCCATTTTTAATTTTTTTTCCTAAGCGAATCCCTCCTAACATGTTTGTCAAATGGTCTCTGGTTAGTTTTTCATTATGAGAAGGTTTTATTTTATTTTATTTTATTTAGTCTCTTCAAATATCACGGGCTTCTTATTTAGTGCCTCTAAATATTATGCATATCTTTCTTCAAACCTCTAAATATTATGCATATCTTTCTTCAAACCTTCATATATTCGTATATTTAAGAATTTTACAGCTCCAAACTAGATTATTTACATGTTGCGAAATCTCTAAGATGAGTTGTACAGTCTGAAATTGATTCGAGCCCAAACACGAGGTTTCCTTTAAATTACACTAGTCCCATGAATCTTTCTGTGGAATCCAAGTGGCTTTTTTACCCATGGCATGCTCCTTAACTTGGAACCTTAATACTAAACTATCCAGTTGGTGGTTGTGTATCCTACAAATGTGATTCAATAAGAATCAAACTTAGATGGAGGCTAAGATATATTTAACATTGATTGACTCTGTGTTATGAAACTTTCCATCAAATCTTTAACTGAAATAAAGAGCACGAGCATCAAAATAGTCAAACACCTCCTTAATGGCTAATGTATACAAAATTAGTCATTATTGCACCTTTAAAAACTTACCAACACAACCAAGACTGGCATCTTCTAAGTATCAGTATAGAGAAAATAAATTATGTACTAATAGTATAAAATAATGATAGTCCAATAAAAAGTTTAATGTAAATAAACTAAATTTTTAATAATAACTTTAAAAGATAAATCAACACTACTTTAATTAATTGATAATATAAAAGTGATTATATTGTTAATATATTTGATCTATTATACTTCTAATTATATACCAATATTTATCCACATATTTGTGGCAGTGGTGCACTCATAGGAGAATGTGTGTTGGGTTTCAAGTGCTGATCATGAATTGCCATAAAATTTCTGAAAAAGCATCCCAGGAGCAACACATTCATTCTTCTACATTTTGCACTAATTCAATTGCAAAAGGTGTTATAACCAGCCTAATTACACACTAAAATTTTCAAAACACAAGATAAAAAAAACCTAACCAAAAAACAGTTTCCAACCACAATGTTGCACAGTCCCCGCTAACGTTGAATATTGAGCATGTTCTTGGCCTCAGTCTGCTCCTCCATAAGCCCCTCACTCACATACTTACTCAACAACTCCATCTTCTTCTTCTCCAGCACCCTCCTCTCAATCTCCTTCTCATCCGGCAGCGGCACGTGCACAATAAACTCCCTCCTCTCCCTATTCTCCTCTTTCTCTCTCTCCCTCTCCCTCTCCTCCTCCACCACCTCCTCCTCCTCCTCCCTCAACATCTCTCTAGCCACCGCCGACACCTCCGCCACCTCCCCACTTTTCACCCCCTTCCTCGCCTCCCTCCGCACCTCATCTAACCTCCTCCACTCCTCTGCCGCCTCCCGCCGCATCGCCTCCTCCGCCGGGCCCTCCAGCCGCTCCAGCACACCATCCTCTTCATCACGGTAACCATAATAACTCGCATCAATCCGCTTATAAATATCATACCGCGTGCGCCGCTTGCGGAGCTCCGGGGGCTTCTCGAAAAGCTCCTTGACGCCGGGAAGCTTCTTCGCCGCGCCGAAGTAGCGGTAGCCGGGGCCACGGCCGCCCGGGTTGGGGACGTCGACGATGTTGCCGTCGAGGTCCGTCATC
>Ga0123341_1006681_pt1 | contig 10449 bp, 12 predicted proteins | sample Turbeapinknodule_FD_89959 | JGI IMG/M metagenome (GOLD analysis project Ga0123341, IMG submission 89959) | Root nodule microbial communities of legume samples collected from Mexico - Turtle bean Mexico pink nodule | ecosystem: Host-associated > Plants > Roots > Nodule | place: Mexico: Nepantla...
AATCCTTTTGTACTTTGTGTAAACTCTGGTGTGTGAAGCCGAGAAGTGTTGTGTGCTCTTGAGGTTGTCAAGATCAACATTCTTGGTGGTGTATGTGCTGAGCCAAAGGAAGTGTGTGTCTTGAGGGGATCAATGTCACTTCTTTGGTGGTGTATGTAAGTAATCTAGGTTTGGTTACTTAGTGGATTCGCCAGTGGTTTCTGGGAAAACTGGATGTAGCTCTTGGTTTAAGAGTGAACCAATATAAACTGTGTGTGCAATCTCTCTATCCCTTAAACTCTTTAATTTCAGTTTGTATATTTGTTATCTGTGCTAAATTGCTTTGTGTTTTTAGCAAACTGAATTCTGAATCAATTTTTCTCAAAGGAATTTCATTCTAGACTAAAAAGTTTGCGAAAACCCTCTTTAAACCATTCACCCTCCTCTAGTTTAAAGCCATACATTCTAACAAGTACCAGGCTAAGGACCCCCAGATGGCTGCATACCTGGGGTACGTCCAAGTCCTGAGAAAGGCGTTCACGGTGTTTGAGTTGGTACACGTCCCAAGGGAGCAGAATGCCCATGCTGACCTACTCGCCAAGTTGGCTAGCTCGGGCAAGGGGGGAAGGCAGAGGACAGTGATACAGGAGACCCTCAAGATACCACGAATGTTTGTCGCTGATAACATGGTAGGCGTCCATCAGATAAGTACGGATAGGGAAAGGGTGAGGAGTCACCGGTCACTGACTCAAGAGATGCTAAGGACGCCTAATGTGAGTGCTTATCCAACCTCGGTGGGAGAAGGGGATCCCATGCGGGTATGCGTGCTAGAGGAAGGGGACACGTGTATGACGCCCTACAAACGCTACCTTGTTGATGGGATACTCCCAGTAGAGCCCGAGGAGGGTAAGAAGATAAAGAGAAATTCCGCGAAGTACACCCTTCTGGATGGAGAGCTATTCAGGCACGATTTCAGTCACTCAATCCTGGTGTGCGTGAGTGGAGAACAATGCACGCGTATAATGGCAGAGCTTCATGAGGGGATCTGCGGAAGTCATGTGGGAGGACGCTCTTTGGCGTCGAAGGTAGTCCGCGCGGGTTATTATTGGCCCACAATGAGAGAAGATTGCACAAGGCACGCCTAGCGGTGCAAGCAGTGCCAACAACACGCCGACTGGCATAAGGCGCCTCTAGAAGAGCTGAGGTCAATTTATAGCCCGTGGCCTTTTCACACGTGGGGAATCGACATTCTAGGGCCTTTCCCTTTAGCAATAAGGTAGATGAAGTATCTGGTGGTGGCCATCGAGTACTTTACGAAGTGGATCGAGGCCGAGCCGGTAGCGCAGATTATAGCCCACAAGGTGCAACACTTTGTGTGGAGGAATATAGTATGCCTTTGTCTCTGAAAATGGTACACAGTTTGCAAGCCAGCAGCTGGGCAAGCTGTGTACAGAGGTCGGGATAAAGCAGGTGTTCGCGTCAGTCGAGCACCCTCAGACAAATGGGCAGGTAGAGTCCACCAACAGAATCTTGCTCCGGGGTCTGAAGAGGAGACTCGAGAAAGCTAAAGGGACCTAAGCGGAGGAGGTTCCTAGAATAGTGTGGGCCTACCACACTACGCCTCAGTCCACCACTGGAGAGACACCTTTCAGCTTGGTGTACGAGTCAGATGCAATGATCCCATTTGAGATTCATGAGAGTTCATCACGCTTCCAGAGCTTCGTGGTCGAGGAGTCCAATGAAGAGAGAAGGATGAACCTGGATCTGCTGGACGAGGTAAGAGAGGAGGCGAGGATCAATGTTGAAGCCGTAAAGAGAAGGGTGGAGCATAAACACAGTTCCAAGTTAAAGCCCCGATAGTTCCAAGTTGTTGACCTGGTAATGCGGAAGTCTCACCCATACCAGTTGGAGAACAAGTTGTCCCCCAAGTGGACTGGCCCTTTTAGGGTGACAGAAGTCCTGGGAAACGGGGCGTACAGGCTTGAGACCTTGGAGGGAGGCCTATTCCTCGTACCTGGAATGCAGCCAACCTCAAGTTTTATTTCAGTTAAAAACTCTTGCATTGTATACAGTTTAAGGGGACACTCTTTTTCCCTTTCGAGGGTTTTTTAATGAGGTCACCCAATAAAAATTGCATTTTCAAGTATTCCTAGGTTTTTTGTACAATGCAGGGGAGAACGTCATCGCTCTGGTGTTTAGTCACCTCGAGAGGGAGGGGCAACCTTTTTCGGGGCGCCTCCTCCTCGAGTGTGGGCGTCAGGCGCGGACAGCACGGTTCAGTAAGAAACGAACTCGTTGCCTTAATGTTTAGACACCTTGAGGAGGGCGGCAACTCCCTCTGGGATGCCTCCACCTCAAGCATGGGCATCAAGTGTGACTAGCAAAATTCGACTGGTGATGAACTGGTCGCCTTGGTGTTTAGACACCTCGAGAGGGAGTGGCAGTATCCTTCGGGACGCCTCCTCCTCGAGCGTGGGCATCAAGTGCACCTTTCGTCTTGGTGTTTAGACACCTCGAGGAGGGCGGCAACTCTTTTTGGGGACGCCTCCTCCTCGAGCGTGGGCACCAAGTGCACCAGTCGTCTAGGTGTTTAGACACCTCGAGGGGAAGCGACAGCCTCCTTCGGGACGCCTTCTCCTCAAGCGTGGGCACCAAGTATAAACAGTAGGCTTTGGCCAGACAAGTCCTCCCTCGCCCCTGAGCGATATGAGGCCAGAAACGCGCCTTGAGGGTAGACACCCCAAGACCGCAAGTTCCAAAGCAAAGGGTTCCTTGTCCAGAACAAGAAGTGAAGGCAAGGGTAGTCAAAGTGATGGAAGAGAGCCAAGCACCAACCCAAAGGAGAGACAAACATCAAGACATATTGGGCCAACTACAAGGGCCATGGCTAAGAGGCTTGATAAGGATTGGAACACTGCTACTGATGGCAGAGAAACTTACCTCTACATGTTCCAAGAGGTCCAAAATCAAGCGTTGCATAGTCTTTAAAATTCTTGTCAAAGTAGCATAGTTTAATTTCTTTTTGTAATTGTGTTGAAACATGCTAAGTGGTACCTAGAAGGCTAAACCTAAGTTTAATTAGAATTTCCTAATTAAACTAAGGTCCGACCACACCTAGACATCATGGAGCGTAAGTTCTAGACCATTTCACACATGGAAGGATTCTAGAACCTACCATCACATGAGCTGAAATTTAGGCGCCACTTACACATGTGCCAACCTTTTGAATTCCTCTCTCTTTCTCTTTGTAAGTCCGACCTCCAAAGTGCTATATAAGGAGTGCCTTGGCTATTGTTTTTCAAATATTAATACATTAGTGAAATGCTGCCAATTTTGTGCCATTCTCACTCTTTGCCTAAAAACCTCTTAGGATTAGGCTCTTAATCTTCCTACCGTCACCTTCTAAGTGAGATGGCCTCACCACTCACCCTTCATACTTAGCATGCACCTTCAAGGAGTCCAGCTCTCTACGTGAGATCCTTGTTCCACCATCAATCCATGGAGCTTCCGCAAATTCATTCAAAAACCGCAAAAGAAGAAGACACAAATCCATCACAAAGGGTCACGCAGGCTCACTGCCTTCGTAAATCGTTGAGCAAGTTAAAGGAAGAGGGTGAGGTAGTGTGCTACCTAAGGTTCGAAGTTTTAGAGAATCTTAAGAACATCATATGAAGTTAGAATCAGAAGCGTTGCTAGTAAAGGAGGCAAGTAAAAATGCAAGCGGAAATGAGCAAAGCAGTTAAGTTAAAGGTGCAAGGTTACATTCAAAGTATGAAATGTTCTTAGGAAAACAGTTTTCAAGCCTAGAAGCTAAGCAACATTTGGTGGAGGACACCTTGGCACGACTTGTCCTTCGACGACGTGGTTCGTTGTAGCAAAGGGCGAAGTGTCCCTCTCAGGGTGTTTGCAAACAACCTGAGCCAAGGCATCTTCAAACCCGGCGGCGTAGGCATCCGTAGCGTCATCGATAAGTTTTGTCTTGACCTTCTTGAAGCTATCAGCTTGGGCAGCCATCTCTTTCTCAGCTTTGACAAGAGCTTAAACTTTCTCTGAAAGCTCTTATTTGGTCTCCTCAAAGTTTTTGGCTTGCTCAGCTAGTTCAACCTTGATTTTCTCAAGGGCCTCAGTTTTTGCAGCAAGTTCCTCCTTGGCTTTCGCTAGGGCTTCAATCTTTTCAACGAGCTCAGCTTCAACCTTACCCAGGTGCACCTCTCGGGTAACAGAGCGCTCTTCAAGGCTGGTCATTTTGGCTTTGTTAGCCGCGACAACTTCCTTGAGTTCCACTAGTTCAGCTCATAGAATCACCACTTTGGCCAGAAGGGTGGTGTACTTCTGACCTTCATCCTAAAGCTTTTTGTTGGCCTCCAGCTCAGCCTTTCGAAGGACACCCAGCTCCTCGGTCAAGGCGGCCTTGTGAATAAATAAGCGTTGAGCCTGGTTGACCATTTGCTCTTTTACTAGAGACAGTTCATTTGCAAAGGCATGTTGCTCCTTGGCCTTCACCTCAGCTTGGTGGAAAGAAGAGTTGGCACGAGCGAAGAATCCACCAAGGCTGAGCACCATGCTCTCTGGCAGCGCCTCATCAGTGAAGTTCCCCATGGTCTCTTGCTGATAGCCCCTCAAAATATGTTGAAGGACTAGGGGAAGCTCAGGAGCAGGTGCAAGAGTAGGCTCATGAACAAACTCGACTCCCTCCTCAAGAGCAAGAATGTGTGGAGGTGAGGAGGCGCTGGGAGGGTTGTCCCTGAGTGAGGCAGGACGCCTGTCAGATGAGGAGTGGGAGGTGGCTACCATCGTGGTTTTCCTCCTCTTGAAAGCAGGGCCCTCCACGGAGTCCTCATCGTCATCAAAAGCGATGACCACCACCCCTCTATTTTTCTTTAGGGGGCTAGTGGAGGAGAAGCCCTGAGTGTGGCCAGAGGAATAGCCACAATTGGAGCTGGAGAAGTGGGGGCTGGTGCAGTATGTGGTGAAGTAGAGGCAGGTGTGGCAAGTGGAGAGGCGGGGGTTGTTGTTGCTTGTGGCGAAGCAGGGGTTGGAGTGGTCTGAGCGGTAGGAGAGGCAGGCGGGGCAGGGTGCGCAAAAGTACCTGCCTTGCCAGTTGTGGCATTGTCGCGAACAGACAAGACTCTAGTAAGTCTCGCCCGCTTCTCAGTGTTCAACACCATGCCTGCACCAAAGAGGAAGAATTTAGGATCAAGTAAACAAGAGAAATCAAAGGATTAGTACAAGTATGAGTTAACAAGTAACATAAGAGGCATAAGCAGAGTAATGCATGAAGAAGGTTAGGAAAGGATTCCTATACCGATATATCCAGCGAGCCCAGTTGGGCTATACTCGTTTTTTATGAGTTCAGCGGTGTTGAATATTACCCCCAGACTAGCCAAGACCTGACATACCTCGCGATCAGCTGAAGACAGCTCATCCAAGGTCTTGGCCTTCTTGAGATTGAGCTTGCCCACCCAATACAATGGGAAGCCATCCAGAGCAGTGCGGTCCTACTCAGAGCAGCATACTCTGAAGAATTTTCCTTTGAATCCTTTGTAGGATTGCTGGAATAGCATGAGTATTACTCTTCCCGTTATCCCACTAAAGCTGACCCAGAGATTCTTCCCCGGGATTTTGGCCTCAAAGAAGTGTAGAAAGACATCTACTGAGGGGGCGTGACCAAAAAAATTGCAAAGAATGGAGAAGGCTCTGATGAAAGCCCAGTTGTTGGGATGCAGCTGAGCCGGAGCAACGTTGATTTCTGTTAGGAGCTCCCTCTCAAAGCTATTGAAGGGGAGGCGCTGCCTAATGCGTTTGAATACGGTTTGGTAGAAAAAGAAGAAGGGCTCCCCATCGTTGGAGTGGTTATCGACGCAAACGAGTTCACCAGCTGTGCAGGGGCGAACGGAGATGTAGGCGTCGTGTTCTCTCCCGAACGCCCTTCCGTTGAAGTCAGGTTCACTATCTAAGTGAGCCCTCCAGTTAGCAAGGGAGGTTAGGAAGGAGGTCTCAACGAGGAGTTCGTCGGATGCCCAGGGGTACAGAGGTTTATAGTTGATGCTAGGAGGAGGAGGATTGGCAGTGACTTTCGTTCGCGCCATGATGAAGGGAAGCTAAGAAAAACAAAGAAAGGAAGAAACAAAGGTTCTGCAAGGGGAAAACTATGTTGTGAAACGAGAAAGCTCAGAAAAACCCTATTCTAGCGAAAAACCCAGAAACAGGGAAGCGAAGAAGATTCGAAATATGGAAATGTAAACAGACCCAGACAGTTTTTAATATGCGAAATGAGAAATAAAGAGCAATCAATGGAGAAAAATCGTACCTTTCAAGAATAAAGACGTTAGGTTAATCGGCAGGAACATTTGACGAACTTTTCAAGAATCTTGAAAAACCTGACGAACCTTGAACTTTCTTCGGTGAAACTTGAACTTCTTGATCAAACTCTGACTTTCTTGCGGTTCGGACAGATGTTTTAGATCGTGCCCCACGGTGGGTGCCAAATGTTCACGCCGGTTGACCTAACGTCTTTGTGCGTTTCTGTTGACTTCGCTCCCAAGAACCCTTCGTTCCAACCTTCCCTTCCTCCAGTAGAAACACTTGAAAACAGAGAAACAAAGGGCGCCCTCGCGGCCGTTTGCACTCCGACGGTCAAGTCAGTATCTCGAGCAATGAACACCAAATTCACACTCTTCACTCTCAACAATGCGTAACTTGCACTCACGAAAACATAGAGTATTTTGTGTAAATATCAAAACGTACCTTAGCTATGTTTGTTGTTAACCTTATATACCTTTGGTGTCATTGCCTTCCTGTTTATCTGTGGGCGCGTTTTAGCCACACTAACGCCCAGACTTAGGGTCGTCCAGTGTGTAAGACTGCCCTGCCGAAGTGCAACTGGCGCGGGGGTGACTGGATGGGTGCCAACTCATGCGCCCATTCTCTGAGTCATCCGCCCTGGGAGTTCCCTGCCTTCCTCACGGGTTATGCATGCAGATCACCCTCTGGGACGTGACCCTCCCATGGGTCGTCTCTGTCCCAGTGGCTTTCCAATAGTGGTGCGTACTGTTGCGTCACTACACCTCATGTACCTCGTGAGTTGGGTCTCTCCCAACTGGTAACTGGAGGTGTGGCTTGAAAACTGCCTCCTACTATACCGCCTCCTACTGTTTCGTCTCCTACTGTGTCGCCTCCTACTGTGCCGCCTCCTATTGAGCCTCCTCCTCCACCGTCACCCCTCCCCGTGGTATAAGGAGACACTTCTTTGACCCACTATGCTTTCCAGGGGTCCCATCATGTTGGCTTTGGTCAACGCCCGATGCCAGTCAACGTCCGAGGACCGTAAGGTATAGGAACAAATCTTCTATAAAAACTTGCTAAGCCATGGAAGCTCCTAACATCTCCTACATTTTGTAGTGTTGGTCATTCTTGGATGGCTTTGATTTTCTCAGGGTCAACATGAACCCCATTTTTGTTAACTATAAAACCTAAAAACACTACACTATCTACACAAAAAGTGCATTTATCTACATTAGCAAACAAATTGTTATTCTTAAGGACTAATAGAACCTCCCTAAGGTGACTTAGGTGGGACTCTAGACTTTGACAATATACTAATATATCATCAAAATAAACTACTACGTATTTACCTATGAAATTCCTAAGGATATGATTCAGAAGCCTCATGAAAGTGCTAGGTGCATTAGTGAATCCAGAAAGCATCACTAACCACTCATTAGTAAGCCTTATTTGAAGATAGCCACTTTTGAGATCAATCTTGGAAAATATAGTGGATCCATACAATTCATCAAGCATATCATCAAGTATAGGAATTGGATGCCTATATTTGATGGTGATATTGTTGATGGCTCTACAATCACAACACATTCTTCACTTGCTATCTTTCTTGGGCACCAACAAAACAGGTACAACACAATGACTTAGACTCTTTTGAACTCGGTCCTTCTCCAACAATTATTGAACTTGTGATTCTATCTCCTTAGTCTCCTCAAGATTAGTTTTGTAAGCCGGTCTATTTGGTAGACTAGCTCCCGAAACTATAAGATTTAGGGAATACATAATGTAGCAAAATTACAACCAAATGAACCACTAATTTTTCCCCTTATTTGTCTTCACAAATAGACCAAGAGAATGGATATATCAAGAAGGGTTTTGAGAGTCAAGGATACCCAACTCATTGCGTAAGAGAAAAATCCTTTCACGAGGGAGTGGTTTGGTGAAGATATCTACTAGTTGTTTTTCCATTTCAATACACTAGATTTGACAATCACCATTGCTCACATGATCCCTTATAAAGTGGTGGAGAATCTCAATGTGCTTTGTCCTTTAATGTTAAATCTGATTTTTAGTGAGGTTGGTTGCACTTGTGTTATCAGAAAACAAAGGCACATTGTTTAACTTCAAACCAAAGTCTTCTAGCTACTGTTTGATCCAAAGAATCTGTGCACAATAGCTAGTTCATCCAGTCTCTATTCCTATACGACAAAGCATTTATGGATGGATCAGGAAGTGGATATATGGAATGACTGATAAGTGTCATAATTTAGTAATATTTCATGCAAAAAGATAGACATTTATGGACTTTAATTGTTAATAAAGTTATAATTCAACCTCTAATTTATGAATTTGAACCTTTTTACATATTTTTGGATTATAAGATGAATAAGAATGATTTATTCCCAAGTTTGTGCTAGTTTCAACAATCTATGGGAAGATGGAGATAAAGGGCCAAAGGAGAATGGACAAGTTAAAAACAAGATGGAAAAAAAAGTTTGAGCATTGAAAACTCGCCCAAGCAAGATCACTCTAGAGGAAAACTTGCTCTTTGGAGCAAACTCGCCTAAGGCTCGCTTAAGCGAGTTCACTCTAGTGAAGTTGGGCTTTTTCTCGTGAAACTGGCTTAGGAAAGAAATATTACGCTTGAGCGAGATGACACTTAACCTACATCAAATTAGGTTAAATAAAAGGCGTGTGGCAGAACCCTTGATCAATTGGAGGATAATCAGAGACAAAAAAACCCTAAAGAAGGCAGTCATCAAGGAGAAACACCCTGGATCTTCTTTTCTTGCTTTCCATGCTTGTAATTACCAGTATGAGTGACTAAGTCTTTCCTTTGGGATTGAGAGTAATTTGTTCAAACTCTTATGTATTTATTTATAATATCTTGTTCTTGATTAATGATTGGTATTATCATTTTATTCTTAAACTTTGAATCTTTATTCATAATTTTGATCCTTAGATTTGACTGGAAAGTACTTCTAAGCATTTGACCTAAATGATAATGCTTAACATATTTGAATGCTAGGAATAGATTTGAAATTTTAATTGCTTTATAACATTTGTTCGTAATGATAAGAATTTTTTTTATAAATATGCGAGGAATCAATATTCCCGACCGGTCCTCGGTCATCGACTTAGAGGCTGACCTTAGACATCGCGCACTGATGCTTGGTAATGGAAGGGAGCCACGTGAAGTGGGCCCCAGACGCACCTACCAGTGGATTGGTTAGTCTTTGATATTGTTATCCTAAGCCCGATGTTGGAGATCGATATCGGACCTCGTCAGTAGAGAGAAGATCGGACATCGACCGTCAGGATGTAGTAGAAGGCCACTTAAGGTGGGCCCTAGAGTTTCGTTAAGATAACAGTTAAAGACAAGAGATGTGTGGGAAGCCTAAGTCACGAGAGATCCATGCACGTGGTGTGTATAACGCATGGAGGCACAACACGTGTGGATAAGCCTGGGAGGCGTTAAGGCCCATTAGAATTAGGGTTTCCAGGAGAGTTGCATGCATGACACGTGGATACTTATGGCACCCATGAAACAGATGGCGCTAGAGATTAGGTGCACAAGTTGGTACCCAGGAAGCCACTCCTTTATTCGTTGCACTCTAGTTAAGGGAAGTTCATGTGCCAGATACGCTAAGATTCTATGAATAACGGCGCAAGGACATGCTCCAAGGAACCCAAGACAAGGGTAACAACACAAATGTAAACCCTAGTTTCAGCCTATATAAAGGGTGCCAAGAATCCTAGTAAGGTACGTAGTTTTTAAGACTAAAGCTATGTTGAACCAAGTGGTGTTCAAGCTTTGAAGAATCCAAACCCTTTGAAGGATGTTGAAGCCTTGGTTGTGCTTGTTGTTGCTATGCTGGTTTAGTATAGTTCTAGGGTAGTTTGAGTTTTGTAATCCACCCCTTGATCGAATCTAAAGCATAAGCATCTCAATCTTTGTGAAAATAAAATGTTTTAAAACTAAGTTAAAACAACCGATTGTTTATACTTAGGTGTTTTGAGAAAAAGATTGAAAAATCTTTTTTAAATGGTTGAACTGTTAAGAATCAAAACAACCGATTGATTCGAGGAAACAACCGATTGTTTGTTTTGGGACCATAACAGAAAAACTGTTTTATCTTTGACTGAGCTTTAAATGATTTAACTGCTTACGCTCCAGTCATTAAATGC
>Ga0123341_1006682_pt1 | contig 10448 bp, 6 predicted proteins | sample Turbeapinknodule_FD_89959 | JGI IMG/M metagenome (GOLD analysis project Ga0123341, IMG submission 89959) | Root nodule microbial communities of legume samples collected from Mexico - Turtle bean Mexico pink nodule | ecosystem: Host-associated > Plants > Roots > Nodule | place: Mexico: Nepantla...
ATTTTATTTTAAAATTATCCTTATTTTATTTTTAAATAAAAAACAAAAAAATAAAATCAAGTTCAGAATAAAATCAAACTCTGAACTATTATAGTAAACCGTATTAGATAGTTGTTTAACATAATATACCATTTTAGTAAATAATGACACAGTATCCTATTAAGGACTTTTTTTGACAAATTACACATATCTTATTAACGAAAAGAAATGTTATTAAGGACAATAAATTATGTAAGTGTGCATCCATATATTTAAATAATATTTCCTTTTTTATATATGGTATTTTTCATTTACTTTATTATGTAAAAAATATTACATCATATGTTAAGATAATTTAAGGAATATATGGAACCTTATAATATACTGAGACAAATACAACAAATTTTGTTTTCTTGATAATCATTTTTTTCAATCAAGTCACATTTTTTTAATGTTTTTTTTTTGTATATTTAGACGGAGAAAAAAAATGCATGTTTCATATTATTAAACTCAATTTTTTTTTATTAATAGTCTAAATTCACTAGTGAATCACTTATACCTATATAAATCTAAATAACCATTGTTATTATGGTTATAATCCACATTAATCTATTAGTAAATATATTTAATTAAAATTATTTCGCACTAAAAGAAAATCATGAAGTAGAAATCAATTTTAAAGACTAAAAATAATTAGTTGCTATAGTGACTAAATTAGAGATCAATTTAGGGACTAAATAAATTTTTGGTTTCTAAATTAGTTTCTATTATTGTTAAATGGTTTCTAAATTGATATCTAATTAACAACCAAGATTTTTATTACCAAATTTAGAATCTAAATAATTGGTAGTTAAAACCTTGTTAACTAATTAGATAACAATTTAGAAACTATTTAACAATGATATAAACTAATTTAGAAATCATTTTTTTTTTAATTTCTAAAATGGTTTCTAATTTAGTTATTACTGTAACTAATTATTTTGGTATCTAAAAATTGTTTTTTTTTATGATTGTCTTGTAGTGATGTGATTGTTATAAATAATTTGTAACTTATATAATAAAAAAATACCTATTTTAAGATATTTTTATATTAAATTGTTGATTTATTATGGCACTTTTTATTTTATTTTATTTTTTTATCATTCAAAATAATATTAATCTTTTCTGTAAAATTTAAAATGGAAAATTTATTCAAATCAAAATAAATAAAAAAGCATTGATTTTTTGGCAAATAAAATTTATATAAAAATAAATTAAGTTTTCCTTCAAATCAAATCTACCTAATGCCTCTGTTCATTTAAACAATACTAATAACTTAGTTACAATCCATTATAATCTTCATTAATTAAGATAATTACGAGATACATATTTAAAAAAATAAATTTAATATTATTTTGAATTAAAATAATATCCTATTTTTAAATGTACAATTAGAATAATTAATGCAATTAATAATATGTTTACTGAAGGTAATATATCTTGTGTTATAATTCATTTTATTAATTAATAAATGTGTAATTATTTATGATACTGATTTAATAAACTTAAACATTTATCAAAGGTGTGATCTCAATACAAGAAAATCATGAAATAAAAACTAATTTTAGAAACCAAAATTTTTGTTAGTTTCTAAAATGATCTCTAATTTAGTTACTATAGCAACTAATTATTTTTTGTTTTTAAAATTGGTTTTTATTTCATGTTTTTTTTGTAGTGCCTATGTTATTTACCTTTTCGTAAACCTCAACACCACTTAATAGAGTTGGTGGACCACTAGTCTCTTTGTGTCCATTAAAGTTTTTTTCAACCTTCGGTAAGGATAATGATTTCTAAGAAACCTCTAATGCCGAAGATATACTGTCTTCCTTCTATGTTTCAATTGTTGAGAAGCGATGTCTTCTTCGCATATTAAACATGATTTATGACCCTTAACACTATACCCTAATAAATTACCATATGACGGAAAGTCAATGATGGTGTAAAATAACATGGCATGCAGTTTAAAAGTTTCATTAGCAAATCCGTCAAATACTTCAACACCCTGATCCCACATTAACTTCAAAACTTCAATTAGGGGACTTAGATAAACATCTATGTCATTCCCTGGTTGTTTCAGACCGGATATCAGCATAGACAACATCATGTATTTTCGCTTCATGCACAATCCAGGAGGTAAGTTGTAAATAACTAGTAAAACATGCCATGAACTGTGATTTGTACTCATATTACCAAACAGATTCATTCCGTCTATAACTAAACCAAGTTAGATATTTCTTGATTCTTTACCAAACTCTAGAAACTCATCAATAAATTTCCTTTGTTGAATAGAATCAGCTGGATGTCGGTACATGCCATCACATTTCCTCTCATCTGCATGCCATCTAAGATTCTTAGCATCATTTGGGTTTGCAAACTAAAGCTTCCTCCTTGGAATGATGGGAAGATACCACATAACCTTCATTGGAGGTCCATGCTTTTCTATCTCTTCAATAATATCATCATCTTTTTGTTTCAACTTATAACGTGATAACACACACCTCAGACAACTTTTCAACAATTCAAAATCTTTCCTGTATAATATACAATCATTAGGACATGCTTGTATCTTTTTATACTCCATACCCATTGAACAAAGAATCTTTTTGACCTCATAATTATGATTAGGTAGAGTATTTTCCTCTAGAAGCATATCCTTTAACAACTGAAGCAATTCCGTAGAGCTTTTATCAGTCCATTCATTTATTGCCTTCAAATTCATCAATCTTAACATTGCCGACAACCGTGTGAAGTTAGTTGATCCAGGATACAATGAAGTCTTTGCATTGCTTGACATACTTCCATATCCATGCACTTCTGCAAAAGACTCAGCTCCTACATCACGAATCATGTCCTCCAATCGATCATCATCTACATCATCATGTACTGCATCATCCATGATGGACCCCACATATTTTTCAATTACGGAAGCATGTCATAAATTTAATAATTCACCATGCCATGTCCAAGTTGTATAAGAACGAAGAAACCCATCACATAGAAGGTGCTCCCTCATTATCTTAAGATCCAATATCCTTCCATTCAAACAGTTAACACACAGACACCTGATCTTTGCTCCATCATGACCACTATTATTCGCGTTACGTTGCGCAAATTGTTTAAATTCTTCTACTCCTCTTTCGTACTCATCGCTTATGTGAACAAAATTAATCCAATTTCGATCCCTTATATTTTGAAATAGTCACTCAAGTGTTTCTAGTAAGTGTTCTATCTCACACGTTTGCCGAGGATCGAACACCCCCGGACTCAAAACCAGCACATATCTGTTGAAGAAGAGCTTTGATGACTCCAAATCTCCATGGATTTCTTGAAGGTTGTTTTTAGCTTAGTTGGGTGTGTTCTGGGGTATTTTGAATTTGTTAATTCACTCTTAGTTTGAATCAAAGTTGGTTTAATTCAAATCTTTTTGAAAATAGTGTTTTTATGAAGAAGTTGAAAAGCAACCTGTTGTTTTATCATTTCAATCGGTTGTTTCATACTTAAGGTTTTTGAAACTAGTTTTGGCATATTTGAATTTGGTTCACTTTGATGTCAAACTAATTCAATCGGTTATTTCGAAAAAACAACCAACTATTTTTTTAACTGTCTTAACATAATTCTGTTAAGTTTGTTAAATCTGCTTTAAATGATTTGAAACTGATTTGAAATTTACTATCAATGTTTTCAACTGCTAATTAGAGTATAAATGTTTTGTTATACGCTCCTAGCATTAAGGTTACAAGATCAGTTTTTGAAATCAAGTTTTTCTCCAAGATTACTTAAGGCTTTGGATATTTCTCTAAGAGTGAAGTAGGACTTACTATGTACTTTGATTTGATTTGTACCAGGTGTGATCAATCCTATTTCTTTCTTCATCTGTAATTCTGTAAGAACTGGTGTTCACAGAGTCAAAGAGTGTTCTAATTTGTGGTGTGCCAAGGGAAGTGTGTATTCTTGAGGGGATCAAGATCACTTCTTTGGTGGTTGTGTGTTTGTAATCTAGTTTTTTATTACTTAGTGGATACACAGAGGTTTTTGGGAACTGGATGTAGCTTTTGGTATAAGAGTGAACCAATATAAAATGTTTGTGTGATTCTCTCTCTCTCTTAACTCTTGTGTACATGTTTTTAGTTGTTTTTACACTTTACTTATAAAAACAATCGGTTGAATCGCAGATACAATCGGTTGAATTTCTAGAACTCAACTAAAATTGTTTTCTATCTTGTGCTCTTTGATTCCTTTGGTTGTGATTCTTCTTTGACTTTCTCCATACCTTCAAAACATTCGAAAAACGTTGGAAAACAATTCACCCTCCTCTTGTTAAAGGCCTTCAATTTTAACAATATCTATTGCCGAGGGTTGAACACCCTTAGACTCAATACCAACACGATAATTCTATTCTAAACTAACAACTAACATAATATAAATTAATAATAAATACAAATTATAATAAATATTAAATAATATAAATTTTAAAAATTACAAATTATAATAAATAAAAATAAAAAATTCATAAAACATTAAAAAAAATCAAAAAAATTTAAAACACCAACCTTGTGTGTGAAGGCAACGTTGAGAGTGGCAGGGAAGCGATAGCAGCAGCAGAAGCGACAACAGCGACGAAGCGAAGGAGCAATGAAACAATACTTCGACCAATGCAAGAAAATAAAAAAGAAATAGAAACAAACGAACTTAACAATGACACAAAAACAAGAAAAAGAAATAGAGCTCAAACGAACTTACAATGGCACGAAAACAAAAGAATGCAACTCGCAGAAGAAGAGAGGAACCAAAAAGCGCACATGAACAACGAAAGAAGTAAAAGAAGAGGAAGAAAGTATGAAAGCGTAAGTGACGCGCTTCAGAGTTAGGGTAAAAAATGATTTAAGAATACAAATAGCCGCATTCTTAAATCAAATGTTTTGATTTAAAAATGCGGCTATAGAAAAAACCGCATTCGTAAATCAAGCGCTTTGATTTAAGAATGCGGCTATTACATATAGTCACATTCTTAAATCAAAGCGTTTCATTTACGAATATGACTACAACAAATAGCCGCATTCTTAAATGAACTTAATTTCAAAATGTCACAATATTTTGAGGTAAAAACGCATTTAAAAAACAATAATTTTTTTTTTACATCTTGCACTAGGGAAACTTTATATATATATATATATATATATTATTTATTTTTTTATGATTTTTTTTTTTTGCAAGAGGGGCATGTTATTAAAATGCAAGTTTGAAGTGATTTGGATATATTACGTCGTTCAATGTAATCCATACAAAGTTAGGTGGTGTAGCATTAGTTATCTGTTATATAATATGTAATACAAGGTAAGGCCAAAAGCATTTTGTTTTTGCTAGTGTTGTGACATAATAATTTCATGTGCTTTACAATTTTATATTCACATTGATCAAAATTGGACAAACCATTCTCCTTTGAAAAACAACTGTACAAATTAAAATACATTGTGTAACTTAGCCCAATTTGAAAGCGACTGGTTTATCTATCAGTGCCAACAAGAAAAAAGAATACATTAATATGTTTTTTTCCTCAAAGCTATGCACATTTGAGAATTTCAATCCGAATAGAATATTTTTATCAAAGCTAAGGCATAAGAAGGTGACTTATCAATGACACATTTGGTAGATCTTGGAAATATATATATAGTTGAAAACTTCACTAAAACTTAAAAAGTTGGGCGCGTGAGATTCAACACAATTAGCTATTGTTTTTAGTGTGTACATTGAAAATTGTCTCCTATGTTGAAAATCGAATAAACAAATAATAATATTAAAGAGTTCCTATAAATTTTAATGACTAAATTATCTTTTTCATCATTTTGACCGATCCTCTCTTTTATAATATGAAATTTTTTCAATAGAAATATATAAATACAGTATTTCACGAGCGTATGAAACACATAAAATTGAGATATTATTAGAAAAAATTAAAGAAGGGTCTTATCTAATTGCTTCTTATTTCTACCACAAGACAACTGATTGAAATTTATAAAAAAAATCTTAAGTCTTGAATTTGTCAAGAGTATTTGTTCCAAGTTCGATCTCATCAATATTTAAGAATGAAACTAATATCAATTTTGTCTTTTCTAATTCTTAGTTCTTTATATATGTACATGTGTCTAACATTTATTTTGTCTTTTCTTATTTTAATTTTTATTGACTCTTTACATTCTCTTTTAAATTAAACCTAGAATGAATGCAATATTTGTATATATTTAGACCCTATTTATTATTTTAATATAAAAAATAAAAACAATATTCCTTCTTATATTTTTTTATCTTTCTTTCTCTCTTGCTTTCTATTGTTTTAATAAAGTTATATCACTAAATAGAAAATAATTCATATATGTTCTATTATAAAGTGATTTTATACTATCGTTTGATCAAATATGATTACATATACTAAGTTTGTTGATTTTTTTAAAATAAATATTATAAAAAGTATATCAATAATAATAATTTATGATTGATTAACAACAAAACTTTTATTATATATATAGAAGCAATTAAGCAAAGGCTTTGATTCGAAATAATGAGGTTAAAGAATGAGATAAGGTTTATATGATTAAATTCATTCTGCTTTATCAGAAGTTCACATGCATGAAACATATATCCCAAGATATATCTTCTGTCTGCAGATTGAACAGCACAAATAAAACGATGTGACAGCTTTTCTTGAAGAGGGATTCCTCACATGAAGTACCTTATCACAAGAACAAAACTCCTCATCATAATGGGCCACCAAAGCAGCATTCCCTTTTCTCCTTTAGTTTTACATCATCTTTAATTTATCAGTTCTTAGCTGTCAAAAAATGGTAGGATGGTCCATTGATTTTGTACGTACATGAAGTATGATGAAGCAAACACATGGACCAGTACGTACATCAAGTGTGATTAAGAAAGCTCATGAACCATTTGTTTTTAGAGATGATTTTATCTAAAGGTTAGAGGTTAATATATTACTTTTCAAATACAAAACAGTTCAAATTCACAATCTACCTTTGATCTCAATGAATCAAAAATATAATGTTATTTCAATAATGGTACAGTTTATGTTTAATGATGGGGCTAAAAAGTAGAGAATCTCAAGCAACAAAAATGAGTTAAGAAGCCAAAACAAATCAGAGAGAGTTTATGTTTTACACACAATATATTTGCAAAAGCTGATTCCCCTACATTAGCTTCATTTATCTCTTACTCTTCTTTTTCTCTTTTTCCATGAAGTTCCTGCATATTGAGAACACTAACCCCAAACAAACAGTGTCAAAAATATGTATACTAACATGCATAATCTTACTTATATTTACTGTCACCACAGCACTGTTGAAGATCAACAGATATAAGCTTCCATCCACTGCATTTGGTGATTTGAAGGAGCCAGAAAGCTTGCCCTCAGCATCTGTGAAGAAGTGTGACATTTTCAGTGGGGAATGGGTGCCAAATCCTGAGGCACCATACTATACAAACACAACCTGTTGGGCAATTCATGAGCACCAAAACTGCATGAAACATGGGAGACCTGATTCTGAGTTCATGAAGTGTAGGTGGAAGCCAAATGAGTGTGAACTCCCCATGTTCAACCCCTTTCAGTTCCTAGAAATTATGAGGGGAAAATCTATGGCTTTTGTTGGAGATTCCATAGCCAGAAATCACATGCAGTCTATGATTTGCCTTCTATCAAGGGTTAGTGTCTCTCCTACTTTTTCAAAAATTTCAGATTCTAAAGATCCACAATCAGAAGTTATATATATGGTATTTGATTACATAGCAAGCCCTGCATCTGAATTTACATCTATGTCTCTAAACTTCTTGAAACATGTGTTCATTCTTGTGTATACTTCAGAGTCCCCAGTAAGATATAGTGTTGCAGATAAGATCATCAAAAGCTGAAAGATGACTCAGAAAATATATTTTCACTGCAACTTGTTAGATTAGCTTATACATATATTTAACTCCTCTAAAATTGAAATGGTCACTAATTGTTGGAATACTTTATGTTTTGGCAATATTTGGTAAATATGCCTGTATAATAATTGGGAACTTAAATTAACTTAAAGTTTAAAAAATTAGGAAAAATTAGATATGTGATATATTAACATCTAAAACTATTTTATAATTGTAATTTTCAATTAAAAAAATTATTGTTTACGGTTAACAATTAATTGTCAATGTAATTTTACTATTAAAATAGTATTTCTTACTGATGGTCAATTAAAATATAGTTATTTCAAATAGAAAAAAAAAAATTAATTAATTTAAAACCCGTAGATTTTTTATTTAAAAATGCAATTTTTTAATCACGTTGCTTATTTTTAAAAAAAAAAACATATTTCGCATTAAACTATATTCATCTTTTATTGTATTTTAAAATATTCTTTATCAAGTTTGAAATAAAATACAGATCAATAAATGTCATATTTTTTATTATATTGATTAACGCATTAAATGGATTGCATAGTTTTATATATCATTTTGTTAGAAGATGGGTGAAGGATGAGTGGGAATAGATGAAGAAAAACTTAAATATATTATATAATGGCTATTTTCTTTTGGTACATTCATTTTAGCTTTTGGTTAGTATATAATTTCTTTCTTCTGTTTTATCTAACAACTCAATAACTATATAAATGTAATAAGAAATTGTAAGATGTTGTTAGAAATTAAGGATAAATATGATGAAAACTCTGGATTTTATTACTTCAACATCTCTTGAATACAAGAGATATATACAACTAAAAAGACTTAAAAAAAACACAATTTCACACCTCCTAAAATATATTAAACTATGAACTCTACTAGTTCCTTAAAACAAGCAGATATCAAGACATAATCTGTTTCAACAAACTTCTTTGAAAAGAATTCTGAGAAAATAAAAATAGAAATAATAATTTTTTAATTTCTTTTTATAACTTGCATATGAACTAATTTTAACTTATATAAAAGAAGTTCATCTTTTCTTTTATTATTTTTCTCTTCCATAAGTTCTTATATAGATTCTTTTTTTTTTTTCAAACATATTACGAGTAATCCTCTTATCTTTTTCATCCTTTCCACGAAAAAAAAATCCATTTTTAAATCCATTCAAAAAATTTAAAAAAAAAAATACTTTCTTTTATCAGCTGAAATAAAAAGTACCACTTGTGTTTGTTTGAACTCCAAAATCCAACAAACATTTTAATCTTCTCACAAACTTGTGTTTGTGTTTGCAAATGTTTTTCCTTGTTGTCTTTGTGGTGCAAATAACTAAATTTCAAGTCATGGTCTTTCTATCTTTCTATCTTTGTAGGTGGAGAGGCCCATAGATGTTTCCCACATGAATGACTTCTCCTTCAAGAGATGGAAGTACTCAAGTTACAACTTCACTATGGCTAATTATTGGACACCCCATCTAGTTAGAGCTAAAAAGGTGGATTCAAATAGTGCCCTCTTCAATGTTTACATTGATGAGCTTGATGAAACATGGACAACTCAAATTAAAGACTTTGACCATGTTATCATCAATGGAGGACAATGGTTTTTGGGACCCATTGTGTTCTATGAGAAACAAAAAGTTGTTGGATGCCAATATTGTGACCTAGCAAATATGACTCACTCAAACTTGTACTATGGCTATAGAAAGGTTTTTAGAACCACATTTAAATCCATCCTTAGTTTAGAAAACTTTAAGGGTACTACATTCCTTAGAACATTTTCACCATCTCATTTTGAAAATGGGTTGTGGAATAAGGGTGGAAAGTGTGTGAGAACTAAGCTATTTAGGAGTAATGAAACAAAGTTAGAGGGCTATGATTTAGAGTTACATAAGATTCAATTGGAGGAATTCAAAGTTGCCATGAAAGAAGGAAGAAAGAAAGGGTTGAAGTTGATGTTACTTGACACCACACAAGCAATGTTATTGAGACCAGATGGTCACCCTAATAAATATGGGTATTGGCCTAATGAGAATATGACACTATATAATGATTGTGTTCATTGGTGCTTACCAGGTCCTATTGACACATGGAGTGATTTTCTACTACAAATGTTGAAAATGGAAAATGTAAGATCTATTAGTACAAATATGCTTCATAGATAAATTTATAATTAGATTTATAAATATGTCATTATTGTAACATTTCATATTTTTTCTTAATTATGTGAAAAATAAAAATCATACTTTGGATATTATTATTTATCTTCAACATGATTGAAAACTATTTAAGATCATATTCACCTTTAAAATTTGTTTTTTTGTGCGGAATGTGTATTTTTACATAAACGTTTTCTAATTTTGATAAGTTGGAGAGGGAAATTTTTTTTAAGGATATGTTATAGTAATTTAATTGGTAGATAAAATTATGTGTTACCTGATTTTATATACGAATTATGATAAATAACTTGTTGAAAAATTAAAAATAATATTAATA